>Ga0256831_1000587_pt1 | contig 18878 bp, 18 predicted proteins | sample 132544metaG_FD_189087 | JGI IMG/M metagenome (GOLD analysis project Ga0256831, IMG submission 189087) | Hydrothermal vent microbial communities from Lau Basin, Pacific Ocean - 132-544 | ecosystem: Environmental > Aquatic > Marine > Hydrothermal vents | place: Pacific Ocean: Lau Basin | collected... | reverse complement strand
GATTAAAAGTTATTCATTCATTAAAAAAAGATGGTATCCAATCAAGTATTCATTATCCGTCAGCTCATCAATTCAGTGCATATAAGCATATTTCATTAAATCCAACTCCCATCGCCGATACTATATCGGAGCGTGAGCTTACCCTCCCTTTGTATCCCGACTTAACAACAGAGATGACAGAGCTGGTTGTCAGCACTCTTAAACAATCAATTAAAACATCAAAAAGATAATGGAGCAACTAATAATTAAATCGGATGCGACTTTGCTTACAGGAATCAAAAAGATGGATGAGATTAAACGTAAGCTATTGATTGTTTATCACGACAACATTTTCTTTTCGTTATTAACCATAGGAGATATTCAGCGGGCTATATTAAAAAATGTTGATATTGCAACAACATCAATATATGACCAGCTGAAGCAAAAGCATATTGATGTCTGTTATGTTGGTGAACCGGAAGAAAGTATTCGTCAAAAGATGCTTCTTCTCAGGTGTGAATTTATGCCAATCCTTAACATTAACAACGAATTGGAAAGAGTTGTTTTTTGGGAGGACTACTTTGATTCAGAACAAATCGAGAGTACAACTTTTACCTCTTTAGCAGAGATTCCTGTTATAATTATGGCAGGAGGAAAAGGAGAACGACTACAGCCAATAACTAATATACTTCCTAAACCGTTAATACCAATGGGTAAAAAACCTATTGTACAGATAATAATGGAAAATTTCAGAAAGTATGGCGCAACCAGAATTATCATGTCGGTAAATTACAAATCTGAAATGATAAAGTTCTATTTCGACTCTCTTAAAGAGAGGGATTACATAATTGAATATGTTCATGAAGAGAAACCTTTGGGTACTGCCGGAAGTCTCTCTTTGATAAAAGACAAAGTGAAAAGTACTTTTTTCATCTCCAATTGTGATATAATTATCAATCACAACTATCCTGAAATGCTTGAATATCATCGAACACAAGGTAATGCAATCACTGCTATTGCAGCTATGAAGTTTTATTCAATACCCTACGGAACCTTTGAAGTTGGAGAAAACGGACGCCTAATTTCAATCCTTGAAAAACCGGAACACAGCTACATGATAAACACCGGAATGTACATTATGGAGCCTTTTGTTTTAGATTATATCAATGAGAATGAACATATTCACATTACTGATTTGATTGAAAAAGTTAATGCTGAAATAGGAAAGGTGGGTGTATATCCGATTAACTCAAGTTCATGGATTGACATTGGGAACTGGAAAGAGTATAATAAAGTGTCCAATATTTTTTAATTGAAATGAATAAAAGAATCTGTTTTATTAACTCTTCTAAAGAGTGGGGAGGGGGAGAAAGCTGGCAGTATGAAACAATGTTAGATTTCAAAGAGAAAGAGGATATTATTTCGTTCTGTTCTCCTAAGGGAGCTCTATACGAAAAAGTATCAGCCTCAGGCATTAACACAGTCAGTATTAGTGTTGGAAACTTCTCCTACTTAAATCCTATTAAAATCTTATGGGCATATCGCTTGTTCAAAAAAACAGCACCTGATGTAATTCTATTTAACACATCAAATGACTTTAAGATGTTTACTATGCCGGCAAAGTGGGCAGGTGTGAAGCACCGATTATACCGCCGTGATAATGGAACTCCATTAAAAACACATTTTATTAATCAGTTTTTATTTAATAATGGCGTTACTAGTTTTTTACCTTGCTCAACCTTTATTAAAGAAGCTGCGTTAAAGAAGAAACAGGACTTAATACAAGCTGATATTATTGAGGTAATATATAACAGCGTTAATCTGAAGAAATGGGATTCATTACCATCTTCCAACTTAGAATTAAATAAAAGACCTGAGGAGGTGATTTTCGGATGTATAGGTCGGCTATCTCATGAGAAAGGATTGCTTTTCCTGCCGGAGATTGCTAAGTCTCTTTCGCAGAACACTCCTAACTTTAAGATATTAGTTGCTGGTAAAGGTCCATTAAAGTTGAAACTGGAAACGAAAATTGCCAAATACGGTGTTGAGAGTTATATTGAATTACTAGGATTTGTTGAAAGCAATAAAGCTTTTATTGAATCTATTGATTGTCTGTTGCTTCCTTCGTACTGGGAAGGACTTCCTACTGTGGCAATTGAGGCTATGGCATCAAAAAAGCCGGTTGTTGCATTTGATGTTGCCGGCAATCCGGAAGTGATAATAAAAAATGAAACAGGATTTCTGGCTACGCCCTTTGATACAAAAGAGATGGCCGAGCAGATGTTTAAACTAATATCTGATCCTAAACTGAGAAAAACGATAGGTGAAGCAGGTCGGACTCTTGCCGAAAAACTATTTTCAAAAGAGGTTACAAACATTCAACTTAGCAAGTCATTTCATTTGACTGATTAACAGATAGTAAAAGATATGAAAATAAGTGGTTTTTCAATGGTTAAGAATGCGGGCAAACTATACTACCCACTTAGGGAGTCGATTCTCTCCATTTTGCCTCTAGTAGACGAGTATATTATTGCTGTTGGTGATAATGACGACGACGACAATACTTTAGAAATTATTGATAGTATTGGTAGCGATAAGATAAAAATAGTACGTACAGTATGGGATAAACAAAAATACCCATACGGCTCCATCTTAGCACAACAATCCGATGAGGCTAAAAAGCATTGTACGGGAGACTGGCTTTTTTACCTTCAGGCCGATGAAGTTGTTCATGAAAAAGACCATGATTTAATTCGTAAGAGATGTGAAGAGCTGCTTAATGATAACGAGGTTGAAGGGCTTCTTTTTCGTTATATTCACTTCTGGGGAGATTATAACCATGCTTTTACTAATAATCATGCATGGTATCGTAACGAGATTCGTATTGTACGTAACAATCCGCAAATTCATTCATGGAGGGACGCACAATCATTCAGAGTAATTCCTGAATTCTCGAAAGAGAGATATCTAAGTAAGGATGGGACACGCAAACTAAAAGTTGCAAGGGTAGATACAAATATATATCATTATGGTTGGGTTAGGCCACCAAAACTTATGAGTAAAAAACAGACCTATTTTACAGATTGCTATAATGATAAAAGTACTCCTACAGAAGATCTTAAAGTAATATCCGAAATTGATTTTGGAGCCATTGGCAAAGTGCCAAAATTCTCAGAATCACATCCTGCAATCATGTCCTCTTTAATAAAATCTTTCAATTGGGGTAATCAATTAAATTACACTCCTAAAAGAATTAAAGGGTCAAAGACGCAAACGCATGAAAAAATAAAATATCGACTCTTAACATTTATTGAAGGACTATTTTTCAAGGATGGCATTTTCACATTTAAGAACTATAATCTTCTGAAAAGATAAAAACCCTTTTGCTAATAGAGTTACAACACTACTCTTAATCCACAGTTATTTATGGCTACCAAAATTCTGATTATCCGTTTTAGCTCAATAGGCGACATCGTGCTTACCACTCCGGTTATTCGTAACCTAAAACTTCAGGGCAAGAGTGTTGAGCTACACTATCTCACTAAAGTACAGTATGCCGGAATGTTGGAAAACAATCCTTATGTTGATAGAGTTCACACTTTAGGAAAATCGTTTGATGAGTTAATACCTGAACTGCAAGCCGAACAATTCGATTACATCATTGACCTTCATAAAAACCTAAGAACACTGAGGGTTAAACGAAAACTAAAGGTTAAATCTTTTTCATTTAACAAGGTTAACGTGGAGAAGTTTCTTGTGGTAAATTTCAAAATAAACAGACTGCCCAATATTCATATTGTCGATAGATACATGGAGACAATCAAACCGTTTGTTGAGAGAAATGACATGGCTGGCCTCGATTTCTTTATTCCTAAAAAGGATGAAGTAGACATAAAGAGCTTACCCGACATCCTCCATTCGGGATATATTGCATTTGCCATTGGAGCTCAACACTCCACCAAAAGATTGCCGGATGATAAAATTATCTCTATCTGTAAAAAGGCAGAACGGCCAATCGTTTTATTGGGGGACAACAACGATAATATTGTTGCAAGAAAGGTAGAGGCAGCAGTTGGTAACAACATATACAACGCTTGTGGAAAATACAATTTAAATCAATCAGCATCTTTTGTAAATCAGGCAGAGCTTGTAATCACACACGATACCGGATTGATGCATATTGCAGCAGCCTTGAAAAAGAGAATCATCTCGGTTTGGGGTAATACCATTCCTGAATTCGGAATGTACCCATACCTGCCCGATGAAGGTTCTGAAATTGTTGAAGTGAAAAATCTAAAGTGTCGCCCCTGCTCAAAAATTGGATTTAACCATTGTCCTAAAAAACATTTCAGATGTATGAATGATATTGATGAGGAGACAATAGTTAAACTATTCCACTGATAAGAATAGTCACTTTGTTATCCTGACACTCTACAACCCCACCATCACATTTGATCTCCTCTTCGCTACCGGTTTTGCCAATAATTCTGATTACCCCTTTGCTTAATGATGCAATTATTGGTGCGTGATGTCTGAGAATGGTAAATGCCCCGTTCTCTCCGGGAATATCTATTAATCCCACAGTCCCATCATAGATAATTCTATCGGGAGTAACTATTTCGAGATAAAGGTCATCGTGTTTCATTGATTAATGAATTAATGCTAACAATTAACTTTTAGCTTGTTTAAGTAGTTTCTCTCCCTTTTCGATAGCCTGCTCAATAGTACCTACAAGGTTAAACGCAGCCTCAGGATATTTATCCACCTCACCGCCCATAATCATCTTAAACCCTTTTATGGTATCTTCAATACTTACAAATTCACCTGTAAGTCCGGTAAACTGCTCAGCAACAAAAAATGGTTGAGACAAAAATCGTTGAACCCTTCGGGCACGGTGAACAACAAGTTTATCGTCTTCCGAAAGCTCCTCCATCCCCAGTATAGCAATTATATCCTGAAGCTCCTTATATCGTTGCAAAATTTGAATAACCTCCTGTGTAGTTTTGTAATGATCCTCCCCAACAATATCGGGTGTTAAGATTCGCGATGTTGAATCAAGTGGGTCAACAGCAGGATAGATACCCAGCGAGGCAATCTTACGACTTAACACTGTTGTTGCGTCAAGGTGAGCAAATGTTGTAGCAGGCGCAGGATCAGTAAGGTCATCAGCTGGCACATATACAGCCTGCACAGATGTTATGGAACCATGCTTGGTAGAGGTAATACGCTCCTGCAAGTCACCCATCTCCGAAGCGAGTGTAGGCTGATATCCTACCGCTGAAGGCATACGACCCAAAAGGGCAGACACCTCAGATCCGGCTTGAGTAAAACGAAAAATATTATCAATAAACAGCAGTATATCTCTTCCGGCTTCTTTGCCGTCTCCATCTCTGAGACTCTCGGCAACAGTTAATCCTGAAAGCGCAACACGAGCGCGGGCTCCTGGAGGTTCGTTCATCTGCCCAAACACCATCGTAACCTGAGATTTTTCAGCCAATGCTTTTTTATCCACTTTACTTAAATCCCAGCTCCCCTCTTCCATCGATTTCTTGAAATCTTCGCCATAATCAACAATCCCTGACTCTATCATCTCACGCAGGAGATCGTTACCTTCACGAGTTCGTTCTCCAACCCCTGCAAATACCGAAAGCCCATCGTGTCCTTTTGCAATATTGTTGATTAGCTCCTGAATCAAAACTGTTTTACCAACACCGGCTCCTCCAAAAAGACCAATCTTTCCACCTTTTGCATAGGGCTCAATAAGATCAATAACCTTAATTCCGGTATAAAGTATTTCTGATTCGGTGGATAGCTGATCAAAATCGGGAGCATCACGATGAATAGGAAGCCCCCCTTCACGAGTAACGTTCTCCATCCCGTCGATACAGTCACCAATAACATTGAGCAATCTACCTTTTACAAGATCTCCCTTAGGCATTGTTATTGGAGAGCCAGTATGTCTCACATCCATGCCGCGAGTCAATCCGTCAGTAGAGTCCATCGAGATACATCTGATAGTACTTTCCCCTATATGTTGCTGACACTCTACAATGAGGGTATCTCCATTTTCACGGGTAATTTCCAATGCATCCAGAATCTTCGGTAACTCCTGATCCTCAATAAGATCAAAGCTTGCGTCAATAACTGGACCAACAATCTGTATAATTTTTCCTGTAATATTTTCCATAGTGTAAAACAAAATATGCCAAAAGATACAAAAAAATATTTACCTATCTGGCTCTGTCAATTAAATTAATAGCAAAATTCTTTAAGTCCTCTTTTAAACCCCTCTCTACATTAATTGTTTCAAGAGCACCTATAGCCTTATTAAAATATTCATTCATTAAGCTCTGCGAAAGCTCTCTGATACTAAGCTTATCGTAGATTACTCTCACAGCTTCAATCTTTTCAGAGTTATTTAACTCTGTGGTATTGAGCCATATTTCCAACTCCTCCAGCAATGAACCTTCAGCTTTTTGCAGAGCCTTAAGAAGAAGGAATGTTTTTTTATTATTTACAATATCTCCACCAATTCTCTTGCCGAAAGTGGCCACATCTCCATAAACATCCAGATAGTCGTCCTGAAGCTGAAAAGCTATTCCAATATTTTCACCAAACTCGTAAAGCAGGTTTGTCGCCTCTGACGATGCTCCTCCTATAATTGCACCTATCTTAAGGCTACCGGCAATCAACACTGATGTTTTCAACCGTATCATCTCCAGATATTCATCCACAGTAACATCATTGCGGTGCTCAAAATCCATGTCATACTGCTGCCCTTCACAAACGCCCAATGCAAGCTTATTAAACTCCCCCATCACTTCTGGCAGACTCTCTTTGGGGCACATCGACATGTACTGGTACGCTTTAATCATCATTGCATCCCCCGAAAGAATAGCGGTATTAGCATCCCACTTCGCATGAACCGTTGGCTGATTCCGACGGATATCAGCCGAGTCCATCACATCGTCATGCAACAGAGTAAAGTTATGAAAAACTTCGAGACCTAAAGCCGGGTATATAATCTCGTGTGAAAGATCTTTTGTGTTGAAAAGCTGATACGCCAACAGACACAACGCCGGACGAACACGCTTTCCCCCAATAGCCAAAACGTAGTGTATAGGCTCATACAGTCCGTCAGGCTCATCCCCTACACGAAGGTTATCTATCTCCTCTCCTACCACTCTCTGAAGCTCTTTTAGCGAATACATCTTCACATTTAATTTTAATTATTTTCAGAATCTGTTTTTTCTATTCTTAAATCATCCAACTCAATATCCTCATCTTCATCATATATTTGTAACAACGGCTCTTTAAATGATGCGTTTGTAATATACTTCTCAAGAGTAAGTAACAGAGAAGGTAACAAAATAAGGTTTGAAAAGAGTGCAAACAGTAGTGTTATTGCTATCAAAATCCCCAAAGCTACAGTGCCACCAAAATCAGATACACTAAACACTCCAAACCCAAAAAATAGAATTATCGAGGTGTAAATCATACTCACCCCTGTCTCTTTAAGAGCTAATACAACAGCAGCTCTAATACTCCAATTTGTCTCCTCAAGTTCTAAGCGGTATTTAGCAAGAAAATGAATAGTATCATCAACTGATATTCCGAAAGCAATACTAAAAACAAGAATTGTTGACGGTTTAATTGAAATACCAAAATATCCCATCAGGGCAGCAGTCATTATTAAGGGTATCAGGTTTGGTATTAGCGAAACGATAACCATCCGCTTAGACGAGAACATCCATGCCATGAAAGAGGCAATAAGCAAAATGGCAAGCAACAAACTTGTGAAAAGGTTTCGTATAAGATAGTTTGTCCCTTTAAAAAACACAACACTGGAGCCTGTAACCGAAGTGATATATCTCTTTGGTGAAAACACCGAATCTATTGAAGCTCTTATTTTTTGATCTAACTCTTCCATTTGAGTTGACCCAATATCTTCAACCCTGTAACTAATTCGTGTTTTCTGCTTTGTTGAGTCAACAAATGAGGATACAATATCAGATTGGTCTCCTTTCATCTTTCCTACATACGAAAGAATGAAATTACGCTCCTGATTTCCTGGCACCCCGTAATACTTCTCTTTGCCATTATAAAAGGCTTGTCTGGCAAATTTCACCACCTCAACCAATGATAATGGAGCTGATATTTCGTCATAATCAGCCAGTTCTTTCTGCAATTTATCCATCTTTCGCAATGTTGAGGAGTGGATAGCTCCATTTGGCTTCTTTGTATCAATAACAATCTCCAATGGCATCATACCGTTGAAGTTATCTTCAAAAAACTTCAAATCAATATAAAGAGGATTATGGTGAGGTATATCATCCAACATGTAACCTGTAGTCTTTATTTTAGTTATGCCAACTATTCCCAGAAGCAATGTAACTCCTGTGATTGAATAGACTACGGTGCGGTGATTTAATGAAATCTTTACCAGCCTGTCAACAATTCCCACCATGATTTTATTATCAAGATGTTTAATATGTTTCTCCTTTGGGCCGTCGAGGAAACTGAATATGATAGGGATGAGAAGTATCGACAAGAAGAAAACAACAATAATATTTATGGAGGCAACAATACCAAACTCCACAAGAATCTTACTACTGGTAAAAACAAATGTGGCAAATCCCGATGCTGTAGTGAGGTTTGTCAAGAATGTGGCATTCCCAATTTTTCTGATCATACGTTGCAACGACTTTATCTTGTTATTGTGTATCCTGTATTCCTGATGATACTTATTGAGTAGAAATACAACATTTGGAATACCAATAACAATTATTAGTGGCGGAATCATTCCTGTTAATATCGTTATCTTATAACCAAATAGCGACTGTACCCCAAGAGCCCAAATCACAGCGACTCCAACAACCAGCATTGAGGAGAACATCACCTTAAATGAACTGAAGAATAGCAAAATAATCAGAGCAGTGACCCCCAGAGCCAAAAATATAAACATATTCAGCTCACCCTTTATCATCTCGGCAGTAACGATACGTATATAGGGAAGTCCCGAATAGTGTAGTTTATTACCTGTGTTTTTTTCATAAGTGGCACCTGCATCCTCAATCAACCTAACCAGCTCAACCCGTTTCTGGCTGTGAAGAATCTTATCGTCAAGAGTTATAGCCATCATGTAAACATCCTTATCAGGATTATAGATTATATTTTTATAAAACGGTAGATGCCTGAAAGCATTACTCAATGAATCCAAATCTGTTTGATAGCTCACTCTCTCAGGAAAAACCGGCCGAACCTCAAACTTCTTCTCCTTCCTGTTTTTTACTAACCGGTACGACTGGCTTACAGAAAACACCGATTTAACTCCGTCAATCTTTTTCAGATTATTTGTAAAGTCGCTCCAATAGTTGAAGTGGGACACAGTAAAAAAGTCATCATCTTTCACTCCAACAACTAAAAGATTTCCCTCGTTACCAAAATGTTCTAAAAATGATTGGTACTCTATATACACCGGATCATCCTTAGAAAGCAGTGGTGCATACTGATAGGACATCTGAATATTACTGGCATTGTAGCCCATAAAAATGGTAAACAGTAAAAGTACAATCAGAATCAGAATTCTGTTTTTTAGAATTATCCGTGCTATGCCGGTCCACATAATCTCAATATTGATTTAAAAAAGCTTAGCGAAATTAAAATAAAAATGGAAAAGAACTAAGGTGTAACTATTAATAAGTGTTAATTGCTATAACATTGTAATGAGCTATTTTTTCATCGCTATGTCTGCCTCTAACTCAACAAGCAGGTTGTTACGGCAAATGTCCGCCTCAACATACACAATATCTTTTACTTTCATTTGCTGCTCAACAATCTCTTTTACAGCATTAAAGTCATCCCTGTTCTTTATGTATACTTTAACATAATCATATAGTGGTGAATCATCGCCGGCAACACCTATGCTATCCATGTTTTTCTTTACAGTGAGCTCCTTAATATTGTCAATAGTTATTTTAGTCTGCTCCTTCACATCACCAACTGATATTGTTTTTTCACCCATGATTGATGCTGTACCACTAATAAAAATATAATTCTTGTCGGTGTAGCTAACCTGCTTCCCTCTCTCAAACAGTGGAGGGTTTTTACCCCTCTCACGAGACAATGCCTCCCCCTGCAAAACCTTTTCGGAGTAACTATACGCATTTTGTTGTACCGGGCTTTTGATTGGAATCACAGCCATTTCGTCTTCACTGTAAACCGCAATAAAATCAATTGTTACACTTCCAAAACTAGCCCCAATATCGGTAGCAGCAGGGAAACCATTTTTGAATGTCTCAGGATTATAGTAGAGTGCCCTGATATCGTTAAAGATTTGATAATTCTGCAAAGAGCGTTTCTCAAACTTATTTACTGATAGAATTGACGGAATATAGTTCCATTGACGCACTATATGGCCAAAGTCCATATCCTCTTTCATCAAAAGCTGCTCAACAAAGTCGAATGCATTTTGACAATCAAAAATGAAATCTCTGGATTTATTTACCGAAACACCTCCTGAATAGACCTCCCTAAGCTTGCCATTATTGTACGAAACAACAACATAAGGGTGCTTGTTAAGTTTGTACCTCTCAATTTTTGCGTCAGTTCCCTCTTTTAAGATGTAACCCTCAACCAAAATATCATTACCTGACAACGGAGGCTGCCCAATAATAGTATAAGCAGGGACACTACCTTTAAAAACAGCTTTAATATTACTTACAACCTCCTCCTTAATCTCTAGAAACTCATTGCCGTCATCAACCTTAACAAAAATATTAAGTTTAACAACATCCTTAATTCTTTGACCCCTCGCACTAATATTTTGCGTTAATGCTAATAATGACTGTTCTACCTCACTCTCTAATGAACCCACAAACTGTTCATCAACAACGATAACATCCATATATAAAAGACTTCTCAATACAAACTCAAATAATGAATTGGCAAAATTATGAATTTTATTGAAACTAAATAGTTGCCTACCTCTATTTGCTCTGTTTTTTTAAAAATCTAACAAAAAAGGTAACAAATGAATCACAATACCGTAATATCCCTAAACTCTCATTAACAAACATAACAAAATATTTTATTATGAAAAAGTTCATCTTCCTAGTTAGCATTCTCCTATTGCCAATTTCAATTTTTGGCCAGGTTCAGGGACAGTATCAGGTTCCCAAATACAAATCGGTATTTACTTTAAGTTTTATGCGTTATATTGGTTGGCCTGAAGAAACTAAACAAGGTGATTTTGTAATTGGAGTTGTAAAAAGCAACGAAGTTGCAGAGTGGTTAAGGAGCTTATCAAAAGGTAAAAAATTTGGATTCCAAAATATTATCATCAAGGAGTTCCGATCGCTTAATGACATTACCGATTGTCAGGTGCTTTTCCTGTCTCAATATGTTAATCTTTTAAAGTATGCGTCTACTATTGTGGATAAGATTGGTGGGAAAAACACCTTAATCGTCTCCGAAAAAAATGGAGCAACTAAGTTTGGATCAATGATTAACTTTGTAATAAAAGATAATAAATTAAAATTTGAGATTCATAAAGCAAACGCATCCAAATTCGGACTCCAGATAAGTTCTAAGCTTGGAGGAATGGCCAGTGCAATTATATTATAGGCTAAGATCATTCCGCTTTTAGTAAAGCGTTTATCCAAACTGAAGATTCGTATTAAAAATACAACAGGGTTACCTATACCGCTAGTTATACCTTTGGTTGAGTAACCCTGTTTGGTTTTTAATCAACGGTGTTGACAGATTCGTTCTATACGACTATTATTTACAAAAACCCCTTTAAAAAAGAGAAAAAAGTAACTATTCATTCATATCTGCGTAACAAGCTTATACAAAACAATTAATGATAAAGTATTTTAACTTTTCATTACTAATAAAGTGAATATGAAAAAGATATTATTAACAATCGGTATATTGACACTTCCTTTTTTGGCACAAAGTCAGGTTGTCAAATACAAGGCTGTTTTTACAATTAATTTTATCCGGTATATTGGATGGAATGAGGCTGCAAAAGAAGGAGACTTTGTTATAGGTATTGTAAAAAACAAAGAGATTTTCGATTGGTTAAAAAGCCTGTCAAAGGGGAAAAAGTTTGGATTCCAGAATATTGTGATAAAAGAGTTCAAATCTCCGTCTGAAGTTACATATTGTCAGGTATTGTATATTCCGTCAAATATAAATTTGTCAAAAAATATCTCTACAATTATCGACAATCTTGGAAAGAACAATACCCTTGTTGTAACCGAAAAGGAGGGAGCAACTAAGTTTGGGTCAATAATTAACTTTGTAATAAAAGATAATAAATTAAAATTTGAGATACATAAAGCAAATGCTCAGAAGTCGGGGCTACAAATAAGCTCGAAGCTCGAAACAATGGCATCAGCCATAAACTTATAACGAAAACACATATTACGAATAATAAAAAACCAGTGATGAAAATTAAATTAAATATCGCACAAAAGCTCCTTGCAGGATTTGGAATAATGCTATTATTAATAGTAATAAATGAGGTATGGACTTCTGTATCATTATCTAAAAGTAAAAAGCTAAACAAAACACTTACCGAGGTTTATTCGCCATCTTCAAGTAGTTTGCATAACCTTTCGCAACTGATTGCCCAATCAAAGATGTTAATAAAAAACTGGGTATTTATCGACAAACAATCAGGAACTCCGGACAAAGTACACCTTACAGAATTACAAGATAAAGATTATACCACTTTAAAAGGGGAAATCACAGCTTATTACGACCGTTGGAAAAAGACCGGACATGGCAAGGATATTGCAAAAGTTGACTCTATCTTCATGCAGGTGGAGAATCTATTTGATATGCAAAAGTATATAATGGAAAACCTTAATTCGTTTGAAGCTTATGAAGATGCAATGATACTTTTCGAGGTTGAACCTCAGGTGCAGGAAGGCGGAGAGATAATCACGCTCAGCGACAAAATAATTACTGATGTTGAAAAGATTGCAAATGATTTTTCTTCTCAAAGTAATTTGGTGTTAACAAAAATGAATAAAAGTTTTACTAATTTCTCCTGGATAATAATTGTGATGAGTTTAATTATTTCTATTTCAGCAGCAATGATAGGATACATGCTTTACAGCTCTATTGTAAAACCTCTTATAGCTGGGATTCAGTTTGCTCAGTCGATAGGAAGCGGTAACTTAGATGCTAAAGTTAACATAAATCAGGAAGATGAAATAGGAGATCTTGCAAAAGCCTTAGGTAAGATGGCCGAAAACCTTAAAGGTATTGTTGCTCTTATAAAGCAAAATGCTAATAAACTTGTCTCTTCAGGTCATCAACTAAAAAGCAGTTCACTGCAACTCTCTAAAGGATCAGCCGAACAGGCTGCATCGGCCGAAGAGGTTTCAACATCGATAGAAGAGATGGTTGCTAACATTGACCAGAATACTGAGAATGCTGTTAAAACAGAGAAGATAACCATTGAAACAGCCAAGGATGTAAACATAGCGAACGAATTGTCAGCCGAAGCTGCTAATGCAATGAAGCTGATTTCTGAAAAAATAACTGTTATTAGTGACATTGCTTTCCGAACAAATATTTTGGCACTTAATGCTGCTGTTGAAGCGGCCAGAGCAGGTGAACATGGCAGAGGATTCTCTGTGGTTGCCACTGAGGTACAAAAGTTGGCTGAGCGTAGCAAGAGTGCTGCTGACGAGATTGTATCGTTAGTTAAAACCGGATTGAAGGTTTCGAATGAAGCTGGAGAAAAAACAAAGATGCTTGTTCCCGACATAAAAAAAACCACACTGTTAATTAAAGAGATTTCAGCTGCCAGTTTGGAGCAGAAAACAGGTGCAGAACAGATTAATCTGGCAATGCAGCAACTAAATATGATTACTCAAGAGAATGCATCCTCATCGGATGAGTTAACACAAAGCTCTAATCAGCTGTCAGAACTGGCAACAGGATTAAATCAAGCTATCAGATTCTTTAAAATAAACGAAAACAATCTGAACCTTGATAATGATGGGTCAACACCCAACAACACTGAACTCGAAGCTAACAATACTAGTACAACGAGTACTTCTATTGATAAAAACCCTGAAATTGAATATCAGGACGAGCCAAAATCTTCACCGATAACTAACCTCGGGAAAGAGTTTAATCTTGATAACTACGAGAAATTTTAATTATACAGTTAAGAGCATAATAGCTACATAATGGAAAAAAAGCCTTTTGAAATAAAGTTTAAAGACGATCAGAAAAAACTAACTATTAAGTTTTCGGGAAGTCTGGTGATTAATCACATTGAAGATATTATCACAACAATTAAGGAGAGAGTTGATTTTACTAAAAATCTGCACATCAATATCTCTAATCCTGATAATATTGATCTTACTTTTATACAACTGGTAATTTCATTACAAAAAACATCTTTAAATAAAGAGATTGACTTTTCTGTATCGGCCAAAATAAAGGATTACTTAAATCTTATTTTGACAAATGCAGATTTTAATAAAATAATTTTTAATTAAAAACCATACTACATATTTTAGATTATGGCAAAAACAGTTCTTATTGTTGATGACTCAGAAAGTATTCGCGAAGTAGTAAATTTTACACTTCAGAATGAAGGATACAATGTATTAATTGGAATTGACGGCGAAGATGCCCTGCAGTTTCTTGATGGACGTACCATTGATATTGTAATTACCGATTTACACATGCCAAACCTCGACGGGCTTGGGTTGATAAGGAAAACTAGAGAGATTGATGCGTATAAGCACATCCCAATCCTGTTCCTTACAACAGAATCGCAAACTGCAAAAAAGATGGAAGCTAAACAGGCTGGTGCCACAGGTTGGATTATTAAACCGTTTGTTCCGGCTAAATTACTAAGTGCAATCACCAGAGTGTTGAGATAATTGTAAAAATCAGGGTTACTAATATTGAATAAAAGAAGCCCTTTTGTTCAATATTTCGATGATGTACCCGACAAATGTTGAGAACATTATGATTGATAAATTTAAGGTAAAATTTGTTGAGGAAGCTCAGGATAATGTGAGGGATTTGGAAGAATCCTTACTGCTTCTTGAGGAGGATCTGAGCAACCATGAGATAATTGAGCGGATATTCCGTGCAATGCACTCTCTCAAGGGAGGTGGTGCTATGTTTGGTTTCAACGACCTGAGTGATTTCACCCACCATCTGGAAACAATTTTTGATTTAATAAGGAATGATAAGCTGAGTGCTAATCAAGATATTATCTCACTAACCTTTAATTCTATCGATCACATTAAATATATTTTAAGTGTCGGTAATTTGAAGTCTCCTGAAGATATTAAAGAGCAGAGTGACCTAATTAAAGATATTGAAAAGTACACCTCTTCCTCCTCCGAATCGAAACCGACTGCTAAAGAAACAAGTAACGATGATGTTATTGTTGATGGTTCAAAAACATATTTAGTAACTGTTTTGCCAAATGAGGAGATATTAAAGAATGGTACAAATCCACTCTTCCTTTTAGATGACCTGCATGCTTTGGGCGATGCTATAACTATTGCTGTTACTAAAAATGTCCCTGATTTTGCCAATCTCAACCCGGTAGCAAACTATTGCTCATGGCAGGTAATTCTGAACACCGATGAGTCATTAAACGAAATTAAAGATGTCTTTATCTTTGTTGAAGATGAGTGTGACACAGAGATTACTGAGATATCAACAGATAACATACTTTCCCATCCAAAGCTGAAAGAGTTAATTGAAGCCGTTAAGACAGAAGAGAGATTGTTGGCAAAGGATGACATTCTAAAACTTGATTTTGGAAATCAAAAAGAGTCAAAAATCGCAATTAAAAAAAAGAATCTTTTTAAAGATCATAAAATATCAAGCATAAGAGTAGCCTCAACAAAGATTGATGATTTAGTAAACCTCGTTAGTGAGATGGTTACCATACAGGCTCAATTATCACTCTATGCCGAGAATAGTGGAGAACCCTCAATAGTTGCCTTAGCTGAGAATATACAAAAACTATCACGCCAGCTTAGAGATAACGCTTTTGAAATTAGTCTTATTCCTATTCAAAACGAATTAATGCGCTTTCAACGATTGGTCAGAGACCTCTCTAAAGAGATGAACAAGGAGATTGACTTTATTATTGAAGGGGGTGAGATTGAACTTGATAAAAATATCATCGAAAACCTTACCGACCCTCTCCTGCACATTATTCGTAACTCTGTAGACCACGGAATTGAATCTCCCAAAGAGCGGATAAAAGAGGGGAAGGCACCTAAAGGAACCATCGTTTTTAAAGCGTTCTACTCAGGAGCCAATGTAATAATTAAGATACAAGATGACGGTAAAGGAATTGACCCGGATGTTATCAGAAAGAAAGCTATTGAGAAAGGGCTGATAGATAAAAACACTGAACTCACAAAGAAAGAGATTTTTGATCTTGTGTTCTTAAGTGGCTTTACCACAAGAACTGAGGTTTCAGGCATTTCTGGTAGAGGTGTTGGAATGGACGTGGTAAAACGAAAAATTAATGACATAAGGGGCGAGGTGTCCATTGAGTCGGAAATAGGACAGGGTACCATCTTAACCCTCGAACTACCATTAACTCTCTCAATTATCGACGGACTGTTAGTTGAGATAGCACAGAACCAGTATGTTATTCCAATATCAAGTGTTGAAAAACTATACTCTGTAAATGACATTACGCTTGGCGAATCGTTTAATAAAGTAGCCATAATTGATGATGAGCAGTACTCATACATCGATTTACGTGAGATATTTGAAGAGACAGATATGCAGCATAGCGACAGCCAGCTTATCATGGTGAAGTATGAAGATAAAAAAGTAGGTCTGATTGTAGATTATGTTATTGGTGAGTATCAAACAGTAGTTAAGCCATTGGGACGATTCCTCAAAAAGCAGGAAAATATCTCCGGTGCTTCAATTATGGGCGATGGTACTATCTCATTGGTAATTGATACTAATCGCCTGATCTATTATAATGATATTCACAAGTATAAAACCATAAAGTAGACTATCCATGACTGAGAAGCAAATAACCTCAATACTCTCATTCTTCATCAAAGAGGAGCTTTTTGCCTTTGATACTGATGCAGTACGCAACATTCTGGAGTTGGGAAAAGTAACCAATGTCCCTAACACAAAAGACTATTTTGTTGGAGTAATCAATCTTCATGGTAACATTATTCCGGTTGTCGATTTCAGAAAAATCATGGGTATTGAAAACCCCGAAAATAATAAGGATACTGTAATAATTATTCTCTCTTCTGATGGCCAAACAGGCTCCTACATTGGAATGATAGTTGATGAGGTTAAAGGGGTATTCACTCTAACCGAAGATTCTGAGTTTCAGGATACAATTATTGGAGCAGCTAAAAATACGGTTGTTGATATTTCATTTAAGGGGACATTAAGAATAGATAAAGAGTTCATCCATCTGATTAATTTGGAAGAACTAATGGTAGAGATTGAAAATTAAACAATAAACAATAAACTGATGAATCAAAGTACAAACTCATATCTCACATTTAAAGTAAATGATAATGCTTTTGGCATTCATGTTGAAAAGGTAGTTGAGATTAAGGAGTACTCTGAACCTAAAAGTATTCCGGAGTCAATGCCATATGTGACAGGAATTATTGAGTACCTGGATGAGGTGATACCACTAATCGATACTGCCACTAAATTCAATATAGGTAAGATTACTATTGCACCGCAAACCTGCACCATAATTCTTGAGGTAATCAACGAGCAAAAAAATTCAAATTCAAAGGTGGGAATTATTGTTGATGCTGTGTCTGATGTTTTTGAAACCGACCCAATGCAGATTAAAGCCCTGAAAAACGATTATAAACCAACCTACATTTCGTCTACATACAAACTGGACAATAACCTTGTAATGATACTTGATTCAAACAAAATATTTTCGGAGAAAGATATTATAGCATTGGATAAAATAATTAAGAATTTAAAATAGAGCAGATAGTATGATTCAGGAGAATAGACAAAAAACGGTTGTAAATAAAGATTTGAATATCTTCAAAGAGGAGCTCTCGGAGAAAGACTTTCAGGTTTTCAGCTCTTTTATATATTCACAGTACGGAATTAAGATGCCACCTGTTAAACGAATAATGCTTCAGGGAAGATTACTGAAACGAATTCGTGATTTAAACATGAACTCCTACTCCGAATATAAAGATTACTTCTTTAGTAAGGAGGGTCAGCAGAAGGAGATTTTTAATTTCCTGAATGTTGTAACAACAAACAAAACTAATTTTTTCAGAGAGCCGGTTCATTTCAATTTCCTTTTGGATGTAATTTTACCTGAGTATACTGAACAAAACCCAAACTCATTTTTTAAAGTATGGAGTGCTGGTTGTTCAAGTGGAGAAGAGCCTTATACTATTTCGATTATTTTAAATGAATTTAAAGCGTTGAAACCCGATTTTAACTTTTCAATACAAGGAACAGACATCTCGCATAATGTTATGAACAAGGCTGCCCGCGGTGTTTATGCAGCTAGCAACGTTGAACTAATACCTCTTGATTACAAGAAAAAATATTTTCTGAAAAGTAAGGATAGAGAGAATCCAACTGTTAGAGTTAATCCGGTATTACAAAAAAATTTAACATTAAAATATGTAAATCTGATAAACGGTAGCTATGATGTCCAGGGCTCTTTTGATGTTATTTTCTGTCGTAATGTGCTGATATATTTCGACAGAGAGACTCAGGAGAAGGTAATAACCCGATTAAGTAGCTTTCTTAAACCGGGAGGATACTTTTTCATTGGCCATTCCGAATCATTATCGGGGATGAATGTTCCGTTAGAACATATAAAACCAACAATATTTCAAAAAACAGTTTAAAAT
>Ga0256831_1000586_pt1 | contig 18889 bp, 15 predicted proteins | sample 132544metaG_FD_189087 | JGI IMG/M metagenome (GOLD analysis project Ga0256831, IMG submission 189087) | Hydrothermal vent microbial communities from Lau Basin, Pacific Ocean - 132-544 | ecosystem: Environmental > Aquatic > Marine > Hydrothermal vents | place: Pacific Ocean: Lau Basin | collected... | reverse complement strand
TAAGGGTGAAGTAATAGAATCACTTAAAAATGATGAGGAGTTCAAGAAGGAGAATTCATACCTGTACAACAATATAATCAATAAAGGTGTGATAAACTATGATGAGTATGACTATGTACTTGACATGGTTAATATTAATTACATAATGAAGCACTTACCAAGTATTATCAGTAAAATCAAACAGGTGAATTTTCAGTTCAGTAATATTGGTAAGGCTCTTGAGGAGAATGCTGTACTCATAATTGATGAGATTGATAAGGTTACTGATTATGAGTTAACACCATTATCATCAATAACTCAGAGAAAGAACAGGTATGTCCCAATACCAGATTTTGGGGCAATAGCATTCAATCAACCAGTCATCCTACTTGGTAATAACAAGAGCATAACACAATTCATTGGCAGTAGGGTTGTTAGTGTCAAGAGGGAGTACTTACCAAAACCACTTGTTGAAGAGCTGTTGATTCATGAGGGGGTCAGTAGGAGTGATGTCATACAGAAGATTATGAGACTGTATCCAAGGGTTGAAAAGGGTGAGTTAACACTGAGGGACATTATCAACATTGGGATTGGATTGCAGGAGTACTATGATTATGCTGAGAGCAATGGTGGTATTGACCCTGATGTTGTCAGTGTGATACTGAGGGAGGAAGAGTGAGGAGGGTGGTTTCAATTGACTGGAATTAACCCTCTTGTGTACAATAAACTCCTTTCAATTTTTTACAGAGGTGACTTATACAAGTATGATGATGTTGAGAAAATTGTTAGTGAGGCTTTTGACAAGTTTGATAATTTGTATGAAGTGTATGATTATATTGGAAAAAAACTTGATATTAAACTCTCCTTAACTTACAATGATATTCTTGATATTATATCACTATCATTTGTTAGTTTGAGGGAGAAGGAAGTAAGGATAGAACTCTTCAAGACTGAACCATACTGGTGGCTGTTGACTGATGATAAGAACAGACTGGTTAACTTTATGATTTCAAAATTGATGACAATGCTTGATACTGCTTCTTCCCTGTCTCAAACAATTCCAGTCATGAGTGCTGATGATTTGATTAAAGTTATCAAACAGGGGTCTATTCCACCTGTGTCAGAAATGTCAAATAAGGAATTACTTGACCTTCTTGACCAGATTTCAAGAACTAAGAGTGGCAAGCCTTCACCGGGGATGTTAACAAAGAATCTCAACATCAATAATTTAACTGCTCTTCAGGAGATTTTGAAGGAGTTGTCTTCAAGAATTTTAAGTGATTCTGAGAAGAAGAGGTTCACTGAGTTCATTAAAACACTCCTTGATTTCTTAACTAATGGAGATTTTCAGGATGAGGATGTTAAGAGCAAGATGGAGATGCTTATTACAAAGAACTTTCATAATTTGAGTGTTGATTTTGACCTTCTTGATAAGCTTTCATCACTGAATGAAGAGTTGGGGTATGGCCTGTTCCACAGTAATATTGATAATATTGTTGAGGTTAACCCTGATGTTTTGATAAGAATGCTCACTACCATTGACTCAAAAAAGTATGATGACTTATTTGACAGTATTGTTGAAAAATTGATGGATTTGACATTGACTAAGACTGTGTTTGTTGAGGTTGGTCACAAGAAGTTTATTGACTACAGGAGAACTATTTATTCAACACTGAAAAATGCTGAAGTCCCAAAAATTGTTTACATGGAAAGACAGGATACTATTGGTGATATTTCAATTATAATTGATGCTTCTGGGAGCATGAGGAGTAGTGTTGGAAGATATTACAAAAAGAGTGAGCTGAAAGATGCTCTACAGGTTGCTGTGATAACTTCATACTTGTTCATTAAAGCTGTCAAGTCATTTGGCAATCAGAATTATAAATTATATATGTTTGCTGATAAGCTTGTTGACTTGACTGATTTATCCCTTGAGCAGGTTATTGGCCTGGTCAAAAATGATGAGGTTCTTGCAAGTGTGATTGGTGGGGGAACTAACTTGTATCCAACTTTAAGGTATATTGAAGATAAGGTTGCAAACCCTGACATGAACATTATAATGATTACTGACACTGGTGATACTGCTGTTGCTGAGAAGGGGGCAGTGTTGAAGAGGATTAAGGAGAAGTCAAAATTGTTTGTTGTTGCATGCCCATCAAAATTTTTCAATGAGACAGCACCTGTATTCAAGAAGGCTGGAATACCAATATTCAATTATGATTCATTTACTGAACTGATTGACAAGATAAAAGAAGTGTTGAATGGGGGTTAATCCTCAAACCAAATGTAAGTTTCATCAAATTTTCTTACTGATTTTTTGTCCCCAGTTACTGTCAATTTCCATGAGAATGATACTGTCTGTAATTTACCATTCTTTTCAAACAATAACATTAAGAATTCTTTTCTTGATTTTAATCCATACTTTTCCTTGAAGTGTTCATAAATATCCCTGGTCACATCCTCATTTTTGTCAAAGTATAATACATCCTTATTCTCTTTACTGACACTAACATAGTTTGAGATTTTCTTCTTTGTACTTAATCTTTCACCTCTCTTCAAACCACTGTAAACATTATAGTCTTCTGTTATGTTAAACAGTGTACTTGTACTGTTAACTGTTAACCTGTAAATTGATAATGATGGAATATCATTTTTTGAAATTTTCAGTATTTTCAGTACTGCCTCAGGTGTTAAGCCATGAATGTTCCTGTTAATCCTGTATAATTTCCCAGCATTAATGAGTGCCATTGAGCCTGGAGTATACTCAATTTTTGCTGACACTGATTCTGGGAGTAGGTTCAGGTGTTTTAAAGTGTAGAGTTTTGATTTCTGTATTAGTGACTCAAATATTTCATCACTTGTCATGGTTGTTGTTAAGAATTCTTTCTCAGAATTGTAAGACCCATCTTTATAAATGCTAATCTTATGGTAAACAACCCCCATTGAACACACCATTAAGTATGAGTGCAGTGGTTGTTTAGTGTGATTATTCTTTTCTTCTCACTGTTTTCCTTGAAAAGCTTAAGTGGGCATTAGTAACAAACCCCATCCTTCAGGGTGGGGAAGAAGTCATTATTCAAAGACAAGGTACTGTATTCTGAATGATGTCCTCTTTGATTTTTTGTTATTGTTAACAAACTCTTCATGCTTTTGCTTATACTGAATGTCAAACTTGTATATTATTTTGTTTGACAGCCTGCTGACTACTTCATCAATCATCAACTGCCTGCCTTCTTTTTTCTCAATCATTTTTTTCATCAGGTAGAATAATGATTCTCTTTTCAAATCATTTACATCTTTTATTGGGTATTTTGTGTAAGTGCCAGTCACTTCAATGTTCTCTGTCACAACAATTTTTTTAACCCCCCACTTGAAAATCATTTTTTTGTAATTGAGTATCAGGTTCTTTTCAACTTCTGTTACTGCTAATTGTTCAATTATCACTCTTTTAACATTGGGGTCAGTTGGGTCAATACTAACACCCCTCAAAATATCATCAGCTTTTTTAATGCTGAATAAGTCAAGGTTCACATACTTTACATCATCCATCATGCTTAACTTTCTCCTCACTTTCACAACAGTATAGTTTCTTAACTGGTCTTGTGGGAGTAATCCAATCATTCTTTTAAAGTTATCAATGAACCTCTGTTTTAATATCTTGTCAAAATTTGGTATGGTTGTATTGAAGTACTTGTGTTCAAATTTTTTGTCAGGTGTAGTGAATTTTACAACTTCAATCATCCTACTCCCATAGAGAATACTTCACCAAAAGTTTAAAGTTTAAGTTAAATGTTCTTATGCATGAGAAGTCTGTCATCAAAAAACCAGTACTGTGTTATTCTAAAATACATTAACTCATTTTGGTAATTGTTTAGTAAATTGTCAACATTATTCCCCACACTTATAAAATCATTAACAGAATCAAAGAGATAGTAAGTGTTATCATACTTCACAACAACCACCTCATGGTGGATTACTTGCCCAGTGATTTTGTTTTTTAGAGTCAACAATAGGATGTGTGAATCATAACCCTCAAGCTTATAAATTATGTATAATAGTGTTGAGAAGTCATCACAATCACCAGTTCTTGTACTGATGACATTCTTAACTGGTTCCCTGGTTGTTGTTAGGAAGAGTCCAAACTGATACTGTTTATAACCACTTGTCTTGAATGAACCATAGTTATCTTTTTTGATTAATACTTCTTCAAAAGGGGGCACTCTTTTAACATATGTTTTAACAATATTATCCCTAAAGCTTGAGTAAACTGTTAGGACTGTTTTATTATCTATCAATGGTAGCACTTGACTTGCTTGAGTGTACTCACAGTAAAATGGTTTTATTGTGTAGACTGGATAAAATGGTTGTAATAATACTGTCACACTACCAGTACAATAAGTGTGCATCACTAAGATGAAAATAAAAATGTGGAGAAAGAGTGCAGTGGTGATTTGAAGCCCAAGTATTTTGGGCTTCATCAATCTTCACCACCACTGGTAACAAATGTTATGACAAGTTTCACATTGTGTAAGTCCTCAAGTGGGTAAATTATGACTCCATCACTAACTTCTTGCTTATAGTATTTTGATGATTCAACCTTCATATTGTTCATGTAGTATAGGTTTACACTTGCAAGTTTTTGTGTTTTAATCAGTCCAATCTCATTTGGTACTTTTATTGTGACAAGTTCTGGGTAAACACCCATTGGAACTTCAATCTTTGTGCCATAATCATCCTTCTTGATAATAACATTATCTTTTGTGAAGTAGCTTGAAACTTTTATGACATTGTTGAGGAATGCTTCATACTGGTCAAATGAGTTATCATAGAACTTGTAGCTTGAACTGTAATACAAGTCAACTATTGGATTGATTATTGCCTCTTGCACAAGCCTGCTCTTTGATGTGTATTCTGTTGAATTACTATCTAAATTTTTATTCTTTGATGTTTCACTTGATAGTAAGTGTGAGTCAAACCCAACAATCATTACTCCATTCATTGTTGAGACCATTTTTCTGATTTTCTCCTTGATTAGAGGTGCATCCTCTTCCTGAATGTCTGGGTAGTAGAGTGCTTTAAAGTAGTACTGGTTTGTAAGTTCACCACCAACTTTGAGTTTGCCCATTCCAAACTTATCTCCAAGAACTATTACTTGAATATTGTTGAGTACTGCATACCTTGCCACTGCTTCTGAGAGAGTGTCAACAATGATTGTGTTTATTGTAATACTTGAACTGTACTTTACAAATGCATCATCAAGGTATTTTTTCAAGTCAGTGTAATCACCAATCTTATCATCTGGAACATCAATTGCATAACTCACTTTGTATCCTTCAAGTTCACTTGTCAGTGATGTTAACTGGTTTTCATCAATGTTCTTGATGCCTATTATTATTGGAGTATCAAGGATTTTCACTGCACTCACAACATTATCAAGCTGTGTGTTGTTATCAACATTATCAATTAGTACTATGAGGTATTTTGTTTGTCCCCTTGGCAATGGGCTTATTTTAATATTATACTGGTCTAACCCAAATTCTGGAGTACTGGGTGAGGAACCAGTGAATTTTGCCTTAACTTCATGCAGTACTTTCATTGACATATCATAATATTTGACAACATTGTCTGGTGTGTATAATTGGTACTTTACTATTGCACCAATTATTAAAAGGAAGATTAAAAGGCTTATCAGGGATGAAAAAATCTTTTTAAATATCCCAAATATCATTATTGACCCCACTATTAAATAAATTGAAAAGTATTTAGATTAAAAATTTCCTCTGGATTACTCAGTTTGTGTTTAATATTGTGTTGGGGTAAGCATGAGTTTAAGAAAAATATTGAAACATATTCTTACACAATTAACTCCTTATTATGTTCTTGAAGTTTCCTCATTAACAACATTTTCAATTGGTTATGCTGTTGGAAAGTTTTTGGAAGTGCACCCCACCCTGACTGGAATAGTATCTGGATTAATCCCCCCATTAATAACACTGTATTTTCTACCCTACCACTTTGAGAAGGACAACAAGTTCAAACTCTTTGGTAGAGTCATTCTGAAGGATGAGTACCATACTGAAGTTGCAAGAAGTGTCATACAAAAACTCAGGGAGATTGAAAAAGAGATGGGGATTAATTCTAATGTATCATATATAATAACAAAGTCAATTTCAATGGGTGCAATGAGATTGAACAAGAATAATTATGCTGTGATAATACCCCTTGACTTTATTGATAAGTATGGTGACAAAACTTACATTTTAACAGTTCATGAATTGGCCCACATTAAACTAAAACACTTGATTAGAATGAAGTATTTGTATATTACACTAATCACACTGTCATCAATAATAACACTTGCATCACTCAATACTGGAATTATTGGATTAACAACAACAGCACTTGCTACACCATTGTTAATGAATTCTATCTTTCTTCACTTCCAGAGAAAGTGGGAGAATGAGGCTGACTTACTGACTGTGAAGTATGTTAATCCTCTGGAGTTTTCATCAATGTTGAAGAGTGTTACAAAATCTTACAAACAGTATGATGAATTAAACCAATTGCAGGAAAAACACAAGACCATGTTTAAAATGCTGGTTCCTCATGAAAATGTTAATGAAAGAATTGAAAGAGTAAACATTTAAATTAACTAATATTATCCTTGTTTAACAAGTAACTTATAACACCATTTAGCCCATACTGGGACTCAATGTACAATAGTGTTTTGTAGTCAGTGTAATCAATCTTGTCAATGATTGAGAGTATTTCTGTCTTGGGCACAAAACTCAAATTCTGACTGCCACACTTTGGACAGTTGGTGACAGTGTAATCAAAAATGTATGACCCACAATCATTACACTTCAGTACAAAATCAATATTCTTTAAAGCATCTGGGAGTATTGATGATAATCTCTTCTTGAGATTATTAATGTAGTTGTGTGGTGTGAAAAAGTAAGTCTCATACCCATCCTTTGTTATAAATCCAGTTGCTGGTGTTGAGATTGAAATTACCCTATACTTTTCAAGATGATGGAGTACTTTCTTCACATCACTTGGTTGGAGATTCACCCCCCAACTCTTCAGGATTTTTTGTATTTCAGGTAATTTTAGTGGCTTCCCAGCCTTCTCAAACATTCTAATAAACACATCCAAAATTTTTTCATCAATTGTTATCATAATTATCCCATAAATATTTTTGTCAAATTCCATTTAAAATATTAAAATTCAAAACAATAACTTTTCAAAATTTTGATTGCCAACACTTAATTGAAACAGTGTTGACCTTGCATTAACACCAGGTTCTGAAACACCAGCCAAAGGCCCATAAAGCAGTAAGCAAACATACTCCAATGCAACAAGTGGGTCTAAACTATTATCAATAATAACTTCATGAGTGTAAAAATTGGAATAGAAAACAATACTGTTACCATCAAACTTATAAAAAGTCAATCCAGTATTTTCAATAATTTCCTTTGAATGAGAATCAAAATAACTCTTCAACAAGTTAATATTACTGAACAAGTAGTACACAATGACAGCACAATTAGTGCCCTTCTTCACAGCATCATTATCACTTTTAAAATCAAGCAGTGTTAAAGGTTCACCATTCATACTACCTCACCCCTATCATCACACCATTAACAATACCAGTACTGTATGAGACACTATCAACAACCAAGTAATAAACATTGCCATCAAAGATAATTTTTGCACCATTTCCCTGAATAATTGACAGTAAATTCAACTGGAAAAATGCTTCATTTGACTTTGACTTGGCATACACAACCAGGTAATAATTATCATTATAAGTGTAAGCCATCACCCTGAAAACAGCATTATTAACTTTCAATACCCAACCACTACTCTTCAACCACTGTTTAATTAATTTCAAGTCTGGTTGATGAACAGTAATATCAACATTCATGTCAATGTTGTTATCAAACCTCATGTAAAAAATAGAATTGTACAAATAACCACTACCATAACTCACTTCAAGAACTCCAGCAAGTGAGTAAGTACCTGGATAATCCACCCTCTTAACATGATTTGCATCAGAAGATAATTTTGTAAGTAAAAACATTATTTTAGAGTAATCATTAACCTCAGGCTCATTGAACATGATTTTATTGGTTGACAGTACTCTCAATGGAACATCAATATTATAATACACACCACTAATAGTGTCACTATTTGGAATAACTTTTACAGCAAAACTATCAAAACTTCCAATATTTAACTGACTGAAACCAAAATAACCACCACCAGACCCCTTCTGATAGAGCACTGTTGAAGCATAATCAATAACATACTTCCCACCTGAAGGTTTAACCCTAACAACAGTTGGCAATAGGATAATATCCCTTGTAATTTCAGCACCATTAACAAGTTCAATATCAACCTTCAACTCTGCCCTCTTAGGCATGAATATCATGTAATAAGGAGTTATACTGAGTGGCAAGTAGAACAGCTTTTTACCATTATAATCAATAACTGCAAACAAGTCAAATGGTAGCTTATTATACATGTGTTGAACATCATAATCCAGCTCAATCTTCCTCATCCCATTGTCAAAAGTTACACTAATACTCTTAACATAATCCTTTGGCAAATATCCTTTGAATGATGGATTGTTAACACTAATCAGGTAAACTTGTTGAGGGTAGTAGAATAATTCTTGATAGTTTGACTGGTAATGTAGTAATACAGGGACATTAATTACTATCCTTCCACTACTGTATACTCTAAACACATAATGATTATCATTAGAAAGCTTGAACAGTTTGAATTGCTTCCCACTTATCAATAATGCTGGTAGATAATCTATTTTTGCAGTGTTATCATTATAGAGGATACCATAATTCAGTCCCCAGATGACTGCCCCAGTCACAGTCCTTGTGGTCACTAAAAAGTCAGTTGCATAATTAAGAGTTTGACTGACAAAAAACTTGTTGAGGGGGTTATCATTGTATAATTCATCAAAACTAAGAACTGGGGACTCAAGAAGAGAGAACCCTGACTGTGTGAAAGCAAAAGCATAAGTGCCTTGTGGAACATCAGATGGAATCTTTACAGTGACACTCAGGTAATAAATACCACTATCTTTTTTGACCTCAACCTTTTTTACATCACACTCATAATAAGTGTTCACACTTGAAACAAGGTAAACCTTGAAATCACTAATTGGCATTTTTGCCAGAGCATCAGCAATGTTTTTAGTGTAGGAGTCAGGGAACCCAGGGATGCTAAATATGAATGATATTGTTACATCCTGGTTTGCAATAATATTCTTCTTGACTGGGGTGAATTCATAATAGTGGAAGTTAAGGTAATTTCTTGTTGCTTTCAACAAAACTTCTTGACCACTCAACAGTGGGGAAACTATTGAGAAATCATAATCAGCAACAATTGGGAGAAACAATACAATATCATTCTTACTGAATTTGTAATTGTGAGGGTTGTTATTTGAATCATACTGGATTGTTGTTGGATAAATTAGAGTACCATAAGTGGTTTCTTCATACTTGAATTTACCACTGTTCACCAGCTCACTCAGAGTTAACCCTTTATCACCAATCAAGTCCACAACATCATTGCCAAAACCAAATGATTGGTATTTTTTAATAATTTTCACTCTAACTCCATTAAGGATTGTTTTGATTGGTGGTTCATGTAATTTCATCTCATAATAATATAAGTCATCAAATGGTGATGAGTATGAGATTACAATTGGACTTACAGTGAGGAATGTGGTCTTCACTGGGTTAATGTTGACTGAGTACTGTCTTGGTTGTGGTGTTATTGTAAACTTTGCACTGTAATCCTTACCATCCCCATTAAACTGTAAGTCAACAGAATATGAGACAACCTGTTTATTCATTATTGAATCAACTATTGGTATAATGTTAACTATGAAACTACCATCCTTGTTGGAGTAAGTTAGTGAAGTATCACTCACACTATACTTGTCATTATCAAAAACCCAATTCTTCTTTGGAAGTTTGAACTCACATTTTGATTCAGTGCAAGAGAATAATACTGATTTTGAATTGTCCTTGAAGACTACACTGATTGTTAGTTTAGTGTTTTTAATATTGTTGAAAAACCCAGTGTAAACACTCATTGTGTAATATCCACTGATGACTCTAACATTATTATCTGAGATAAACTGCAATCCACCATTCTTCAAATTGCTTTGAATGTTTGTTAGTACAATCATCATGTTACCAATGTGTGGTTTAACATTATTGACTGTTAATTCCTCATAATACACATTGTTCTTCTTATCAGTGTAAAACACATACACAATTGCATTCCCACCATTACTGAGTGTATCTTTAATTGATGTGATTGTTGATGGAGTGAGTTTAATATAATTGCCTGATGATTCAAGTACTATTGACTTCACAAAATTACCACTCTTATCAACATAATAAACACCAGCTTTTGTGACTGAACCATCAACACTTATGTAATTGTTAACATTATCTACAAGTTCAATACTGCTCTTGGATGCAAGGTACTCCCCTTGCCCATACAGGTTAATAGTACTACTGTGTAAATACATTATTGAATTCTTGACACTTGTCCTGACACCAATGAAAATATTACCAGATGTTTTTGAGTGAATTGGTAACTCCATGTTTATTGATTCTGGTAGTTTTGACTCCTCAATTTCAACCCTTGGTAATAGTGATAATGGTATTGGTTCTGAGAATTTAATAATGTTACCATCACTCAAACTAAAGTGGAATTTATGCCCCATATCCATGTAGTATGCCTTGACTTCTTTTTTCTCTGGGGTAATGGTTATTAATTCTGAGGAATTTCCAATTGTTGTGAACCTCAGTTTGAAATCTTTATAATCATCAATTTTCAGTGGAACCAGAACATCTTCAACCATTGATGCTTTTTCTGTTGGGTTTAACTTGAAGCCATGAATGTCATAATAAAACACATTACCAGAATCATCAATCACTCTTGTAAACTCAACTTCTGGTTTTAGCATGACACCATAAACCCTGACTTTAGTTTTGAGCATTATTTTGAAACCAAAACCATCACTTACTGGTAGGATAACATACTCAGCCCCAATAATCATTGGTTTCAAATTATTGTCAATTTTTACTTTATTTAGTGACTCTGAAATTCTCTGCTTGATTGTGTCCTCAGCATTGTTGGGAATATACTTACTCTTCATCACTTCATTTGTAACTGCATTAACAACACTGTCTTTATCTTTTTCAAGGGCTGGGTATGGGATAAATATTTCATTAATTTGAACATCATCTCTTGCTTTTACTATGATGTACCTGTCAATTTTGGCCTTACTGTTTGGTTGTATTGAGAATTGGTTCATGGGTTTTACCTGGGGTAAGTAATCAGACTTCACAATCTGATTATTTTGTTTAATGTAATATTTTGGTGTGATGAATGGTTTATCAGGGTTCTCTATTGGATTGAGGTTCAGGGTTAATATTACTTTGTCAATTCTTTTCACTGTTGGGTTGGTTATTATGATGGTTATTGAATTCTCAGATGGGTAAAGGTATGCCTTACCCTCATCATTTATGAGCACTGTTTTTCCTGTTACAATATCAAAATCACCAAAATCAATGTTCCTTTCCAGTCCACTTTCAGTGTAAACTGAAACAGTTAGGTGAATTGATTTGAACAGTGATTTCAAATCACCGGGCAAGTACCCATGAAGGGTCATGTACTCAATTTGTGAATCACTACCTGTAATGCTAAAGTAATTATTTATTGCACTACTTCCAATAACCACTTTCTGAATTTTGTAATAAATTGTTGTTTCAGCATATGGTAATTTAATGGTATAATCATAATAGGGAGTGAATTTTATTGTTATTTGTTTATCATTGTCATACTCAACACTATCAAATCTGATGTTCCCATTAACACTCTCATATATTGTGTGTTCCCCAGTATACTGTGCTGAGATTAGGTTCCTTATAGTGTATTCTGTCTGTGTGCTGAAGTACCATTTGTTGAACAGTTGTTTAATGTTTGTCAACAAGAATGATGGTACTCCTTTTGAGTATTGATGAATTAATGGATAAATAAGCACTATCCTCCCAGTGTTTGTATTGGTTACTACATCACTCACAAAATTTTTGTCACAGTTACTCTTGGTTGTGTAATCAATGTAAAAATCATCCAGTGTTTCAATGTTTTTAGAGCCTGTTGTTTTTGTTATTTTGTTTCCTAACCCAATCTTATTATAGGGTATTGTTCCTGCATACTTATCATTAATGTAAATTGAGTCAGAATCTATTGTGACATAAACTTTTATTGGGTCATTAATTTTTGTTGAGTTTATTGTAATGTTCTTGAATTCAATGTAATCAGGGAAACCATCACTAACTGTTTTTGTCAGTGTTAATATTTTGTTATTATCCTGTAAAAGGTTTACTGTGAATTTGAAGTTTTTATCTGGAATTGGTGATGATGGAATCATGTTGATTCTCATATCAAATTTTGAGAACATGTTTGGCTGGTTCAGGTTCAGCAGGGGGATTGATATTTTATTACTTGTGTTTTTGAATTTGAGGTTCTCAACTGATACAATGTTAATTGTGACTCCATTATTATTCTCACCATTACCAAAGAATGGGAGTATTTTACTGATTATTGATGATGATGTGTTGGCAAACCCAATATAGTAAATTGCAACTCCAAATATTATGATTATTGTTACTATCATCAGGACAACTTTTGTATTCTGCCTTTCAATCTCATCATTCTCCATGTCAAAATCCCAATCTGGCAAATCCACTCCCAAAAAATAATAATCCACATCAATTTTAAAGTGTCAGCATGTTAATTGTAAAATGTTGTGTAATTATTGAAAGGTTATTACTGTGGGATGAAAAAATATCATTCCACAACCCACAGTGGTGTTAACTTATTATTACAAAATTAAAAAAACAATTTGATGAGTGTTATAATGTGTACCTGATTACATTTATAAATTATAATCACATTCAAATAAATGGTGATGTGGGATGATAATAATTCATTTGAAGTCACCAAAAGAAACTGGAAAAGTTATTGACTCATCACATGGATTAATACCCTACAATGAGCAAGTTTATAATCACTCATTCATAAGAATTGATGATGACACTTTCACACCACTGCCATGCCTGACCCTCAAACCACTCAACCTACTGTTAACAAACTCCCACAATTTATCACTAATGAAAATCCACTCAAAACTGTCCCTCATTAAAGAAGAATCATTGTCAGGAAAAACAATTTATCAGCACTATTATCTTGAAAGAAAAAATTATGATATTGAGAATGTGGTGTACCCACTGAATTCCATTGACAGTAAATTTTACACTTTCTTCTGTCTTTACCATTATACTGATGATGATAAAATTTTAATGGAATATTTTGATGAGGATGATGTAGTAATGTTCAGTAAGGCTGTCAAAATATATAATCCTTCAGTGCATACTTTAAAGAATGGTGTAATATATGATAACAATGGTGAGGTAATTCACTCTATTCTGTAATTATTTTAAATTTATAAGTGTATTCTAATTAAACTATTCTGGAAAAACTTTCAAGGTGATGAAAAGATGGAGGATATAAAAACCCAAGTTGGGATAGGAAACAACTCTGAATACCTTGGTGAGATTGACATTGATGATATATTTTCTTATATGGTCACAAGAGACCTCTTAGAAGAGTCAGACATGCAAGCAGGATTATACTTGCTTGGAAATGCTGGTGGAATCATTGGTGCTGGAATCCTTCATGAGATTGACAATAATTATGACCTCAAAGGAATGAAGTTGAATATTAGATACCTTAACAGTGCAACAGTTGACTTCAAGGCAATGATTAAAAAACTCCCAGAAAAGTACAGGAAAATGGTAAGCACCATAACAATAGGAATAAAGGAGTCTGAGTACATGCACTATCTTGAACTCTGGAAGAAGAAGAGGATACTTCAGGCCCAGCTTGAAAAGGCAATGTCCTCAAATCAGTATGACCTTGCAAGACAAATACAGTATGAGCTTAACAAGATAAAGAGGGAGATTAGGGCAATCCAGAGAAAACTTTCTGGTTCTGGAAGCATGATTGATGTTGGATTGAACAAGTTCCAGGAGAGTTACAGTCTCATAGAGAGCTACCTGAGGGAGAAAGCAGTTGAAGAGGATGTTCACCTTGCAATTGGTTCCTTTTCAGGTGGAACTGGTAGTGCCCTATTCATAGAGATTACAAAATTATTGAAGAAGATTAACCCATATGCACTGAGGATTGCTTATGGTCTAACACCATTCAAGAGTGAGAGGAGGAAGAATTCACTCAGAGTCAAGAATTACCTCAGGTCAATTCAAGGTACAAGGCCTAATGTCAACCTCCTAATCAAGATTGACCCATCAAAAGTTAGTGAACAGCTTGCCCAAACTGGTGGCAAGGATGTTAACTTCATTGACTTGAACAGGGAGTTTGGAAGAAGGAATGCACAATTCCTACTCACACTAATGCTCACTAACACTGCTGATGAATTCTCACAGGTTACTCAGGATTTCAATGATTTGAGAATGATAGTTGGAGAGAGTTCAGTTGGTGATATTAACTTCTACAACAACAGGACTACAAATGGTGGATACATGACATTGATTGACACTGTTAAGCAAAAAGTCATACCAGACATTATGAAGATGCCATCAAGAGTACTCATATTCTATGATATTCCAAAGGAAGTGACAGTCCCAGAGGTTGAGCACTCAAACAATTTAATAATGGAGAACACTGATGCCACAGTTTATTTTGGAGTCACTCAGAGGACTGGCAATGACAAGGAGATTAGGATGTATGTTGTTGCAATAAGGGATGACAATGATGCAGTCAACATCAATGATATTGAAGTTGAGGAAGCACCTGAAATTTCAGGTATTGATGACCTCAGCAAAATTATTGGCTGAGGTTTAATTCTTCTTTCTATATATGTGGAGGTGATTATCATGGGTTATGAATCTTACTTCAGAGACCCACACTTGAAAAGAGAAGCTGATAAAATCATCAATAGGTTTATGAGACTGAAAAAAACATTGGTCAGCATTAACATTGGATTAAAAAACATTAACACAAAAATGGCAAAAATGATTGTGAATTTAAAATCACCAGATGTTAATGAAATTCTTGTTGAAGAGTACAAAAACAGTCTTTTTGACATTGCAAGTGATATGTATGGGTTGATTGAAAAAGCTGATTCAATAATAATGGAAATGAAAACCAATTACTTCAGTAAATCCCCAAAGCTTGAGTTCAAAAACAGGGAATTACTTCAGGAACATGAGGAGATTAAGAGGATAACACTCAAAACTTATGAGGATTTAAAGAAAGAAATTGATAATGCAATAAAAAAGATTAATGGTGATAATGATGAGTCAGATAATACAGAAAATACAGGAAAAAGCCAGTAATCAAAAGCTCATTGAAATTAGTGTCAAGGAAAAAGAGAGTATAATACAGTTCATAGTAAAATTTCTGAACACTGAAATTTTTTTAATGGAGTATGATTCAAAAAAGAAAAAAATTAAAACACTTTTTATCAAAGGAATTCAGGGTTTGAATGAACCACTATCATACATCCTTCTTGATTTTATTGATGCATTCCCAGAAATGAATACTGATGAGTTTGAAAAGCTTAGTGATTTTGAAAAAGCACTGCATTATGCAATAAACACTACTGGGATTATACTGAATCAGGTCAGTCTAACCAATTCCAACCTCTTCATGAAGATTAGTGAGACAGATAATAACCTGCTTATAATGTTGCCTGATTCAAGCATGGTTGCAGTGTCAAGCATTAAGAAAACTGATGATAATGTAAAACTGAACATTCCCCACACTGTGTATGGTATAATGACAAAAAGTAAAGACCAAAACCAGATTGTAACTCAAATATTAGAGTCAATAAAAGTAATGGTCATGAAAGGAGAAGAACTTGCTTATTATGAGAAAAACATTTCCCAACAATTCATCCAGATTATTGAATTATTGTTAATGAGAATTACACATGATTCAAAGAGCAAATTATTAAAATCAGTTGCAGTTTTTGTAACCAAGGCTTCAATTGCACTCACAGTTATTTACCTGCTAATTATTCATTTAATACACTGACCACAAAACTTTTTAATCTTTTACCATAAAAATATTACTGGTGATTCACATGACTGGTGAACAGGTAAGTTTTATGATTGATGTTAAGGAATTTTTCAAACAGTATGCACCCTGGGTGAATGGGGGTATTGCATCAATTGGTGCAGACTTATCAAACAGTTTACTCAGTAATATTGAGAACATTAATATTAGTGCAGTTGTCAGACTACCATTCAGCAAGATTGCATTCTCCCCAATAATCTTTTCAGTTCCTCCAATAGTTGAGGGGGGTAAAAAGTTAATCCCACTGAGAAATTATATTGCTGGCTCCAAGACAATAACACTCCCATATTTTATATTCACTGATGTTGACTTCCAAGGGGAACCATTACTTGCATTATACCCAAACCCATTAAGCAATGATGAGAACAATTTCATGCCAATAATTGTGTACTTTGTTAAGTACAATGACAAGCCATACTTTGTTGTCATATACTCCACCATTGAAAACAATGAAACTAACATCTCTGATGATGAGAACATGGTTTTGAAAATTATTGCCCTCCCAGCAGAATCAATAAGAGACTTCTACTTTGACATGATTCCACTTGGTATGGAGTATGACAATGCTGATTATGAGATTAAGACATTTATAACTGGTATTGTGAATATGAAGCAGGTAAATTATAACATTATGAAGGATACATGGTGTAGAGTGAATCCAGAGTTCAGTCTATGTAAGTATAAGAATGAAAATGAGATAAGTGAAAATGACATAAATGCCATAAATAATGTGGTATTCATTAGGTCACTCATTGAAGTTGATGGAAAAATATACTACATGCTCAAAGCACACTCAAAAACATTACCAATATCAATAATAACTTACATGGAACCACCATTCACATTCTCATCAGTTGAAGAGTATTTTAATGAGGAAACACTGTACACTTTCCTTATGGGCTTCATAGGATATAGTTTGTTTGAACAGCAATATGATTTAAATCTGGAACTCAATGGACTCATACAGCAACCACCAGATATTAGAGTTATCATTAACACTGATAAAAGAAGTCTCAGCATTGACATTGGTGGTGTTAAAACAGTTAATATTAATTCAACAAAATTATTCAACAGAACACTTCAATCTGGGGAGAGAATAACAGAAACAGCAATAAACTTCCTGAATCTTGGTAAGTACTTTGGAATTCCAGTTAATGACTTACACTCACTAACACCATACTTCATAATGACACTTGTAAAACACATTTCAACTGGTGGGTTTATTGAATAATCCCTTTTTAACTTTTAGCATTATAATTTTTATAATGGCAAATCTTTTTAAATGAAAATAATCAAAAAACATAATGGTGATTCCCATGCCTGAGGGTGAAAAGGTTGATGTTATCATAGATGCAAAAGAGTTTACAAAACTGTATGCACCTTGGGTGGAAATAGATGGTGTAACCATGACTGCTGAACAATCAGCAATGATACTCTCAAATGTGAAGAGGGTCACTATTGAGTCAGTGACAAGGTTGCCACTCTTCACACTACTGACTGCACAGAGGTATGTTAATGTCATACCTGTGAGAATTGACAATGAACTGTACATTCCATTGCTACCCTTAACAACTAAAACAAATGAACTTTTCATACCCCATTTTGTGTTCATTGATGCTGAGTTTCAGGGTTCCCCACTGATAATGCTTTACAAACCACCTCTCAGTAATACTGATAACATTTACTCCCCATTAATGATTTATCCTGTCAAGTATAATGGTAAAATGTATTTTGTAGTAGTGTATTATTGGAGGAGTTTTGATGAGATTGATAAGAAGGTTGGTGCAGTGGACAGCACTGGCATGGTGCTGAAGCTGGTACCACTACCAGCAGATAGTCTGAAAACTTTTTATGCTGACCTTGTTCCACTTGGACTTGAGTTACACAAGATGGATACCCTAATAGAGTACTTTCTTAGTGGAATGCTGTTAACCAAACAAACACATTCTTCTGCCCTCATAAAGTCTGGTTTTTGTGATGAGTATCCAGACATTGACCTCTGTAAATACAGTAATCCTGATGAGATAGGTCTTGACTCACTGAAGTCAATAGATAAACTTCACTTTGACAAAACCCTGTTTGAGATTGATGGTAAACTCTATTATGCATTCATTGTTTCATCAGAGGATTCAAGAATCAGTATTGCTTTGTACATGGAGCCACCATTTACACATCTTAACATTGATGAGATTGATGATGGTATCCCATCTTATGCACAATTACTTGGGATTCTTGCATACTCCTTCTATGAAGCTGGATACAGTTTTAACACTCCACCCCACTTGAGCAGTATTTACCTGCCACCAACAACCCTGGTTATTAACACTGTTGACAAGGAAGTCTTCATTGATATTGGTGGGCTGAAGAGGATTGACCTTGACCCAGGTGATTTGTTTGACACTTCAAAGCCTTACAATAAGAGAGTATCCCTGTTTGGTCTGAACATGATTTACCTTGGTTCAATGTTTGGTATTAGTGACAGTGAACTTGAGGCACTGACTCCAATTTTCATATCATTAATACCAAAATATGTTTCAAAGGGATTATTGCTCAGGAAGTGATTTTTCATTTTTATCTTATTTGGGGTTGAATGTTAATTATCACTATTTCTCACTTTGCCAGTATGAACAATTAATAATTTTAATAAAATGTCATTTTTAAATTTAAATATTAATGGTGTCATAAAATGAGGATTGCATTATCA
>Ga0256831_1000585_pt1 | contig 18895 bp, 15 predicted proteins | sample 132544metaG_FD_189087 | JGI IMG/M metagenome (GOLD analysis project Ga0256831, IMG submission 189087) | Hydrothermal vent microbial communities from Lau Basin, Pacific Ocean - 132-544 | ecosystem: Environmental > Aquatic > Marine > Hydrothermal vents | place: Pacific Ocean: Lau Basin | collected... | reverse complement strand
ATTAGCCACTAAAGTTGTTAGCCCTGATGGAACCTATATTTTTAATGGAAAGAGTGTTGTTGCCGATAGAAACTATACTGTAGTACTCTCAACACTCTCTAATGCAATCTCTTCTACACTTCCAGAAGATTGGAATAGTGCAGATGGAGAGAGTATAGGGAGTAAACTAGATAGTAAAGCCGATAGTTCAATAGCTGTTAGTGTTGCTCAAGAGGATGTAAAAGAGGTAAATTTTGGGGTTAATAAAAAACCAGAAGCATTTGATGTATCTAAAGCTAAACAGTTTAATCCTGGTGGTCAAAATCGAGTTGATGTAGTTGATTTAAATATAAGTGATAAAGAGGATGGTATACCATCAACTGTAACTATTAAAACTTTACCAAGCAATGGAAAACTATATTACAATGGAACAGAAGTAATAGCAGGTCAAGTTATAACTAACTTTGATAACACTCAATTAAGAGTTGACCCAGATAGTGGAGATGTCACAGTTGAGTTTACCTATACCACTACAGATAAAGTAGGAGTAGAGTCAGACCCTGCAACAGTAACCATGCCATTTAAAGATTTAAAGATTTCAGGTCACCTATTTATTGATGGAAATGGAGATGGAAATGTAAATGGAACACCAACATCAACAGCAGATGGTGTTCAACTCTATGTAACATTAATAAAAGGTTCAACAGCTCTCGCTTCAAAGCCTCTTAGTAGTGGAGCATATATGTTTGATATTGAAGATGGAGTAAAAGCAAACAGTAGCTTTACTATAGTTCTTAGTGATAAAAATGGTACGACAATAGCATCTCTTCCTACTAATTGGGATAACAATGATGGAGAGAATATTAACTCTAAAGGAGCTGGAAATGATGGTTCAAAAGATGGTATTTTAGATATTGATGTAGCTGAAGTAGATGTAATTCAAGCTGATTTTGGAATAAATGAGAAGCCAGAGGCTCATGATGTAACTCAGCCAGAACAACCTAATCCAGGGGCAAAAGGTAGTGTTAAGGTACCAGATTTAAACATTTCAGATGGACAATCAAGTAGTTTAGATGTTAACTTTACTTCCGTTCCTAGCAATGCAATACTCTATTATGATGGGGCTATTGTTCATGCAGGAGATGTTATTGAAGATTTTAAAAATAGCCTTTTGACTATTGACCCAGAAGATGGTACTCAAAATATCTCTTTTAACTATAGTGTAATAGATGAAGCAGGAGTAGTTTCAGATATTGCAACGGTTACTATGTCCTTTAAAAAAATTGTTATATCGGGAAGAGTCTTTAATGATGGAAATGGAAATGGTAGTGTTGATGGAGTTGTAGTATCTAAAATAGATGATAGAGAACTCTATGTAACACTAATAGACTCTACAGGCAAACCAATAAGCTCTAAAGCTTTAGATAGTAATGGTAGTTACTATTTTGATAGTTTTGATGGACTCTCTCCAGATACAAACTATACAGTACTCTTAACAGATACTGAAAACTCTAAAGAGTCAACACTCCCAGCTAAGTGGAATAGTGCAGATGGTGAAAGTATTGGTCTAATAGGTTTAGATGGAAAAGCTGATGGTAAGATATATGTAGAGGTTCTTAAAGAGAATATTAATGAAATAAACTTTGGAGTTAACAAACAACCAGAAGCAGAAGATAAAAGGGACTCTTTGCAAATTAATCCAGGAGGTACAAAACAGGTAGCAGTACCTGCATTAGAGATTAGCGATAGAGAAGATAAGACTCCAACAACTATTACTATAGTAGAGTTACCAACTAACGGAAAACTATATTATAAAGGTAATCCTGTTAAGGTAGGAGAGAGTATTAAAAATGTTCAAAGAGATAAGTTTACTCTTGACCCTAATGATGGAGATTTAACAGTAGAGTTTAAATATACAACTACCGATAGAGCAGGAGTAACCTCTAAAGTTGCAACAGTAACTTTGCCATTTAAGTCACTTCAAATTTTAGGAAATGTATTTAATGATGGTAACAATGATGGTGTAGTTAATGGAATACCAATTTCAGCACCAAGTGGAACACAACTCTATGTGACTCTTTTAGATTCTAATGGTAAAGTTTTAGCTTCAAAAGAGGTAAGTGCAGATGGTAGTTATATGTTTGACAATAGTAATGGAGTTACAACAGATAGTGACTATAGAGTTATTTTAACAACAAAATTTAACTCTACTAATGCATCACTACCAACAGATTGGTCAAACCTTGATGGTGAGCATATAGGACGCAATAGGGGTACAGATGGCTCTAATGATGGTCGTATTGATGTTTTTGTAGCAAATCAAACAGTTACTGAAGTAAATTTTGGAATCAATAAACGACCTGTAGTAGGTGATAAAACAGCACCAAAACAGCTTAATCCAGGAGGTAGTGTTCGTGTTTCTGTTCCTAATCTATTGATGTTAGATAATGAAGATGGAAATTTAACAACAGTAATTATTGAGTCACTTCCTAAATATGGAACACTCTACTACAATGGAGTTAAAGTAGAAGTTAAAGAGGAGATTCATAACTTTGACAACTCTTTACTAATGCTTGACCCAGATAATGGGGACTTGACAATCTCTTTTACCTATAGTACAGTAGACTCTGTTGGTATAAAATCAGATATTGCAACAGTAACTATGCCTTTTTATGGATTGAAAATCAAAGGAAATATCTTTGATGATGGAAATCATGATGGTAGTGTAAATGGTGTAAAGATTTCAAAAGTAGATACAAAACAGCTCTATGTGACTCTACTTAATAGTAGTGGTAATATTTTATCAACCAAAGCTATAGATAGTGATGGTAGCTATCTCTTTAGTGGAGTAGATGGAGTTAGTCCAGATAGTAGTTATACTGTTATATTAAGTAGTGAAGATAATGTGACTAATCCAACACTTCCAGCTAATTGGAGTAATGCAGATGGTGAAAATATTGGTCTAATAGGTTTAGATAAAAAAGCTGATGGTAAAGTTGTTGTAGATGTTGAAAAGAGTGATATTACAGAGGTAAACTTTGGTATTAATGCAAGACCAATAGCAGTAGATAAGGTAGAGAACCTACGTTTAAATCCAGGTGGAGAGATTCAAGTATCTGTTCCAAAGCTAGAAGTAGCAGATAGAGAAGATGGTACACCTAAAACTGTTATTGTAACTAAGCTTCCTACCAATGGAGTACTCTACTACAATGGTGTAGCAGTAGAGAAAGATGTTACTATTGATAATGTCGATGTAAGTAAATTTACCATTGACCCTAACAATGGAGATGTAGATGTGATATTTGAGTACGTATCTGTCGATTCAACAGGTTGGCACTCAAAACCAGCAACAGTAGAGATGCCATTTGGTGGGTTAAAGATTTCAGGAAAAGTCTTTTTAGATACCAATGGAGATAACAGAGTAGATGGTATGCCATTTAGTAGTGATAGCTATGGATTAGAGGTCTATGCAAACTTAGTAGATAGTAATGGAGTTGTTGTTAAGTCAGTAGCTGTAGATAGTAAAGGAGAGTATATCTTTGACACAAATACAGGAGTAGCTCCAAATAGTGACTATAGAGTTGTTTTAAGTTCAGAGCAAAATACAACTCAAGCAACACTTCCAAGTAATTGGGAGCATACAGACCACAACACAAATGGAGTTATAGATGTTCATGTAGCTATTAGCTCTATAGACAATATTAATTTTGGACTAAATAGACAGCCTGTAGTTCACAATGTTGTAGCACAAGAGCGACTAAACCCTACAGGAGATAGTAGAGTAGATGTACCAAATTTAGATATTGAACCGAATGAAGATGGAAATACAACAGCAACAACGGTAAGACTCTCAAATCTACCAAGCAATGCAACACTATACTATAATGGAGTAGAGGTAACGGAGGGGCAGACTATTAATGACTTTAATAACTCTCTATTGGTAGTTGACCCAGATGACTATAATGTAACAGTAGAGTTTAGCTACACAGTAGAAGATAGTGCAGGATTTGAGTCAGAACCTGCAACAGTTACTATGCCTTTTGCTGATATTGATACAGATGGTGATGGTGTTTTAAATGGTCAAGATTTAGATGATGATAACGATGGTATTTTAGATACAGTTGAAAATAACACTTCACTAAATGGTGGTGACACTGATGGTGATGGTATCCCAGATAGATTAGACCTTGATTCTGATGGTGATGGTATCTTAGACCTTGAAGAGAGTAATCCTAACTTTGAGAGTGTTGATAGTAATGGTGATGGTCTTTTAGATAGTACAACAGATTTTGACAAAGATGGTGTAATGGATACAGCAGATGCCAATGATAATAATCCAACATCAAAAGGTTCTGTAGTTCCAGTTGATACAGATGGTGATGGTCAACCAGATTTCCAAGATATTGACTCAGATAATGATGGACTCTCTGATGTAGTAGAGGGTGGAACTGAGGCTACCAAAGATAACAATTCAGATGGTATCTTAGATGACTTAACAGACTTTGATGGTGATGGTATTGCTGATGTGGTAGACAGAGATAATGGAGGTACCCCAGCAACAACACCAGATACAGACAAAGATGGTGTAGATAACTATAGAGATTTAGATTCAGATGGAGATAGACTCTTAGATGTTATTGAGATTAATGGAACAGACAGTAACAATGATGGAGAGATTGAGCCAAAAGGAACTCTAGTTGATGGAACAAATCTTCCAGATGAGAATAGTAATGGTATTCCTGATGTTATAGAGATGAAGTTAAAAGATGACATTAAGAGAGTTCCAGCAGGTAGTGTCGCAACTATTGATATTTTAGAGAATGATACAGGAGATATTGCTCCAGAGTCTGTTAAGTTAATTATTCCTAAAAATTTTAAAGGAGTAGCTCGTATAAGTGCTGATGGTAAAAGGGTTATAGTAGATGGTGAAGGTGAGTGGTATGTTGATGGTAATGGAGTTGTTACTTTTACACCTAAAGCAGATTTTAGAGGTAATCCAACTCCTATTGAGTATCAGGCTACAACTAAAGATGGTTCAAAAACCTCTATAGCAACTATTACTCTAAAAGTAACAGAGGTTGCAGGAGTTTCAGAAGAAGAGTGCTGTGAAGCATATACTGATAACTCTGTACCTGCTTTTGGTATTATTGGATTAATTTTAATGGTTCTATTTAGTAGTGCTTTTGGTGCTATTTTATTAACTAAAAGAGAGGAGTAATTCTTTTATAAAAGCACCTCTCTAAGCCCCTCTAGGGACAAGAGTGTTTTCTCTAAAAATTGCGACTTGTTAAACGTTCTTTGACGTTTAGCAAGTTGTGCAGTATGTATAACGATTCTTTGTTGCATCTCCTCTTTTGTGTAGTACCCATCAAAATAGGCTAAAACCTCTTTAATTCCAATGGCTTTCATGCAGTTTGGTTCTCTTGTATAGTTTTTTTCAAGATAGAACACTTCATCAATCAACCCATCTTTTAACATCTTTTGAGTTCTTAGCTCTATTCTTTTTCTTAAAATATCTCGTTCTACTTCTATCTCATATATAGGTAACTTCTCTGTTATAGTAGGTTGTGGAGGGTTAGCTTTAAAGTATTCAGTAGGAGTAAGTTTTGTTTGAAAAAAGAGATTGAGCATCTTCTCAATCCGATAACGGTCACTCTTTTTTATCTTCTTCATATAGCTTGGGTCTTTTTGATAGAGAAAATCGTGTGCCTTTTCAATGTTAGTTAGTAGCTCTTGTGTGGCTTCTTGTGCCTCTTTACCAATTTTAGGAAGTTTAGAGATACCCTTAATTAAAACATTTAAGTAGAAGCTAGTTCCTCCTACAATAATAAGCTCTTTACCCTCTTTAATAGACTCCTCTTTTGCCTTTTTATAGAGTTTAACAAAAGTGGTTACATCAAAGGGTTCGTTAGGGTAGAGTACATCAATACCAAAATGAGTAATACCTTGACGCTCTTCTTTAGTAGGTTTTGCAGAGGCAATGTCAATCTCTTTGTAGATAGACAAAGAGTCTAAAGAGAGAATATTTGCATCTATCTTTTTTGCTATATCAATAGATAGAGCAGTTTTTCCTGAGGCAGTAGAGCCAATAATGGCTAGTTGTTGAAGCTTTTTCATAACCTAAATTATAGTTAAATAATCTAAAATAGGATAGAATTATGCTTTAACTTTAGGAGTAAAAATGTTATTTGATAAAGAGAACCGTTTTAATTTAGCCAATTTAATTACATTTGGAAATATTGCAGCAGGGTTAATTGCCATACACTTTATAGTTCATGGAGATTTTTTTACAGCTATTATCTTGGCATGGATTGCAGGTGCGTTAGATATTGCTGATGGGAAAGTAGCACGAAAATATAAACTCTCAACCGAGTTTGGAATACAAGTTGACTCCTATGCAGACTTTATCTCATTTGTTGTTATGCCATCATTTCTTCTCTACTATGCCATTACAGCAGATGCTTCTAGTGTGACACAGCTTATTTTAGGTTTGGTCTTTATTGTCTATATTATTGCAGGGCTTAGACGGCTTATTGAGTTTAATATGAAGTCCGAAGAGGGTGAGGTGGCTAAGTTTTTTGAGGGAGTTCCAACACCTCTTGGGGCAATTTTGCAGTGGATTTTATATCTACTCTTCTCTTATGGTGTCATTACAAATGCTTATGTTATTGGGATTTTTGTTGTAGTGATTGCTTGGGCATTAAACTCTAAAGTTAAAATTCCTCACCCATAGTCATGTTTAAAAGTTTTATAACAAAACTAGCCAATCTCTCTGAGATGGTAATGCTAAAACACTCTATATTCTCATTACCATTTATATTTATAGCTATGATAGTAGCAGCTAAAGGTTGGTTTGGCTGGAAGCTCTTTTTTTTAGGTATCTTGGCAGCTGTTACTGCTAGAAACTTTGCTATGGGGGTTAACCGTTACCTTGACCGAGATATTGATGTCTTAAATCCACGAACTAAAAACAGACCCTCTGTTGATGGACGTATAAGTACTACAACAATGATAGTTTTTATTGCTCTTAATGCCATAGCATTTATTTTGGTTGCCTATTTTATTAATGATTTAGCACTTAAACTCTCTATTCCTATTTTACTTATTTTAGGGGCTTATACAGTATTTAAACGCTTCTCATCTTTAGCACATATTGTATTAGGTATTTCACTTGGTTTAGCACCCATTGCAGGGGTTGTAGCTGTCTTAGGAGAGATTACACCTTGGTCAATCTATCTAGCTTTAGGGGTTGTCTTTTGGGTATCAGGGTTTGATTTGCTCTACTCACTACAAGATATTGAGTTTGACAAAGAGCATGGATTGCACTCTATCCCCTCTAAGTTTGGAGCAAAAAAGACAATGCTTATTGCGAAGATTTTTCACATTTTAACGATTCTCTTTTGGGCAATTTTTGTCATATCTGCAAATTTGACATTTTTCTCACAATTAGCAGTTATACTCAGTGCCATTATGCTTAGTTATGAACACTACTTGGTCAATAAAGACTTTACTAAAATAGATAAAGCATTTTTTACAGTTAATGGGTATTTAGGCATACTATTTCTATTTTTAACTATTTTGGAGGTACTCTAATGGGTGCAGAGCAGTTACAGTTTATATTTTCTCTCTTCTCTTTTATTGGTATTGTTGGTATTTTATTTTACCTGATTATTGCAAAAGTTAAAATAGATGAACAGCAAAAGAGCTTAGAGCTTTTGGAGGCAAAAGTAGTTAAGTTGCAAAATATTATAGAAGAGTTAGAAGAGAAGATAAAAGAGGAAGAGGAGGTTCCAGAGGAGGAGAATATGAAGCAAAAAATCATTGCACTCTATGAGGAGGGAAAAGATTTAGTAGAGATAGAGGAGATTTTAAATATTCCAAGAGCAAAAATTGAGATGGTTTTAAAGTTTCATAATCTAAAAAAAGCAGATAATTGGAAAAAATCTGTTTACTAATCTTGTAATCAACAATTTTTTTTGCTATAATTCCGACCTCACATAAAATATGCACTCATAGCTCAGCTGGATAGAGCAACGGTTTGCGGTACCGTAGGTCAGGGGTTCAAATCCCTTTGAGTGTACCATCTCTTTATATTAAACTTCTTTTCCTTTTTAATTTATTTATGTTTTAGATTTGTATAATATGCATAGGTAGACTAACATGTCTACCTTAAGCCCAAAAGAGTATAATCACAATATCTATATTTTAGGGGTTGAGCTTGATAGTAAAATTATAAATATTACTCATTATGAGTGGGAGAGGTTTTTGTGAATTTGCATTTTCTAACTAAACAAGGAAGTACTAACTAATGGTACTAAAAAATAGACTTGGAATTAAGAGTGAAATAGAGTTAGCCAAAGAGGAAGAGCGAATAAGTAAACTCAAAGCTAAAAAACTTTTTGAGAGTGGTATTTTAAATAGACTAGAGGCTGGAACTTTTGAGAGTTTGGCAACTATTCACAAAGAGCTTTTTGAAGATATTTACGATTTTGCAGGAGAAATTAGAAGAGTCAATATCTCAAAAGGAAACTTTAGATTTGCTCCTATTACCTACTTAGTAGACGCTATTAAAAATATAGAAAAGATGCCCCAAACCAATTTTGATGAGATTATAGAGAAGTATGTAGAGATGAATGTTGCTCACCCCTTTAGAGAGGGCAATGGTAGAAGCATGAGAATATGGTTAGATGTTATGCTTAAAAGAGAGCTACAAAAAGTTGTAGATTGGCAGAGTATTGAGCGAGATGACTATCTGTTAGCGATGGAGCGAAGTCCTATTAGAGATATAGAGATAAAACTTTTACTACAAAATGCACTAAGCGATGAGATAGACAATGCAAGTGTCTTTATGAGAGGTATTGATGCTAGTTACTACTATGAGGGGTATACACTTTATAAAATAGAGGATTTATAAATTTTGCTTTCTTGGCTCCTATTAGACAACTTCTGCTCTTAAAAATAGCTATACTTCTAAAAAAATATAGGAGCATAGCATGACACAATTTATTAAATGGTTTTCAACCACCTATCCTGAATATAAAAAGGCACTTCTAAACTGCTACCATAACTTTGATGAGCAAGAGGTTAACCCCTATCATATAGAGGGGGATTGTTGGTCACATACTATGATGGTTTGTAAAGTAGCCCAGTTAAAAGGTTATGATAAAATAGTACAAATATCTGCACTGCTTCATGATATTGGTAAGCCACAAGCTAGAAAGATAAACCCCAAAAATAACCATGTTCAGTTTTTTGGTCATGAGGAGAAGTCTGCTCTGTTGGCTAGACCTCTGCTTGAAGATTTGGTTAAAAAAGGGGAGATAACTAAAGAGGAGTCCTTAGAGATAGAAGAGCTTATTTTGTTGCATGGGACACTTTACAAGCTGAGTCATAAAGAGATTATTGAAAGATTCAGAGGTAAAGAGAACTTTTTTAGACATCTTGTAGAGTTGGTAGAGTGTGATGGTTTGGGGAGATTTACAGATAGTCATAGTTTTGATAAAGAAGAGTTGTTAAATCTCTTTAAATAGACAGTTTTTGTCCAAAGATTACATTATAATATGGCTATAAATTAAAAAGGAAAATTATGAGACAGCTATTTTTACTATTTTCACATACTTTAACTCCAACTCAAGAGCTTGATGCCAAAGAGAGTTTAGGGGTTACTAACTTTGTTATTTTACCAAAAGAGTTACAGAATTTGTGGTCAAATATTCCACCTACACTAGAGAATTTAAGTGACTATTTAACTCCTCTAAAAGAGTATATTTGTAACCAATCAAAAGAGGGTGATGTAGTATTGATACAGGGTGACTTTGGTGGTTGTTATGAGATGGTAAACTATGTAAAATCATTGGGATTAATAGCAGTTCATTCTACTACTAAGCGTGATGTGGTAGAGAAGACGGTTGATGGAAAAGTTGTTAAAACTTCGGTTTTTGAGCATGTTTTATTTAGAGAGTTTTAGGGGGAAGAGATGGCAAAAGCAGTTATTACAATTTTGGGAACAATACCAGCACCAAAAGAGGGACAAGAGAGAGCAAACTATCAACTCTCTTCAAGTTTAGAAGAGAGTTTTTCTCTTAAAAGAAGTAACTATACCAATATGTTACCTCTTATTATAGATAATTTTCAAGATAATTATAGTATTGAGTGTATCTATACTAATTTTTCAAAAAGTAGACAAACTGATGTTTTAGACTATGAAGAGATAGATTTTGACATAGAAGCTAATGGAGTCTTTATTTCAGAAGATGTTATGAGAGATGGTATAGAGGTTGAAGAGGCAAAATACTCCTATTTTTTACAAAAATATAATGAGCTGATAGAGAAATATGATAGTGTTATTATTGATGTGAGTCATGGTTTTAGACATTTTCCTATTTTAGCAACTATCAATATGATGATTCAAAATATTAAAGAGCCTAAGAAGATAGAGTATATACTCTTTGCTAAAGAGCTAGAGCCTTTTAAAAAGTATGAGATTATTGACTTAAAAGAGTATTTGGAGTTGGCAAACTTCTCTTTTTTACTCTCTAACTTTAATCAAAACTATACAGTTTCATCAAATATTCGTTTCAAAAACAAACTCTATAGAGAACTAGCCCAAGAGCTATCTGAGTTTTCTCATCACTTTTTATCTAACTCTTTAAAACCACTTATTGAGGGTAACTTAATTGCAAAGATTATTGATAATTTAGAGGAGCTTCAAAAAGATAAATCGGTAGAGCATTTTAAACACTATATTGAGGATATAATTTATCATTTAGAAGATATTCGCCAATTAAAATATGAGTTAGAGTGGAAAAAACTCTATAAAATCTCAAAAATTATGGATAAAAGAGGTTATCAACTTAATGCTATTACACTCCTTTTTGAAGCAGTTGGTTTTTACTGTTTAGAGTCACTCTCTAATCTTGATAGTGTTGGAAAAAGAGCTAAAGAGTATTATGGCTATATAGAACAAGGAAGAAAACCTAAAAATATCTACTCTACCTATACGATGACTAACCAAATACGAACAGTAGTTAAGATAGATAGTAGATTTCATATTAGTGATGAGCGACTTTTTATTGCTAATGAGAAGATAAAAGATGAGATTATTGAATATATAGAAGATGTTCAAGGTATTGCCAAATTTAAAAGATTTTTACAAGATTTAGAGGCATTAAGAAATAATCTTGCTCATGGTAATAGTAGTGATACTCTTAGTGATGTTAAAAAATCTTACCAGAGTCATCTTAGTAGATTTAAAGATTTTTGTATCGATAAAGATATTTTTGCAACGGCTAAAGATTTTAATAATATGAGTCCTATTGATAGATTAAAGAGTAAGTTTAATTAGGAAAATAGATGGCACTAAACAAAAAAACAACAGCCCTATTCAAACTAATGGAACTCTTCTTAACCCAAAAAGAGATAAGCCCTTACGACAAAGCAATAACAGATGAGTTTGGTTGTGACAAAAAGACAATAGAGCGTTACCTAAAAGAGATAGAGTCGCTCTATTCGCATATTATTACTATAAAACGTAGCAGAAAAAATGTATGGAAACTCATAACTGTCTCTGAAATCTTTGAAGAGTTTATTAAAAATAGTGAAGAGATTTCACAACTCTTTTTAATGGCACAAGAGTTTGACCCACATATCTTTAAAGAGCTAGAAAAAGGTACACTCTCTAAGATAGCAAAAAATGATGAGAATGTTTTTTTGTTTAAGAACTCTATTATGGAAGAGATACAAAGCCAAGAGGCGAAAAGAGTCTTTAAGAGTTTAAAAGAGGCTATTAAAAACCATGAATATAGAGATATTATATATAATAGTAAAAAACAGGAAAAGAGATTTATTGATATTAAGCCTATTAAATTAATCTTTATGGACAATAATTGGTATGTCGCTACTATTAATCAGAAGAGAGAGTTTAATTTTTTTCGTATGAGTTTTATAAAAGAGGTTAAAAAAAGAGCTTCGCATCACCATTTTCAAACAAAAGAGTTAAAGCCATATATTGAGTTTTTATCAACTGTGCAAAATAGTATGACTATTTATGGTAAAGAGCGACAAAAAGCGACTATCAAAGCCCTCCCTCCCATTGCTAAATATTTTGAAACTGATATGAAAAGGTTTTTAATTTCACAAAAATTTATAAAAAAAGAGAAAGATGGCTCTATTTTTTTTACTGTAGAGTATACACAAGAGCTTGAAATCTTACCTTTTATTCAAAAATGGTTACCACATCTTGTTATAGTTGAACCCCAGAGTTTAAGAGATGCTTTTAAAAAAAAATTACAAGAGGCATTAAAAATCTATAGTGATAATGGTAATCTCTAAGTGTTAGCTTTTGAGAAGTTGTTGAGCATTCTATTTTTTCTAAAAATTCTTCAATTTTCTTATCTCTTATCTCTAAAAATTAACAAAAAAAGAAAACTTAAATTTATTTCGATATAATTCGCCTCTAAAATTGTTGTCTCACCTAAGAGTGTTGCAACGACACCTAACTATTTAGGGAAGAGCAGATGCTAGAATGGGTTAGTTGCCCATCACCAATTTTACTAAAAGGTCTTATTGATGAAAAAAGATATTCACCCAGAATTTAAAGAGTGTAAAGTTACATGTGCATGTGGAAACACATTTGAGATTAGAACAAACAAAGAGACAATGACTATTGATATTTGTAATGAGTGTCACCCATTCTTTACAGGTTCAGAGAGAAGCGTTGATGCAGCAGGAAGAATTGAAAAATTCAAGAAAAAATACAATCTCTAATGGTTACCCCATAGGGGCGACCTCTGTGTCTGCCCTCTTATATTTAAACATAAAATGTTATGCTTACATTTATACCTACCCCTATTGGAAATCCACAAGACATTACAATTCGAGCTTTAAGAGAGTTTGAAAAAGCTACGCTATTTTTATGTGAAGATACACGAGAAACAAAACGACTACTACATATTTTGGAGAAGCGTTTTGAGTTTAACTACCCCAAAGCTGAGTTTTTATCTTTTCATGAACATAATCAAGCAGAGCGTCTTAAAGAGGTTTCTAAAAGATTAAAAGATGAACAAGTAGTCTATGTAAGCGATGCAGGTATGCCTGTTATCTCTGACCCTGGGCAGATTTTAGTGGAGTATTGTCAACAAGAAAATATTGAGTACGATGTGCTTCCTGGGGGAACAGCAGTCACTACAGCCTATGCAGCTAGTGGTTTTAAAGAGGGGAAGTTTCTCTTTTATGGCTTTTTACCTCAAAAGGGAGTTCAACGAAGCTCTGCTTTAGTTGAATTGATGAATAAACCTGAAAATATTGTACTATATGAAGCTCCTCATAGGATTGAAAAACTTATTAGTGAAATTGTAGAGATTGATAAGAGTAGAGAGCTCTTTTTTGCAAAGGAGCTAACTAAAAAGTTTCAAAACTACTATAGAGGAGATGCTAAAAGTATTTTAGAACTCTTTACAGATGGAAAAATTAACTCCAAAGGTGAATGGGTAGTAGTAATTGAAGCAAAAAAAGATAAAACTAAAGCACTCTATATAGATGATATTTTAGCTTTAGATTTACAACCAAAAGTTAAGGCAAAACTCCTTGCTAAACTTACTACAAAGTCGGTAAAAGAGTGGTATAAGCAACTTATTAAGTAAAAAAAAAATTTCTTTACAGCAAAAAAAGGGTAAAATCTTTTTCATGATTATTTATGGTAAACAAGTCTGTTTCCATGCATTGCAAAAGCATGAAGCAAACATTAAAACTGTCTACATTGCAAAAAAAGGAATTTTGTCCCAAAAGCTATTTGATACCTATCGACCAAAAATTAAGTTTTTGGAAGAGAAGTGGGCTCAAAGCATGAGTAGAGGTGGAAATCATCAAGGGATTTTAGTCGAACTTAAATCTTTTGAAGAGAGCAACCTCGCTACGCTTAAACAAGAGCGTTTTATATTAGTTTTAGATGGCTTAACCGATACGGGAAATATTGGTGCTATTGTACGTTCTGCTTATGCTCTAGGGGTTGATGGAATCATCGCTACAGGTGTTAAATCGCTAAAAATTGCTTCGATTGTACGTACCAGTTCAGGTGCTTTGCTAGAGATGCCTTTTGTGATAATTCCTAATATTTTAGATGTACTGAACGAGCTAAAACAGGTTGATTTTACAGTTTATGGTGCATCTATGGATGGAGAAGAGCTTAATAAATGTCAATTTAATGAAAAAAAAGTATTGGTTTTAGGTAGTGAAGGTGAAGGTCTCTCAAAACGAGCAAAATCGAAAATAGATAAAATTGTATCTATTGAGATGAAGCATGAGTTCGACTCACTAAACGTTAGTGCAGCAGCAGCAATATTAATATATAGGATGGGAAATGTTATTTAACGAACTTATAGAACAAGAGGGTTTAGAAAATGTTTTTTCTAAAACAAATATTTCAACTGAAAATTTAAATCGACTATTCAATGAAGAGTTTGATAAATTAAATCGAGTAAAAGCTTTAGGTTTTTTACTAATTCTTGAAAGGGAGTATCCCGATATTGATGTTAGCGAGTTAAGACAAAAAATTAAACTCTATTATGCAGAACATGGACCAGTTGATGATAAAGTTGTAATGGTACCTGCAAGTTCAACTACAGGTGGTGGTTTTTCATTTTTTAAACTCTTTATTATTGCTACTATTTTAGGTGGAAGTTATTATCTGTATACTCAAGGTAAACTCAATCCTCTACTTAATCAAGTTGAAGATAAAAAAGAGTTTTTTGATGATAGTAGAGCCTTAGAAACAAATGTAACTGAATCAGAAGCTCAAAAAGTTATTGTAGAGAAGTCAAAAACAGAATCTGTTCATATTGAAACACCAGTTGCACCTAAAATAGAAACGGTAGCACTTAGCGAAGAGAAATCTAATAACACAAAAGAGGAAAAAGAGGGAGATGGTTCAACTAAAAAAGAGGCTCTAGTTAAAACATCATCAAAGTTAACAAAAACTAAAGAAACAAATAAATCAGTTGCTTCTATAATACAAGAGGTATCCGAGAACTTTTTAGCCCATGAAGCTAACAAAACAGTAGAAGAAACTCAAAACAGTACAGAAACTATAACACCTATTAAAACTATTACCATTAACCCTACTCGTGGTATGTTATGGTATGGGTTTATTAATTTAGATACTAAAAAGCGTAGAGAGTTTATGAAAAAAGTTTCTACTCCATTTACAATTGGTGATGGAAGATGGTTACTTGTTACAGGGCATGGATATTTTGATATTATATCTGATACAAAAACTGTAGAGAATGCTGACAATAAAAAGCACTACTTCCTAATTGATAGTAGAGATATTAAAGAGATTAGTAGAAAAGAGTTTAGAGAGTTAAATGGACACAGAGGGTGGTAACACCTTTTAAACTTTTAATTTTTTCTTAAATAAAAGAGAATAGAGTTAACCTAAAATATGGTAACTTACACCAATGAATAATAGAAGAGGATAGTAATGTTTGATGAGATTCAATTTGAAAAGATAAATAGATTGCCAAAGTATATTTTTGCTGAGATAAATGACCTAAAGATGGCAGCAAGAAGAGCAGGTAAAGATATTATAGATTTTTCTATGGGAAATCCAGATGCAAGAACGCCTCAACCTATTATAGATAAACTCTGTGAAACTGCTCAACGAGACAAGACACACGGTTATAGTGCAAGTAAAGGTATATATAAACTTCGTCTTGCTATGAGTAATTGGTATAAAAGAAAATATAATGTAGAGCTTGACCCAGATACAGAAGTGGTTGCTACCATGGGAAGTAAAGAGGGTTATGTACACTTAGTTCAAGCTATCTCAAATCCAGGGGACGTTGCCATTGTTCCTGACCCTACTTACCCTATTCACTCTCAAGCCTTTATCTTAGCAGGAGCAAATGTAGAGAAGATGGAGCTTAAGTTTGATGAGGAGAATTTTGAGGTAGACCAAGAGCAGTTTTTTGTTGACCTTAACAATGCATTAGATAACTCTCTACCAAAAGCAAAATTTTTAGTATTAAACTTCCCTCACAATCCAACAACTGCAACTGTAACTCCTGAGTTCTATAAGCGTGTTGTTGCTTTGGCTAAAGAGAAACGCTTTTATATTATCTCTGATATTGCTTATGCTGATATTACTTTTGATGGATATAAGACTCCATCTATTTTAGAAGTTGAGGGTGCAAAAGATGTAGCTGTTGAGGCTTATACTATGTCTAAGTCTTACAATATGGCAGGTTGGCGTGTTGGATTTGTATGTGGAAATAAAAAATTAGTTGGTGCATTACAGAGTATTAAGTCTTGGTTAGATTATGGAATGTTTACCCCTATTCAAGTTGCAGCAACTGTAGCACTTGACCACCACCACTATGTACCAGATGAGCAGATTATTCCTCTTTATGAAAAACGTCGTAATGTAATGTTAAAAGCTTTTGAAAATGCAGGTTGGCATATGGGTAAACCTAGTGCCTCTATGTTTATTTGGGGTAAGATTCCTGAATCTTGTCGAGAGATGGGGTCATTGGAGTTTTCAAAACGACTTCTTGTTGAAGCTGGAGTTGCTGTAAGCCCAGGTATTGGTTTTGGAAAGTATGGAGATAACTATGTTCGTATTGCTCTTATTGAAAATGAGAAACGAATCCGTCAAGCTGCACGAAACATAAAGAGGTTTTTAAAAAAAGTAGAAGCTGAAAAGAAGAGTAACTAAAAAGGGAGATAAGATGATTAAAATCGGAATACTTGGTGTAGGAACTGTGGGAGCAAGTGTTGCTAATATTTTAGAAGCAAATGCTGATATTATCGAAGCAAGAGCTGGTAAAAAAATTGTTGTAAAATCGGGTATAGTTAAAAATCTATCAAAAGATAGAGATGTAAATATTGAACTCTCTGATAACCCTTATGATGTAGTTGATGACCCTGAGATTGACATTGTAGTTGAGCTAATGGGTGGAGTTGAAGAGCCTTATAAGTTGGTCAAAAAAGCATTAGAGAATGGAAAAGCTGTAGTAACTGCCAACAAAGCTCTACTTGCCTACCATCGTTATGAACTTCAAGAGATAGCAGGAGATATTCCTTTAATGTATGAGGCTAGTACAGCAGGAGGAATTCCAATTATTGGTGCATTGCGTAATGGTCTAACTGCTAATCATATTGAGTCTATTCAAGGTATTATGAATGGAACAACAAACTATATGCTAACTAAAATGATTAAAGAGGGTGCTTTATATGATGAGATTTTAAAAGAGGCACAAGAGTTAGGTTATGCAGAGGCTGACCCTACTTTTGATGTGGGTGGATTTGATGCCTCTCATAAACTTCTTATTTTAGCTAGTCTTGCTTATGGTATTGATGCAAAACCTGAAGATATTTTAATAGAAGGTATTGAGAACATTACACAAACAGATGTGGCTTTTGCTAAAGATTTTGGATATGAGATTAAACTTCTTGGAATTGCCAAAAAAGTAGAAGATGGAGTAGAGCTTAGGGTTCACCCAACCATGATTCCAGCTTCGAGCATGATAGCAAAAGTAGATGGTGTAATGAATGCTGTTTCTGTAGTGGGTGACCGTGTTGGTGAAACTATGTATTATGGTGCTGGTGCAGGTGGTGATGCAACGGCTTCTGCTGTTATTGCTGATATAGTAGATATTGTTCGTGGAAATACAACTCCTATGCTTGGCTACAAAAAATGTTTAGAGGGTTCGGCTTTTGAGCTTCTTCCTGAAGAGGATATTGTAACCAACTACTACTTACGTATGGAGGTAGATGATAAGTCAGGTGTTTTAGCTAAGATTACTAATGAGTTAGAGCAGTTTGATATATCTATTGAGTCAATGTTACAAAAACCTCATAGAAATGATGAACATGTCAAGCTTCTATTTACTACACACTCTTGTCAAGAGCTTAAGATTCAAGCTGCTATGGTTGAACTTAGAAAATTAGATTGTGTTCATGGCAACATTGCTATGATGAGGATTGAGAAGTAGTATTTGGTGTTTTTAGTAGAAAACACCATAAAAACTTAAATCTCCAAAAACTCCACCCCATCTTTAGAGCCAATTAAAAGAAAACTTCTAAGCTTAGGAATCTTTTTGACTTTGTCAAGCTCTTTATACTCCTCAACCTGTTTAATTCCATCTTTTCTTATAGCCTCATAACTATCTTTATCTTTTTTCCATTTAAGTTCAAACATATAGTTATTTGGCACTTTTTCATCTCTTCCTATTAGTAAAATATCAGGGTATTTTCTATCTTTTTCAGGTTGTGACTCTATAAAGTAGAAACTTGCAAAGCTCAAAAGTGCTAAGGTAATCACTTGAAAATGTTTCTCTGTAAATCCATAGTGGTCACGATTTGAGAGAGTTTTTATAGAAGTATTGAGTTGCTCTTTAAATGGCTCTATATCTCCTCGTGCTAAATCTATAAGTGGTTTTTTACTGTCAAAAGAGATAGCTAAGTTATTTCTATTTTTTAATTCAACTGCAAAGTAGTTAAAATAGAGCATCTTAATAACATAGTTTGGAATGCAAAACTCTAATACCTCTCCAAAATCTTCATGTTGAATGGTAATAAACCCCATAGAGTAGATAAGTGTAATAAAATCATCTTTTGTAAACTCTTGGTTTAGGTCGTATCTATCTTTTATAATTCCTGTGACACTACCATTTTCTATAAGCTCCTCTAAAACTTCATAGTTTCTATCGCTATCACCAATATTAAATAGTTTCATAATAGCTTTGTAGTCACTTGCTACATTACTATCTAACATTTTAATTGGCATGGTGCAATCGTCTGTATCATACTCTGAGATAAAATAGTTAATCAAGGTAGCATTATAGATTCTATCTTTGGCTTTTAGATTAAATAGATAGCCGTTATACCATGTTTTTAATTTATTTTCTAGCTTCTCTTTATC
>Ga0256831_1000584_pt1 | contig 18904 bp, 14 predicted proteins | sample 132544metaG_FD_189087 | JGI IMG/M metagenome (GOLD analysis project Ga0256831, IMG submission 189087) | Hydrothermal vent microbial communities from Lau Basin, Pacific Ocean - 132-544 | ecosystem: Environmental > Aquatic > Marine > Hydrothermal vents | place: Pacific Ocean: Lau Basin | collected... | reverse complement strand
GTATTTTAGCGGCTCGAAAAAACATAAATTAAATATCAAATATACAAAAAAATGAAGCATATCTTTTTATTTTTATTTGCCGGGCTAATGTTATCAACCACTGCTTGCAAAAATAGCCATAAGAAAGACGAAAAATCCGATGGACATTCAGGTGAAACAAAGTTGGTTCAAAAAGTTTTTTACGATAAAGAAAAAAAACATTTTAAATCGGTTAAACAATTAACTTTTGGCGGTGATAATGCCGAAGCCTACTGGAGTTTTGACGATAAAAAATTGGTTTTTCAAGCCCGCAATCCCCGTTGGAATGTACCTTGCGATCAAATTTTTGTCATGAATGCCGATGAGGCTTTGGACAGCATACATATGCCCAAAATGATTAGCACCGGTAAGGGACGAACCACTTGTAGCTACTTTTTACCTGGCGACACGCTGGTCGTTTACGCTTCGACCCATCTGGGCGGCGATGCTTGCCCGCCGGAGCCCAAAAAAACCAAAGGACGTTACGTCTGGCCTGTTTATGATACCTACGATATTTTTGTGGCTGATTTGAATGGGCACATTGTTAAGCAATTGACCAATACACCCGGCTACGATGCCGAAGCAACCGTTTCGCCCGATGGTAAAAAAATTGTTTTTACCTCGACACGCAGCGGCGATTTGGAACTTTATACCATGAATATTGACGGAACAGATGTGAAGCAAATTACCGACGAGTTAGGTTATGACGGCGGTGCATTCTTTTCGCCGGACAGCAAAAAGTTGGTCTTTAGAGCCTCAAGACCCAAAACGCCTGCCGAAATTAAAAAATATAAAGATCTTTTGGCGCAAGGTTTAGTCGAGCCGACAAATATGGAAATCTTTGTATGTAATGCCGATGGAAGTGATTTAAAACAAGTTACTCATTTGGGAGGCGCCAATTGGGCACCGTTTTTTCATCCCAGTGGTAAGAAAATTATTTTTTCGTCAAACCACAAAACCAAATCTATTCCATTTAACTTGTATATGATTAATTTAGATGGCTCTGGCTTGGAGCAAATTACTTTTGATCCTATTTTTGATGCTTTTCCGATGTTTTCTTATGATGGAAAAAAATTGGTTTTCGGTTCTAACCGTAACAACCGTGGAACTCACGACACCAATTTATTTTTGGCCGAATGGAAAGACTAAGTCAAATTTTATAGAACCCTCAAAAAAGTCCGTTTCCAACGGGCTTTTTTTTTGTTAAAAAAAATAGTTATTATCAATTTTATGTTAATAACTTTTGTGTTTATTAATAAGTTAGGCCATTCATTTTTTTTAAATTAGCCGCACATTTTAACAAATTAAAACCCTCTCAAAACAAAAAAAATGAAAAAAATCTTAAGCTTTTTAGTAGTATTTATGCTGGTTTCGATATCGGCTTATGCACAAGTAACAACTGCTACCTTAAAAGGATTGGTCAAAGACAAAGATGGTCCTATGATGGGAGCGGAAGTCTTAGTAATTCATGTCCCTACAGGTACCAAAACAGGAACTGTGACACAAGAAAACGGCCGGTTCATCCTTCCCAACCTTCGTGTTGGCGGTCCCTACAAAGTAGTTGTAAAATATGTAGGGTATCAGCCGGTAGAATTGAATAATATTTATTTGAAATTAGGGGAAGCAGAAAAAATAGATGTTTTTCTAAAAGAAAGTTCCTCAGCTTTGAATGAAGTGGTTATCAATGTAAAAGACAATGGTCAAGTTGCTGCTAAAGACAAAAACGGACCGGTGACCAGTATCGGACATAAAGAATTGGAAACTTTACCGACCATTTCCCGGTCAGCTAAAGATTTTTACCGTTTAGAGCCTTCCGCCAGTGGTAATTCATTCGGGGGGCGAAATGATCAATACAACAATTTTTCCTTAAACGGAACTATTTTTAACAATCCCTTCGGTTTAGATGCGGCGACGCCCGGCGGACAGTCCAATGCGCAACCTATTTCGTTGGATGCCATTGACCAAATACAAGTATCTACAGCACCTTATGATGTCACCCAATCAGGCTTTACGGGTGCAGCGGTTAATGCGGTTACCAAAAGTGGAACCAATACTTTCCACGGTACCTTATTTGGCTATTATCGAAATCAAGATATGACCGGTGCCGTCAATTTAGGTCAAACGACTTTGAAACCCGATTTGAAACAGTTGCAAGGCGGATTTAGTGTCGGCGGTCCCATTATTAAAAACAAATTGTTCTTTTTTGTCAATGCCGAAGTAGATGACCGGACCGATTTGGGAAGTTATTATATTGCCAATGCTCCCGGCAGAACGGGTGATAATGTAACACGAGTCGAAAAATCTGATTTAGATGAAGTTTCAGCGCTGTTAAAAGGTGTCGGGTATGAAACAGGGCCATACGAAGGTTATTTACACGATACTTATTCGCAAAAAGGTATTATAAAATTAGATTGGAACGCAACAGATAATTTACGCCTTTCTTTTATTTACAACCGTTTGAATGCTTATCGTGATTTGAATGCACATCCGGATGCCATTATGCATCGCGGTCCGGACAAAACGGTTATGCAGTTTTATAATTCAGGTTACAGAATTAATAATAACATCGATTCTTATTTAACCGAAATAAATTGGAATTCAAAAGATGGGGTGATGGCCAATAAATTTCAGGCCGGCTATTCCTTTTTTAATGACTATCGCGATCCTTTTTCTACTCCGGCGCCGGTTATCAATATTTTTAAAGACGGTTCACCTTATATCATTGCCGGTCACGAACCTTTTTCTATTCATAATTCGCTGAAACAAAAGGTTTATCAGGCATCTGATATTTTTACTTATAATATGAATAATCATAGCTTTACAGCCGGTTTTAATTTTGAAAAATTCAGCTTTGTCAACTCTTTTAACTTATTTGGTTATGGTTTTGATTTATTTGGCGGTTATACCATGCAGGAATTCAGAGATGCCATTGCCGATGGTACTATTGCACAAAAAATAGCCAATGCCAAAGCGGCTGATGCCGCCGGTAATTGGAATATCACCAAATTAGACGTCGGTCAATTCGGTGGTTTCTTTCAAGATGAAATTCAAGTCAATGATTATTTTAAATTTGCCATTGGTTTGCGTGTAGATAAGCCCTTGTATTTTAACACCAAAAAATACATTGAAGAAAAAATTGCCGAAGCGGGTAGTGATTATATTATGGAAAAGGAAACCTGGTATGACGAGAATGGGAATCCGCTTCATTACAGTGCACGCAATTTACCCTCGCAAAAACTGCTATGGTCACCACGGTTTTCATTCAACTGGGATGTTAGTCATGACAAAACAGCTATTATTCGTGGTGGAACAGGGGTGTTTACCGGTCGTTTACCCTTTGTGTGGATCGGGAACCACGTCGCTAATTTAGGTCGTTGGTATATGACGCCCGTTTCGCCTGATTTTAAATTCCCACAAGTTTGGCGTACCAGTATAGGCGTCGATAATAAGTTTAAGCATGGTTGGACAACCAGTATCGATATCGCTTATACCAAAGATATCAATGCCATGATGGTCAGAGACTATGGTTTAAAACCACCGAGTGGTCAATTAAATAGTAGTGTGGATCCCCGGCCCGTTTATACCGATGCCGATCATGTCAAAATGTATGATTTCGGATTAAATGCGGATTTATATACCTTTACCAATACCAGTTTGGGCGAGTCATTTAATTTTACTGCTAAAGTCAATAAAAACTTTGGCAAAGGTTTCCGAACCAGTTTGGCTTATAATTTTATGTTGGCCAACGATGCCAATTCCATTGAAGCGGAAATCACAGGTGATGCATTTATGCGTAATCCGGCTTTGGGCAACGTCAATAAAGAACGTTTGGCACCTTCATTGTATGGCGATAAACACCGTTTTGTCGGGTTTACCAGTAAAGAATGGAAATATGGCGAAAACAGAAAATGGTCTACAGTCATAGCAGCTGTTTACGAGTGGGCCAAAGGAGGCCGGTTCTCATATACTTATGCCGGCGATATCAACGGTGACGGATCCAATTTGAATGATTTAATTTATATCCCAACGGTAAATGATTTTGATCAAATGTATTTCTCCGGTACACCAGCTGAACAACAAGCACAAAAAGATGCTTTAAATAGTTTCATTCATCAAGATGACTATTTAAGTACCCATCGTGGTCAATATATGGAACGTTATGCTATTTTGAGCCCTTGGCGAAGCAATATCGACCTTAAATTAACCCAATCATTGCGTATTAAAGGTGCGCAAAAAGTACAGTTTAATTTAAATATTTTAAATTTTGGCAATTTGTTGAATAGTGATTGGGGTGTGGTTAAGCTACCCACCAGCAAGCAACCCATTAGCGTTCAAATGATAGACGTGGACAATGATGGTAATTTAGATCCGGTTTATACCTTTGACACCAGTGTGAAAAAAACTTTTTATAATGATACCAGTTTACGGTCACGTTGGCAAATACAAGCCGGTTTGAGATACATTTTTTAGCATATAAAATTTAAGACCTTACAAAGCCTGAGTTATATGGATAACTTGGGCTTTTTTTCTAAAGACTTTATAATCAACATGATGAAAAAATATCTAATTTTTTTTATCATTTCTTTTGCAAAATAAAAAAAAAGCTATAAATTTGCACCACTTTTGAAAACCAATTGGCCTATGGTGTAACTGGCAACACGTCTGATTTTGGTTCAGAAGAGTCCAGGTTCGAGCCCTGGTAGGCCAGCCCAAAAAACCTCATCAAATTTGATGAGGTTTTTTTATGCTTTTCAGTTAATATTTTTTATTTTTACTTCACCTTAATTTAAAATACACCTTATGAGAGCACATGAAATCGATTATAAAATTTATGGCGACGACATGCAAGTAGTTGCTGTTGAATTAGATCCCGGTGAAACGGTTATAGCCGAAGCCGGCGCCATGAACTGGATGGATCCGGATATTCAATTTGAATCTAAAATGGGTGATGGTGCAAAACCTGAAAAAGGTTTATTTGGGAAACTTTTGGATGTTGGAAAAAGGGTATTAACCGGCGAATCCCTTTTTTTGACCCATTTTACCAATGTGGGGACCGGCAAAAAAGAAGTTAGTTTTGCAGCACCTTATCCGGGAAAAATAATCCCGGTTGATTTAGATACCTATGGCGGAACCTTACTTTGCCAAAAAGATGCTTTTTTGTGTGCGGCCAAAGGGACTGAAATATCCATTGCTTTTACAAGAAAATTAGGCACCGGTTTTTTTGGCGGCGAAGGTTTTATTTTGCAAAAACTGGTAGGGGATGGTTTGGTGTTTATGCATGCCGGCGGGACAGTTGTAAAAAAAGAACTTCATAACCAAACTATTTATGTCGATACCGGCTGTATTGTAGGTTTTACCCAAAATATTCAATATGAAATAGAACGTGTCAAAAGCCTAAAATCAATGTTTTTTGGCGGTGAAGGTATGTTTTTAGCCAAATTGTCAGGTACAGGGACGGTATATTTGCAAAGTTTGCCGTTCTCAAGATTAGCCGATCGTATTTTAATGAATGCTCCTTCAGCTGGTGGCAAATCTACCGGTGAGGGTTCTGTCTTGGGCGGCTTAGGTAGATTGTTAGATGGCGATAACTTTTAATTTAAAATTTACATCAAGCTTTCAAACCATAGGCGTATAAGCCGGAAAATTAGTTTACTTTTGTAAGATAAAAATTTTTGACATGAAAAATATTGAAAATATAGCACAATATCCCCCGCAAATACGACGAGATATTGTCAGAATGGTACACGATGTACAATCCGGTCATCCGGGCGGTTCTTTAGGAACGGTCGAATTTTTTACAGCCTTATTTTTTGACCTTTTGGAAGCCGACCCAAAAAATTTCAAAATAAAGGGCACAGGCGAAGATGTTTTTATCCTTTCAAATGGTCACATTACACCTGTTTATTATAGTACCTTAGCCCGCCGTGGTTATTTTGAGGTAAAAGAATTGGCGACATTCCGCCGGTTAGGCAGTCGTTTGCAAGGACATCCCTCGGTGCATGATGGGTTGCCCGGCATTCGTATTGCCAGTGGATCTTTGGGACAAGGTCTGTCTGTGGCGCTTGGTGTGGCACAAGGAAAAAAACTGAATAAAGATCCACATCTGGTTTATACTTTGCATGGCGATGGCGAATTACAAGAGGGTCAAATTTGGGAGGCTGTTTTATATGCCGGTGCTAAAGGGGTGGATAATCTTATTGCCACAGTAGATTATAATAATGCCCAAATTGACGGAAAGGTAGATGATGTTTTGAGTTTAGGTAACTTAAAAGCCAAATTTGAAGCCTTTAATTGGACCGTTGTTGACATTAAAGAAGGTAATAATTTGGAAGCCGTTATAGAAGGATTGAGAAAAGCCAAAACTTTAACCGGTAAAGGTAAGCCTGTCGCCGTATTATTACACACCTTGATGGGATATGGGGTTAACTTTATGCAAGGGGACTATCGTTGGCATGGTAAACCTTTAAATGATGAGCAATTGGCCAAAGCTTTAGAGCAATTGCCCGAAACATTACAAGACTATTAGTTAGTTGAAAGTTTAAGCCGTTTTGCTAAAACGTCTGAATTGAGAATTGAAAATAGAGAATTGGCACTTCGATACTTTTTTTGCGCCTACGTCGCAAAAAAACTTAGTGTCGGTTTTTTATCAATTTATCAAATAACCATTATCATTAAATAATCAGATAACCTAATAATCAGATACCAATAAAATGAAAAAATACACCTACACAGAAAAAAAAGACACCCGTTCAGGTTTTGGCGATGCCCTAACCGAATTGGGTAATAAAAATAAAGATATAGTCGCTTTAACCGCCGATGTAACCGGTTCGGTTAAAATGGGCGATTTTGCCAAACAACATCCTGAGCGTTTTTTTAATGTCGGTATTCAAGAAGCCAATATGATTGGTATGGCTGCCGGATTTACCATCGAAGGAAAAATACCTTTTGCGGCAACTTTTGCCGAGTTTATTTCGGGTCGTGTTTATGATCAAATCCGTCAAGCTGTGGCTTATAGCGAAAAAAATGTCAAAATCTGTGCGTCGCATGCCGGTTTAACTGTTGGTGAAGATGGCGCTACACATCAAGCACTCGAAGATTTGGGTATGATGAAAATGCTGCCCGGTATGACGGTTATTAATCCCTGCGATTATAACCAAACCAAAGCAGCTACTTTTGCCATTGCCGAATATGAAGGGCCTGTTTATTTACGTTTTGGCCGTCCAAAAGTCCCTAATTTTACACCCGAAAATCAAGTATTGGAGATAGGTAAGGCCATTGTGTTGAATGAAGGAAATGATGTGAGTATTTTTGCGACCGGACACTTGGTATGGCCTGCTATTGAAGCGGCAGAACGTTTGGAAAAAGAAGGAATTAGTGTAGATTTAATCAATATACACACTATAAAACCCTTAGATGAATCAGCAGTTTTAAAATCTGCTAAAAAAACCGGCGCTGTTGTTACCTGTGAGGAACACAACCGTTTGGGTGGTTTGGGCGAAAGTATTGCCGGATTTTTATCTGCAAATCATCCGACACCACAATCATTTGTAGCAGTTAATGATCAGTTTGGAGAGTCGGGAACAGGGGATGAATTGATGCATAAATATGGTTTGGATGCCGATGGCATATATAAGGCTGTGAAAGAAGTTTTGGCCAAAAAATAAGGTATGAACGAAGTCTGGTCTTTTGGTCTGTTAGCCTTTACGTTATTTTTTACCTTGATAAATCCATTAGGGACGATGCCTATTTTTATGACGATGACCAAGGAGTTAGACCAAAAGCACCGTGTTCGTACAGCTAAAAAGGCCGCCATTATTGCTTTTTTTACTATTTTGTTTTTTGCATTTTCAGGTCAACTGCTTTTTAATTTTTTTGGTATTTCGGTCAACAGTTTTCGCATTGTCGGTGGGGTTATCTTCTTTTTGATGGGGATGGATATGCTGCAAGCCCGTTTGGGTAAGGTCAAAGTGCAAGAGTCAGAAATACACAGTTATGTTAATGATATTTCTGTTACCCCTTTGGCTATTCCTATGATTTGTGGCCCGGGGGCTATTACCAATGCCATTGTTATGATGGATGACGCCGATACAATTGAAAAAAAAATTGTATTGATTCTTGCCATTTTTATCGTCTTACTTTTGACCTATTTGATTTTGTACAGTTCTTCTAAAGTTATTAAAGCCTTGGGCGATACCGGTAATAAAGTGATGATGCGCTTGATGGGTTTAATAGTAATGGTGATTGCAGTGGAATTCTTTTTTAGCGGTTTAAAACCTATTTTGATAGATATTGTACAAAAGGCAATTAAATAATGGATGAGAATACCAAACATATTAAATCGATTATTCAAAATTTACGTCAGGAACGTAAGCTTAAAAAAGGACTTGAAAAAGCCCAAATAAAAAAATTATGGCAAGAATTAATGGGTGATACGATTGCTAATTATACCCATCATCTGACTTATGACAGCGGACAGTTAAAAGTTTATTTAACTTCATCGACATTACGTGAGGAGTTAAATCGAGGAAAACAAAAAATAATAAACTTGCTCAATGAACATTTGGGTAAAGAAGTGGTAAAAAACATTATATTTAAGTAAAATTTAAAAGCAGGTTAAATTGTTTAATTTAAAAGAATATATTCTAAAAAAGAAAGTCAATCGACAAAAAAAAGATTTGTCAAACAAGACAATTGTTGTCAAACCCATAACCAAAGTGGCAATCTTGAACAACCCGGAAAGTCAACTGAGTTTTGAGAATTTGAAATATGTGCAAAAAGCTTTGAATTTGCATAGCCATCAATTTGAGATTTTTACTTTTAAGAAAAAAAATGACCACTATAATGAGTTACGGGGAATTGTGGCATCCAAAGAGGTTTTTTCAATTTTTGGCCAAATAAAGAGTCCGGAAATAAAAGAATTTCTGGATAAACAATATGATTTATTATTGGATTTTACCCAATTGTCAAACATATATGAAGCCTATTTATCTTTGCATATCAAAGCCAATTTGAGAGTTGGCTATTATAATGAAGAGCAGCTTTATGATATAATGTTGGAAGTACCGTATGGCGACATCAAAAAATTTGCCGATGAGACAGCACGCTATCTCAAAATCATTGGTCTGCTTCCTTGATCAATCTGTTTTTATGTTTTCTGACAATTCATAAAAAAACTTAAATTTGTGCAAACTCCTTTTTAATGAAAAAATTATTTTTAACAGGTTTATTTCTGATTGGTCTACAGGCGCTTTTTGCACAAGAAAAATTAATTGAAAGAAAAATTCATAGTCAGCTCAAAATTCCTTTTACACATTTTGATTACAATGCATATGAAGCTCAGTTAGCCGATACCATTCACACGGCTCTAAAGCCTTGGCATTATTTTGAGATCAACAGCCAGTTTATTTTAGACCGCTATAAATCTCTTTTGTTACCCCGAAAAACATGGGTAGGCAAAAAAATGTTTAACGAACACCTTTTCCCGGTTTTAGGTCCGGACTATTGGTTGACGATTGACCCGGTCATTGATTGGGAATTGGGCCGTGATTTAACAGAGCAGACACTTACCTATCAAAACACACGTGCCATTAGGGTAGAAGGGGCTTTAGGCAAACAATTTTCTTTCAGTGCAACTATTGCCGAAAATTATGCCCGTTTGCCCAATTTTTTAGACCGTTATGCATGGCGTACTCATCCGCCGGTAGTGCCGGGCTATGGATTAAATAAAAGTGAAGACCATCTTCATGTCGATTATCCTTATGCTGCAGGTTATTTGGCTTACAAGCCAAGTAAATTTTTCTTTTTTGAAGTGGGGCATGGAAAGCATTTTATTGGGGAAGGTTATCGCTCTTTATTCTTGTCAGATAATGCCCCAAATTATCCTTATGCTAAAATAGAAGCGCAGTTTTGGCATGTTAAGTTTACCACGATGTGGTCAGCCTATCAAGACTTGCGCGATGAGTACACTTTAAATGGTGTATATAAAAAGAAATTTTCAGCTATTCATTATATCAGCTGGAATGCGACTCAAAAACTTAATCTCGGTTTTTTTGAAACTGTGTTATGGTATAATGAAAATCGAAGAGGTTTTGATATCAATTTTCTCAATCCGTTAATCTTTTTTAAAACCGCTGAATATGAAGCGGGTTCAGATGCTTCCAATACCTTATTGGGCTTATCGGCCTGCTATAAATTGCCATTAAAATTATCGGTATATGGTCAATTTATTTTAGATGAAATGGTCGTTTCCAAGTTTTTTACTGATTCGTCCTATTGGACCAATAAATTTGGTTACCAACTCGGGGTTAAATATCATGATGCTTTCAATCTCCCTAATTTATTTATCAGACTTGAGTACAACCAAGTTCGTCCCTATACTTATGCCCATAATACGCTGGTTAATTACGGACACGATTATCAGGCATTGGCACATCCGTGGGGAGCAAATTTTAAAGAAATTTTGTTCGAAATGCAATATCGGTATAAACGCTGGTATGCACACAATATTTTAAGTGTTGGAGAAAAAGGTTTTGATTTCCCTAATAATCCGGTGGCTTATGGTGGTGATATTTACCGGTACATCCGGCCGGAAGACCGCGGAAATAATAAATATACCTTGCAAGGAAACCGCGGAAAAATAGTTTTTAATCATTTTGAAGGCGGATATATTTTGAACCCTGCAACCAATTTAAAATTATTTTCAGGAATCATCTTCAGGAAAACAAATATAGCAGAAGAATTATCACAAGTAAAAAATGAAACATCGACTTACATTTTTTTCGGTATCAAAACCCATTTGTGGAATGATCATTTTGATGTTTTTTAATATTACGCATGTCTGTCATTTCGACAGAGTCCCGACTAAAGTCGGGACGACGAGAAATCTCAACAAAAGAAGAGATACCTTTCCGATATATCGGGACAAGCTGTCGCTGCGCTCACTCGGAATGACACACTGTATCATAGCAACTAAATAAAATTAGAAGCATCCTTGTCATTTCGACAGAGCGAGGCACGAGCGACGAGAAATCTTAATGCCATAAGCATTTTTAATCTTAAAATTTATAAAACATAAGAGATATAAAAGAAAAAACTTAATCATCTTAATGATTCAAAAAAAAATCGAAAATCTTACATCTGAAATAAAATAAATCCTCAATTCCTCAAATATGAAAGAGATTTCTCACTGCGTTAGAAATGATAAGTAATAATAATTCATCAAATAACCATATTAACAATTAACCAACAAATATGAAAATAGCCCTAGCACAAATCAATGTCATCATAGGCGATTTTGAAGCCAATACCCGCAAAATTCTGGATTATATCTCGCGTGCCAAAGCCCTAGGTGCCGATTTGGTCATTTTTCCCGAATTGGCAACCACCGGCTATCCGCCACGTGATTTTCTGGAGTTTACCGACTTTATCGAAAAAGCCGAGAAGAGCATCGAACAAATCAAAAAAGCCACGGACGATATTGCTGTGGTCATCGGCACGCCGACCCGCAATCCGGTAATTGAAGGCAAAGATTTGTATAATTCGGCGGTATTTTTATATCAAGGCAAAGAAATCTATCGTCAACATAAAACCTTGCTGCCGACTTACGATATTTTTGATGAAGCACGGTATTTTGAAGAAGCGACGCAATGGCAAACCATCGATTTTAAAGGTCATAAAATAGCTTTGAGTATATGTGAAGACCTTTGGAATTTGGGTAATGACAATCCACTTTACACCATAAATCCGATGGCGAAACTGGTGCCGCAACAACCGGATTTTATCATCAATGTGTCGGCAAGCCCCTTTGATTATAATCATGCCAAAGAACGTATCAGGGTGCTGAAAGAAAACGCCAAGGCATACAAAATTCCGGTATTTTATGTTAATCATGTTGGGGCGCAAACCGATATTATTTTTGACGGCGGCTCCTTGGTGATTGCCCCCAATCAAAGTGTGCATACTGAAATGCCTTATTTTGAAGAAGCATTGGAAATTGTCGATTTGGATGATGTCAAAACCAATACGGCAAATAAGGAACAGCCCAAGGACAAAATACCCTTGATACACCATGCTTTGGTTTTAGGAATCAAAGATTATTTCGGCAAAATCGGTTTTAAAAATGCCGTCATCGGTTTGTCCGGCGGACTGGATTCTGCCGTGACAACCGTTTTAGCTACCGAGGCATTGGGTAAGGAGAATGTGCGCGTGTTGTTGATGCCGTCGCAGTTTTCATCGGATCATTCCATTAAAGATGCCGAAGATTTGGCTAAAAATCTAGGGATTCGCTATGATATTGTTCCCATTAAAGAGATTTTTGAAAGTTATTTGCAACAACTCAATCCTTTGTTTGAAGGGCGTGATTTTGATGTAACTGAAGAAAATATTCAAGCACGTATCAGGGGTAATCTGTTGATGGCTATTTCTAATAAATTCGGTAATATTTTGCTCAATACCAGCAACAAAAGCGAAATGTCCGTGGGTTACGGTACGCTTTACGGCGACTTGGCAGGCGGACTTTCCGTGATTGCCGATGTGTATAAAACCGAAGTTTATGAATTGGCGCGCTATATCAATCGCAATAAAGAGATTATTCCTATCAATACGATACAAAAACCGCCGTCGGCAGAATTGCGTCCCAATCAAAAAGACAGCGACAGTTTGCCGGATTATGATATCTTAGATCCGATTTTAAAATTGTATATCGAAGGAAGAAAAGGTCCCAAAGAAATTATAGCGCAAGGCTATGATAAAGCCTTGGTTGAAAGAATCTTGAAAATGGTCAATCGCAACGAATTTAAGCGACACCAGACGGCGCCGGTCTTGCGGGTCAGTCCAAAGGCGTTCGGTATGGGTAGGCGTATGCCTATTGTAGCGAAATATTTGGAGTGAGATTTCTCACTGCGTTCGAAATGACAGCTAGCCTCAAAGAAACAAATAACATAAGAAGCGGTATGTTATTTCTCGGCAGTTTGCTGACCTTAGGTCAATAAAGTGCCGAGAAATCTCATTCTAAGTAATTAAAATATAAGCATTAGATTTCTCGTTGTTCCTTCATCACTTTGTTCGAAATGACAGCCTGACTATGTAACAAATGATATCAAAAGCTCTTTTTGTCATTTCGATAGAGTTTTTATGACGTAGGAATAAAAAGGATGAGAAATCTTAATTGTTATTAAATAAGGATAATCGATTTTTCTCCACCAACAAAAGACAGAGTTATAAATTAACAATTAACCAAATAATTAATTCTTAAAATGACCAAGATAATTATTCTTATTGCCGGTATCATCATCGGTATTTTTGCAAGCCTCTGGTTTCAAGAACGTCAAAAAAATGAAGATATTCATCAACAAAGTCAAGTTTTGTTGGAAAATGTCAAACATTTGAACAAAATGGTCGTAGCGGAAGCTTACTACAATGAAGTTTATTCGTATAAAGACAGCGATAAATATCTGTTTGACATGTTACAATTCGACAAAAATGCCATCTTGTTGGTAACGGCTAAAGCACAAATATCTTATGATTTAAATCAACTTAAAATCCGATTGGACAGCGTGCATAAAGTCATTCATATCACAAACATCCCCAAAGAACAGGTTGAAATTTTTCCGAATATTCAATATTATGACTTACAACAAAGCAGTTTAAATCAATTTAACAAAGATGATTTGAACCGGATAAATGCCGATGCCATTGAAAAAATAAAATCCCATATAGATTTAACGCAACTGCGCCTAAAAGCCAAAAAACAACTGCTCGAAAACCTTCAAAACTTGTATGCGCTTTCAAAGATTTACGGCTGGAAAGTTGAAGATGATCATTTGAGAAAGAACTTGGAATCGGATTTGGTGCTTTTTAAGGATTGATGGTGTAATTTTGGATGGAATTTTGCAAAACTCACAATTTATAATGTAAGTTTAACAATATTATTCTTGGTTGTAACCAAGTTGTATGTTTAGCGGATAAATAATTGGTATTGGTAAACCGAATCTTATATTGGGTATTAAGTAAATTAATTACTTTGATTTCTACCCCGAAAGCTTTATCCGGTTTTTGATACAAAACGCTTGCATTCCATAAGGTACCACTTTGTTTCCATCGGTTTGCTTCGTTTGTATATTCGATGAAAAATTCTGATTGAAATACAATATTTTTATATGCCGTTGTTGTTTCAAAATACGGTTTTAAAGATTTGACCTGAAAATTATTAATTGTTGAAATACTCTTCAAATAATCTTGCCGGATACCTATGGATAATTCCGGTCCGGTTTTATAATAACGACCTATGGATAAATCATTGATAATCATCCAATTTTGAGATGGTACTTTGGTTTGATTAAACCGGTTTATATTTTCACTAAAACCTACAAAAGGTTTGTATTTCAGCTGAAATTTACGCCATTCTTTGGTAAAACCAACTGCTATATCCCAAGCGTTAAGCGGTTGGTCATTTATAATAGGTTTTTGATTGGAATCGGTACCTGCTAATTGGTTGAGTTCCGTTAATTCCGTAATTTGTTTTTTGAAATGAATATTACTAAATAAGCTGATACCTTTAATAAGAGAAAAATACCGGTAATTTGCATTAAACTCGTGATATAAAGCGTTGTTTAACAATGGGTTGCCTTGAAACATTCGGTCGTATCGTTGTAGTGTCTTGCCTTGAATATAATCTTGCAAATGCGCCCAAGTTGTTTGAGCGGCATATCGCAATTGAACATCGCCATGAAACCATTTGGTATCCATATTAAATTCGGGTAACCAAATATATTTTGATTGTTTGTTCTCTTTGGTTTGCAAAGACTGCCATATGATTTTATGTAAATAGAGCCCTGGTGTCAAGATACTTTGCCCGATTCGAAAACGGAATTGTAATCCCGTAAAAAAATTCTGTCTATTGTAGTGTAAATCATTTGAAAAATTATCAAAAAAGATGGGGTTTTGTGGCAAGTCTTGAAATAACCGGCTTTGCCACCTGCCTTTTTGAAAGTTCCCGCCCAAACTGAAATAGATATGATGCCGGTTGTCAATTTTGTAATAATATTTTAAGAGACTTTGCAATTGTTGTTTCCTGATTTGGATATTTTGCCCCAAATGATATTTATTTGCCGGGGCCATATTGATAAAGTTTTGCAAAAAGCCACTGTCGGATAACCAATTTTGTTCCTGCCGGTTTGCTTGAAAATTATACTGACTCAAAAAACGAATAATGTGTTTTTTACTAAACTTATGATACCATAATAGCGATTGATTGATTTGCAAGGCATTCTCATTTGATAGTGTATTGATATACCGGTTTTGAAAAGGGCTGTTGTCAGTATCAAATTCGGAATATTCCGGTACATCTTTATTGATATATACCGAAAAGTTAATATATTGATTGGACTTAGGGTCATAAATGAGATTGATTTTCCCCAAAACAGTTTCCGGTGTTGTTTGCTTATTGTTTTGTTCAGTTTGTAAAAATGCTTGCGGAAACACATAATGGTTTTCTTTTTCGTTTTGAAAACGGCTTTTGTTTTTAGACCATAAACCATAAATTTGAAATTGCCATTTTAAACCAAAATCCTGTTGCCATTGCAAAGCGTTAAACAAGGTTTGTTTACTGATAAAATCTAATTTGTTAGCAAAATTAAAAAGCGATTTTTTAGCCGGATTAGGCATAAAATGCCGGCTCAAATACCGGTCGTTGCTTTCAAACCGGCGGATATCCTCATAGTTCAACGAAGTTTCTCCAATATCATTGATGTTACCAATATAACTTAAATTAGTTTTAGGGCTATAATAAAACAGGTTGGCTTTGCCCAGATAATTTTTATTTAAATTGCCGCCGGCTACGACATCGCCAAATATAAACCGCTTTTTGCCTTCTTTGAGCTTGATGTTGATAATCATTTTTTGTTCATCGGTTAAACCTTTCATGAAACTTACGGCTGTATAATCTTTGACAACTTGAACTTTTTTGACAGCATCAGCCGGAATATTATCGACCGCTAAGCGAGAACTGCCACCAAAAAAATCTTTCCCTTCAACCATTACTTTTTGAACTTTTTTACCCATAACAGTTATTTGTCCGTTTTTACCGACTTCCACACCGGGTAACTGTTGTAAAACCGCTTTGAGTTTTCGTTCTTTGCCGGTTACAAAATGCTTGACATTATAAACAATAGAATCTTGCGTAATTTTGACCGGCGTTTTATAATCAATGACGACTTCGTCTAACGCCTGGTTGTTGGGTTTTAAAACAATGTGCTTTAAAGTGGGTTTAACCAAGCTGTCCAGTTTAAAATTATAGGGCTGATAGCCCATAAATGATACGGTCAACAAATAAGTTGCTTTGGTTTCCAGGCGCATTTCAAACTTGCCCTTAGCATCGGTGACAGCAAAAACAAAAGGTAAATCCTTGTCGATGGATTTAGCCATAATATTGGCAAATTCCAAGGGCTGTTGCAAGCTGTCCGTTACAATGCCTTTAAGCACACGGGTTTGAGCGGATATTGGGTTGCTTACACACCATACCAATATCCAAAAGGCTATAGTTCCAATAAAAAATATTATTTGTTTGATCACTTTTAAGGTTAATTTCCGAAGTATTTACCCATCTCTTTTATGCGTTTGGCTCGTCCTTCTTCTTGGGTGCGTAAAATTCCTTTTTCGGGACGTTTTATTTTGATATTTTTTTTCAACCATTTGATTTTTGTGGCATAAATAATTTTTTTGTTAGCAAAAACATATTTGAGTACCAAACCCGGCAGACCACGTGCTTCTCCGGGACCAAAAGGTACCGGAATATTTGGGGTAAACCAAGCAACTTTTTTTCTTTGAACGGCTTTTATAACCGGATAACCCAAAATAGTGTCAGTTTCTTTGGTAATTTGCCATTTATTATCTTTCAATTTGGCTGTTTCTCTTACCAAAATACCCGTAGAAACATCTTTGAATTGCTGCATATACAAATTTTCAGCAACATTACAATAATGGATAGCATTACCATCGCCTATTAATTTAGCCATCATATAATCCATTTGATTAACCGTCTCATCCGGCATTTCCTCTTGCCATTGGTACCGGCTTTCATTTGGGTTGAATTTTAAAGTAAAATCAAAATCCTTTACAATATCATTGAATTTAGCATCTTTACGTTGGGCCATAAGCATCATACTTTCTCCAAACTTTTCTTTGATAGACTTATAAATTCCCGGGCTACTATTGAGCTTGGCTTTATAAATAACAATAGCGCTTTGTTGTGCAAAAATGTTTATACTATTTATAAACAAAAAAATATATAATAGTATTTTTCTTTTCATTTTATTTTGTTTTGATTTAGTTTGATCCCCAAATGAGATCAAACTAAATTTATTAATAATATATTATCTACATTATCTACCCATACAATCATTGTAGTAATATAAATATGCAGATTGCCATTGTTGTGATCCATAATCACCAAAATCTAAGGCAGCAATTATAGCATAGTATCTGCAAACTGTAGGTTCAACTTTTTCTATTTTTTGTTTTTTTACAGGCTTGTCTTTAATTTCTAATCTACTGATTGCAGACAAATTCATTGAGGACAATATAAATAATGCTATTAATAATACTTTTTTCATAATTCATAAAATTTTAATTAAACATTTTTTATTTGACGACCAATTTCACTTCCCTCGTCACAAGAAGTTAGGTGTCAACAAACCATGTTTAACCAAAAATGTGTAACTTTGCACCGTTAAACATGGTTTGACATTCAAGGAACGTCACCAAGAGTTTCCAGCTTGCAAGGTGATGTTCCTTTTTTGTTTTTGTGGACTATCTTATCTCATAGGCAAATTATTTTGGGTGTGTGACAACAAACTTAATATAAAAATTCCAACAAAAACAAAAAAAAATAGATTTTTTTTTTCGAATCGACATAAATTTTATGGTATTGACTAAAACATTAGGGTGTTTTTGTCAATAAAGTAAATTTTTAATAGATGGGCGGTGTAAAATAATAAGCAATTATTAATGAATAAAATAATTGGTGAAGTACAAAAATGGCACTTAGCATTTCGGTTAATGAGCTAGCCGAAGTATCCATTAGGTACTAGGCACTATTTTCTTTCCTCATTTCCTTATTTTATCATTTTCTCAACAAAATATTATTCAGCACTTCAAACGGTTTTATAAAAAAATCGTATTTTTAAAGCACCAAATATTTTGAATATGACTAATTTTCAACAAGCTATAAAACAAGGTATTCCCAAGGAATTACCTTCACCCAAACCTTTTGATCCCGATATTAACCATGCACCGCCACGCCGTAATATTCTGTCTGACGATGAAAAACGCTTGGCGGTACGCAATGCTTTGCGGTATTTTCCAAAGAAATGGCATGCCGAACTGGCACAAGAATTTGCCGACGAACTCAATCGCTATGGTCGTATTTATATGTATCGTTTTCGTCCCGATTACGAGATGTATGCCCGCCCGATAGATGTCTATCCGGCTAAAAGCAAGCAAGCCGCAGCCATTATGCTAATGATTCAAAACAATTTGGACCCGAAAGTGGCACAACATCCACACGAGTTGATTACTTATGGCGGTAACGGGGCGGTTTTTCAAAATTGGGCACAGTATTTATTAACCATGAAATACTTGTCCGAAATGACCGAAGAACAAACGCTGGCTATGTACAGCGGACACCCGATGGGTTTGTTTCCTTCGCATAAAGACGCACCGCGCGTAGTCGTAACTAACGGTATGATGATCCCCAATTATTCCTCACTCGACGATTATGACCGCCACAACGCTTTGGGCAATACGCAATATGGTCAAATGACTGCCGGTAGTTATATGTATATCGGTCCGCAAGGGATTGTACACGGCACAACTATTACCATTTTAAATG
>Ga0256831_1000583_pt1 | contig 18919 bp, 19 predicted proteins | sample 132544metaG_FD_189087 | JGI IMG/M metagenome (GOLD analysis project Ga0256831, IMG submission 189087) | Hydrothermal vent microbial communities from Lau Basin, Pacific Ocean - 132-544 | ecosystem: Environmental > Aquatic > Marine > Hydrothermal vents | place: Pacific Ocean: Lau Basin | collected... | reverse complement strand
TCGAACGACTGATTCAAATATTCGTCTACATGCTGCGGATAACCGTTACTAATATCAATCCCTTTCTCTTTCATCACCTGAATTGCTTTGGGGTTAACTCGTCCTTCAGCTTTAGTTCCTGCTGACACAACATCAAAAGAGCTGTCGAGTGATTGTAGAAACCCTTCGGCCATCTGGCTGCGGCAGGTATTACCTGTACATAAAATTAGTATTTTTAAAGAGGCCCCCCTTGCATCCCCCCCAAGGGGGGAAGTTTTGTTGTCTCTATTTTTGAAAACGTTACTCATCACATTGATTATTATTTATTAATATTTCCTCTATTCTCCGGCACAATCTTTACAAATACGTTTTCCATCTATAGTAGCTGCATATTCAGCCACCACCATCTCACCACACTGCTCACAAGCAAAACTATTAAAGGAGTGAGCCGGTTGTTGCCAACTATACTCAAACACATCAGAAACATTCATAATCATCTCAGCCGGGGCACTCATCACTTTTTCTACCAGCGGTTGCACTACGTCATCAGGCACCAGAGTTGGCGGTACACCTTTCTCCCTATAATCTTTAAAAAACTCCGTTTTCTTTGATTGAAGCATTGCTTCTGCCTTTGGCACAACACGTACAGCACGGTTTGTTTTTTTGTCGATGAGTGTCAACCCCCATTTACCCTTGTTAGATTTTTCGATATTCCCCTTGCCATAAGTACATCCGGTAATAACCTGTACTCCGTCGGCAAAGCATGTAGCACAATGATTTTCGCCAAGCTCAAGTATTGCATGCAGTACGCTGTCGCCTGTACGTTCAACTCCCAGTTTGTTCATTGCAGCCTCGGCTACTCTTAAGCCGTTTGGCATAGCAGGACATTTATGCCCGTGAAATTTTTGCCCTAATTCGAGCCACTCTTTTGCATTTACCATTTTTCTATTTTTAAAAAATACCTATTAATAATTTAGCAGCCATAAACAGTAATATTACGGCCAAAATCTTTTTCACCATCTGTGGGTTAAGTTTTTTATGCATGAATGCGGTTCCAAGTGTTGCACCTATAACTCCTGCAACAGATACAATAAGCAGAATATTCCAGTCAATCTTCCCCATTGCCCAGTATGTAAGAAAACCTGAGAACGATGAGAACGGAACAACAAAAGCAGTTATTACGGTCGTTTTCTTTGGATTAAAATTCAACATTAGCATAATGGGTGAGATAATCCCTCCTCCTCCAACACCGAGCAATCCCGAAATCAGCCCTGCTAAAGCACCAACAATAGTAAGGGAGAGGTATGGTTTATCGCTACGGTAACTCTCTTTATCGCTCTTTTTGTGAAACAGAAACATAAAACCTGAAAAAAGAAGAAACAGAATAAAGAGAGTAAGAATAACAGTTTCGGGGATAAACGTTGAAAGATAAGCACCGGCAATAGCAAACAAAAACGAAGAGATAATTATTGGTATTCCCACTTTAAAATCAAGCCGTCTGTTTTTAATATTAGTGATAGTGGCACCTATCATACTAACAGTATTGTAAAAAAGCCCAACAGGTTTGGCTGTATTTATGGGGATACCTAACGACACGAATATAGGTATCAGAATAATGGCAGCACCCACCCCTCCCAATGCAAAGATGAAAGAGGCAATAAGTGATATTACAAAAATCAGTATATCCATAAGTTTGGTATATAGTCAGATAGACTTGCTATTTTACTTCGGTTACTTTGCAGCTTCCGGTTTTTGCAGCTATACGTTCCATAAAATCATGCATCTCACTTTTCAGCTTCTTCACATTCTCGGTGTCGATGCAGTAGTACACCCGTGTTCCGGAGACCGTACCTTTTATCAGTCCTGCACTTTTTAACTCCTGAAGGTGTTGCGATACTGTACTACGACTCAGGGGTATCTCACCGGTGATATCTCCACTGATACACTGGCTCTGTTTTGCCAGATACTCCAGAATAGCCATGCGTGCAGGGTGCGACAGTGCTTTAGTAAAGTCTGCCAGCTGCTGCAGATGATCCTCAAAAGCCTCTTTTTTTGCGTATGTCATAATCACTAATGTTTTATGTCGCAAACATACGACATAAATATCTAAAAACAAAAAAACAGCATAACTTCAAGTATAATTCATGAAGTTATGCTGAAATAATCAGGTTAAATATCCAATTCAACAACCGGAATTGGATGGGTTTGAAACTAATTTAGTATTTGCTCTCCCGTTCTTCAGCCTCTTTTTTCCATTGGGGTACAATCTCTTCAAGAAACTTGTTCTTCTCAGCAACAAGCTTTTCAACAGGCATCCCGATAAACTTTTGTGCATCAGCCTTTGTTTTGATATTTGGGTATGACACCTCTTTATCGTATCCCAATTCAATCAAAAGTTTTGCCAGCTTAATTCGGGTCTCCTGAGTAATATCAATACCTTTAGCAATAATGCGACCGGTCTCAACAGGAGCATGAAATGAACCACCGTGCGAAGCAGCAGCGATATCCCATCTCCATTGGCCAATACGAATGCCATAAAGAATATCTTTCATCTGTTGTTCAGTTGCACCAACATCCCAACACTTTTTTGCTTCCACATGAGCTCTAACAATCAACTCCTCCAGCTTATCACGATTCTTAATTATTCTGTCCTGATTGTCATATACATTTCTCACTAATTCATCAGTCTCTTCACGGTGACAAACCTGACAGGAATTTGCTACATTGTTAAGCGGCGACTGGATATGGTGGTCGGTAAATTTCTGTCCTCCCTCTGTTTTGTATGGCATGTGACAGTCGGCACAAGAGACGCCCCTGCGGCCATGTATTCCGGCCTTCCACATCTCATACCCGGGATGCTGGGCTTTAAGCATTGGTGCCTTACTTAACTTATGAACCCAGTCGACATGATGGTTTTTGTCGTAATATGTTTCCATATCTTCAAGTGTAGTTCCGTAATCCCATGGAAAAGTAAGATAAGGAATACCTTCTTTGTCCGGCAGGTGTTTATTAAAATAATATTCAACATGGCACTGAGCACAAACAAGTGTTCTCATGTCGTTATGCGATGCTTTAGTTATATCCTTCCCTTGCCGTTTAAAGGCTTCAATAAGCGCAGGTTGCGTAATAGTAAGATTCATTGTATTCTCATCATGACAATTTGCACATCCGATGGGATTAACAATTTCGGCTCCTTTTGAAGCCCATTTCCCTGTATAAAATGTTGGCACACCAATCTCAGAAATTAAGCGGGGTACATCAGGCGATTTACAAGTCCAACAGGTCGATGGCATTGGGCCTGTCTTGGGCCCGGTAGGGCCACCGGTACGTAATGTATTTCTAATATCCTTTACAGCATACACATGACCCCTTCCCTGATTATAATCTTTTGAGAAACCATATCCTGCCCATAAAACCACCAGCCTGGGGTCTACCTCCAACATATCAATCATTGCATTACCATTGTATTTTGACTTGAATGATGTTTCTGCGGTTTTGTAATACGACTCAAATTCGCGAGGAAAGACTTTTCCCCACTCCTCATTTCTTGGCTCCAGATTTTTTATCTCAACCATTGGTTTATGTGCATATTTTGCCTCCATTTTTCGTTCTGTAATTGAGGTTATCATGTATCCTATAAAAAATACGATAAGCAAAGACAATAAAAACACCATCCAACTAACTCCGGTTTTTCTTTTTATTTCCATTATTTGTAATTTAGGTTTTACTAATTTTCTGTTTCAGATTTTTTCATAAGTTTATTCAGCCATTCAGGAACAGTTTGATAATGCTCCTTCGGAACTTTGCCCAAATAATTAATCGAAGATAAGCTCCTGACACTTCCATGGGGTACTTCCTGATGACACTCCCAACATTTCCTGGCTGTTCTGTTTTGAAAATGATTATCCACCGATGCTGACAGTTTAGCATCTGTAATTTGATTTTTATGACATCGGATACAATTGTCCTGAACCACTCTCGCTCCGGCATCTTTTATTCTGATAACTTCGGGTTCTTTTCTTGCGGTAAAAACAGAAGCATGATACAATCCGTCTTTAGCCTTAAAAGAGTAGGTATTAACAATATTGTCATGAGGAACATGGCAATCATTACATGAAGCAACCTTACGATGCGAAGAGTTTAACCATGTTGCGTATTGAGGAGTCATAACATGGCAATTCACACAGGTTTTTGGATCATCAGAAAGATAGGACACTGCCTGAGATTCAATAAAAGCATAAAGTGATATCCCTGCTAACACACCAGCTATAACGATAATATGCAACCCCCAATAATTTGGTGAAAAAATGATATGTTTTGGCCTTTTCATTTTTATGGATTTAATTATACAATCAGCTATTGATTAGTTTACTTCAAAACCCTATTTGTCCGTTTCTACTTTGTTGTGAAAAAATATGGATTAAACGTTAACATCACATAAGCCCAGTTATGAGTTGCACTTTTGTCTCCTCCTTTTAATACCTGCATCGACTCTGAGGCAAACAGATGAGAATAACCTACTCCCAGATTTATCTCTTTAGCGATATTATATCCCATCCACATATCAGCCTCTGTTCCAAGATAGTTACTATCATCAGCACTTATTGGTGCAGCTGCAGAAAAGAGTAATAACTTTCCTTGTACAAAAATCTTTTTCCATTTATATTTTGCTCCAAAGTGAAAATCATTTAATCCCACGCTGTTGGCATGATTTCCAACGTAGAAGTAATCCATAAAACCGTTAAACTTGTGATTAGTACCATAAAAAGGAGTAAATGATTTGTTCTTTCCGGCCTCTCCATCGTAAGCTGTTCCCGATAACATTTCAATGCCTGCAAATACAGATAGGTTATTCCCGATTTTATATGTTCCATCAACCGCAAACTCAAATGCCGACAAACAGTTACCACCTCTGTCTTTTCCTGTTTGAAAATAGAAATTCCCTGAAAGATTCAGACTTCCCAACTTATAAAGAGCCCTGGAGCCAAAGGTCTGGCTAAACTTAATACTCTCCCTAATTACATTACGATCATTATCAATCTCTTCCGCAAAAGGAGTCCCGTTATTTAGGAACAGCACACTCAAAAAAAGATTATTAAACTTCTGATTATACCATATAAATTGCATCGTCTTGTAGGCATCAGGTCCATCATAGATATTATTTTTTCTGTAGCTATTCTCATGGTAAGCTATACCTAAGTGCAAATCAAAGTTGTTGCTATATTTAAAAAGCGCCAAATCGTGAGATCGTGCCTGTTGCGCCCAGCCAACATTTCCAAATATTCTGTGGTCGTCATAAATTAACTCCTGACGGCCTACCTTCAGACTAAACTTCTCATTAAAAAACAGTTCGCCCCAAGCCTCATGAATAGTGGCAGCATAATAACCATCATTCACCACAAGTTGTGGTTGACTTCCCCAATTTCTTACATCCTGAATCACCAGCTTGGTTACGATCTTTCCGCTTTTGTAGAATAAATTCAATCTTGAACGCTGAGATGTAAAAAGTGATGGATTCTGGTCTGTTGAGGCCAAACCCCTGTATCCATGGCTATACTCTGTACGTGGACGTATCTCGCCTGAGAGACTGAATTGTGCCAATCCCTCGAAGCCGATAAACAGATGCAGGATAGTGATAATACCTAATGTACTGTTGCAAATTTTATTCATAATTTATTGTTTTTATGTAAATTCTTATTCTATCTACATTTTGACATCCCCTTTATACTTTATTTGATGGGCTTTAATGTCATTATTATTAAGCCATGAAGGAACATCCTCTGACATATCAATCTTAACACGCTCACTTTCTAATTCATGCTCGCTGTAGGCATAAACCATTTCAGCAGACAACACACCATCAATCATCTCAATTCTCTTTTGTCTCTTTATCTCTTCATCAGTAGAGTTACCCTCAATTGTGACAACTATTTTTCCATCCTGATGAAAATGAACCTCACACAAATTCGAATATTTTAGAGTGTCTAAAACATCGTGAAACTTTTTCTCTTTAACCTTTATTACTATCCCTGAAATATTCATAACTATAGCCCGTCTTTAAATTGTTTCTCGAGGTTTGATTTTTTGATTCCAAACTTCTCCCTAAATTCAGGAGTAAACAGGTTCTCAATGTTTACTCTTATTTTGGCTTGAGGAACATGACATTGAGTACAATTAAAAAATGCGTTGTTAAGTTTATCGATCTCCACCCTCACTAAAGTATCTTTTTGGGAAAAATGATATATCCCGTTCTCTTCATTCAGTGCAGGACGCAAATTTGTAAAGTGCATTTTAGGAATAGCTACAGCACCTGTCTCTTCCACCTTATCCGGCATATGACATGAAAGACAGATATTACTCTCTATTTTAATAGGCAAAAACCCTTCAACAGTATGAGGAATCAGAGGAGGAGCATTCTCAAACGATCTGTTAAACGTTTCGGCATTACCCGGCTTGGCATCGGTAAACCGAGCCTTTTCTTTCAAATTGGTATCATCTGAATTCACATCGGCATCAATAATGCCTAACCTATTTTTATCAATACCCGTATCCCTTTTCTGATTGCATGAAACTATAGAAAGAAGAACAAGAATCATCATCACAATATTTATTACGAGTCTCATAATTGTATGTTTTTTATATGCTTAATTTTTCTTTAATAACCTGTTTGTGATTGAAAATTTCAGAGCATCATCATCGCACACCTCTATGCATCTTGCACAATTAGTACACTCCCCTGACTTTATTACTCCGCTTTGTTTCCCGATAATATCTAACACCTGCGGTTCGTGGCATACTCCAAAACATCTATTGCAATTTGTACAGTTATCGCTGTCATGCTTAACATTTAACAATGCGTAACTGCTAATTAGAGAGTAAAATGCCCCTAAAGGGCAGAGGTGGCCGCACCACCCATTCTTCACAAGTGCCACATCAAATAGAAACAGTGCTAATATGATTGTCCATCCAAATCCTATCCCAAATATTACTCCCCGATGTAAAATAGCTACCGGGCTTACGATTTCAAATGCTGACACTCCAAGAAGAGCTGATAAAACCAGACCCAGCAACATAATCACGTACCTCGTCTTAACAGACATCTTAAATGACGGCTCTATTTTTAACCTTTTAGAAACAGCGATAGCACTATCAGAGATAATATTTAACGGACATATCCAGGAACAAAATCCTCGTCCAAAAAAAAATCCGTAAATAATCAGAATAATCAACGCTCCAAATAAAAGGTCGTTACCCGCCAAAAAACCACTAAAAAGAATTTGTAGAACAGCGTATGGGTCACTTAACGGAATAGCATCTAATACAGTACCGGAGCTGTAGTTTCCTTTAAGGATACTCCATCCGGCATAATTGCTGCCCGCAAAAATGACTAAAAATCCGATCTGCACAACTCTTCTGGCAATTAAATATCTATGTCGTTTAATAATAATCATTCTTCAAAAAGTTCGTTGTCAGAGTTAAGATATTCAATTGCCGACTCTACATCTTCATCCGTACTACGTTGGAGAGTCTCTCTGTTTTCAATTCTTTTTTCATCATTTTTCTCCCAACTATTCACATAATGGTCTCCTGTTTTACCGGTAACCAAATCAACGGGCAATATGAATATTGCGGCCTTTTCTACAATGCAAACTTTCTCACAGATACCACAACCGGTGCAATAATCGCTGTTAACTACCGGCTTCAAATTAGCATGTTTGCCTGTAAATTCATTCTTCTCTTTTACCAACACAATGGCCTTACCCATTAGTGGACATGCCCTGTAGCACACATCACACTGAATGCCGCTAAAAGCTATACATGACTCCTTATGAACTACTGCCAACCCCATCCTTGCATTTTCAATATTTGCAGGCTCAGATTCTTGCTGAATATTATCAATCAAGAGGGCTCCGGATGGGCAAGCTTTGATACACGGGTAGTTTGTACACAAATAGCATGGAATTTTGCGAGGTTCAAAAAAGGGAGTTCCTAAACACTTATCTTCGGTAACTTCAGCAAGCATCAATGTATCATAAGGGCAAGCCACAACACACTTTCCACATTTTATGCAAGCTTGTACAAACTTATCATCAACTAAAGCTCCCGGAGGTCGTAAAGCCAGAGGAGACTTAGCTGCACTACTTGCAACTGTACCCCAAACCAAACCACCACTTCCGGCAATCATAGCAGAATTAAATATTTTTCTTAAAGCATCCCTTCTTGATGACATTTGCATTTTTTGTTTATCCTTGTTCTGGTATCAAATCTGATAACTGTTTGCTTAGCACTAAACTTTATATATCTTCACCGCACTCTTTTTAAAATCAGTCTCTTTACTCATGGGGCAGGTTGCATCCAGACACACTTTATTAATAAACACCTTTTCGTCGAACCAAGGGATAAAAACCAACCCCTGAGGCACGCGATTTCTTCCCCGTGTTTCAACATGGCATTTAACCTTTCCACGCCGAGACTCAACCCACACTAAATCACCTTCTATAAGTCCGCTCTTTACTGCATCTTTTGGGTGCATATAGCATAAAGCTTCAGGCACTGCCCGGTAAAGTTCAGGTACCCGCATAGTCATGGTTCCACTATGCCAGTGCTCTAAAACTCTGCCTGTGCACATCCAGAACGGATATTCACCGTTTGGTTTTTCCGGTGGTTCCATATATGGGCGAAAAAATATTTTTGCTCTGTTTGCCAACTTATACTTTCCCAATGCCGGTTTCAGGGCTTTCAAGTCTCCCTGACCTATCTCCTTTAGTGCCTTCCCATAAAAAGCAAAGTCTCCGACACCAGCTTTTTCAGCATACGAATCATATTTTGAATTGAAGCGCCACAGGGTCTCCTTTCCGTTTACAACCGGCCATTTGAGTCCTCTAACATTATGATAAGCATTAAAGGGTGCCAGATCGTGGCCATGTCCCAGTCCAAATTTACGATACTCTTCCCATAAATATTTTTGAATAAAAAACCCGTAACCTTTAAAGGGTTTGTCATCCGAACCTGTCACATCCCTTTTGTCACCTTCTGCTTCTGTATTTTGCGTATCCTTACCCACCGGGTCAGGCCACGCAAATGATTGTGCCTCCTTATTGGCAAAAAGAACATCATAAAGTGTGTCGTTAGGGTTATATCCCATCCTTTGTGCTTTCTCCAAAACATCCGGTAATCCCCCGTCAAGACCGGGGATTGGTTGAGCACCCCACACCTCGCGTAGCTTAAAACGTTTTGCCAACTCAACGAACTGCCAGATATCAGGCATTGCAGCACCCACCGGTGTAACTTGCTGTTTCCAGTGTTGAGTTCTGCGTTCGGCATTTCCAAAAGCACCCCATTTCTCAAATATCATTGCAGATGGAAGAATTAGGTCAGACACCTTAGCAGAGATGCCCGGATATCCATCGCTGCAGACAATAAAATTATCCATTGTACGAGCAGCTTTCAGCCAGTGATTAGCATTGGCTGAATTCTGATAAGGGTTACAGGTAGTAATCCATGCAAACTTTATTTTACCATCCTCAATATCGCGATGAATCTTCATCACATGAGAGCCCGGTTTTGGATTTATTGTACCAAAAGGAACCTTCCATATCTTCTCCGAAAACACTCTGTGTTTTGGGTTAGCCACAACAAGGTCGGCAGGCAAGCGGTGAGCAAAAGTTCCTACTTCGCGAGCCGTTCCACAAGCAGAAGGTTGTCCGGTTAAACTAAAAGCCCCGCTTCCCGGTTTCGACTGCTTACCCAGTAGCAGGTGAACCATGTAGGCCTGCTCATTTACCCATGAGCCACGTGTATGTTGATTAAAGCCCATAGTCCAATAGGATACAACTTTCCTCTCTTTTTCAATATAGAGAGCTGCCAACTGCTTTAGCTTCTTTTTAAAGTCATCAATACTTTCGCTGGGATTACCTTTGGCAACTTTGGCCGTATAGTTAACATCATAAGGTTTTAGTCCCCTCTTAAACTCCTGAAAGGTTATCCTCCAATGTTTAACCGAAGTAGCCCGATTCTTCATCTCCATTGTATCGCCGGCCTTATATCCCAGGTATGAAAGAGATATCCCTTCATCTTCCGATAGAACCTTAGACTCCTCGTTCCTCACTGTCTCCTTCTCCTTATCGGTGAATTTAGGATGATTGGGTGTTCGCATACCATATCCGATATCAACAACACCTGTAGCAAATTCGGTATATTTATTGACAAATTCCCAGTCAATCGAATCGGGGTAATTGTAAACAATCTCATGTGCAATGTAATTCCAGATGGCTAAATCTGTATTTGGTTTAAAAATAATTTCCAAATCAGCTAAGTCCGAAGTTCTGTTAGTATAAGTTGAGAGGTTAACAACCTTCGTCCTCTCCCTGTTCGAGAGTTTGTTTTCTGTGGCTCTTGACCACAATATTGGATGCATTTCAGCCATGTTAGCACCCCACGAAATTATAGTATCTGTAATCTCTATATCATCATAGTTACCGGCAGGCTCATCAATCCCAAATGTTTGAATAAATCCAACCACCGCTGATGCCATGCAATGCCTTGCATTGGGATCGATATTGTGCGAACGAAAGCCTGCTTTCATCAGTTTTGAAATAGCATACCCTTCCATTATTGTATGTTGACCTGAGCTAAAAACACCTATTCCGGTAGGCCCGAGTTCTTTTAAAGTTTTCTTCATTTGAAGTTCCATCTCATCAAATGCCCTTTTCCAGCTAACAGGTTTAAACTTTCCCTGCTTACTGAAATTCCCATTTTCATCAACTCTAAGCAGAGGCCTCTTTAAGCGGTCTTCACCATACATTATTTTTGCATTGAAGTAACCCTTTATACAGTTTAGTCCACGGTTAACAGGAGCTAAAGGGTCACCCTTTACGGCAACAATCCGGTCGTTTTTTGTTGCCACCATTATTCCACAGCCGGTTCCACAAAACCGACAAACAGCCTTATCCCATTTCCAGTTACCTTCGGCTGAAGATGCAGCCTTTATATCCTGTATGGGAATAGTTATTCCCGCTGCTGTTGCTGCTGCTACTGCTGCCGACCTTTTTATAAATCTTCTTCTATCTAATGTCATAACAATATCTTTAGCTCTGTTTTTTTATTTTTGGTAACCCAACAATTACGTAGATAATAGTACCCCAAATTCCTATCAAGCTTGACAGAAATGTAACTATCAGCCAATAAGGAGCTCTTTTAGAAACACTCCACAAATGCCTACCCTCTATTGCACTTTTGAAACTAACTGCATCAACCACTCTCATCTTTTGAGTTACTTTTGCCGAACCAAATCCTTTTGATGCTTTCACAATAATATCCATATTTCCCTCCTCATCACCGGGCATTTTAGAATCGATATCAAAGTATGCAATTCCCAATTCGTTACACCGGCTCTTCCCCAGCAGATAGTTTCCAAAGTGTCCTTTAACAAATGCCTTAACAGTCACATCAGGCATGGGGTTACCATTTTCATCCAATGTTTTAACTACCAGTTTGTCAACGTTATCATCAAAGCTCAGATTAAGAGTAATATTTGGAATTACTACTCCTTCAAGATTAGGTTCGGGTTGTTTGTAACTCTCATTAAAGCTCCGGACATATGCAATTAGAGACCATATTTCATTTTGATCCAGAGCATCTCCAAACTTTGGCATTGCCCCTTTTCCGGCTCTGATTTTGTAAAATAACTCACCATCGGTCTGATTCTGAACCTTAGCAGATGCTAAATCTCCCGGGGAGGGGAGCATCAATGAAAAATCTTCCTGAGTAGGAGAGCCATGACAAGACTTACAAGAGTTCATAAAAAGCACCCCTCCCTCTGTCTCAATTTCATTATCAAACAACCTGATACTAACATTTTCTTTCTCTTCCTCAGGAGCTTTCCATTCCTGCGCAAACGCACTCCAAAAACAGGTCATTAATCCAAAGATGATATATATAAATTTTGGCATAGCTTAACGGTTTTGTTCTTCAACGCTACTCTCTTTTGCCTCCCATACAGAAACAACAGGAAATACCTTAGAAAGAACTGTCATAATTATCAAGACAAGAATAAATGGGGCAATTGTAATTGCAATCTCCGGGAGTGTTGGCGTATAATGTGAATAATAGTCCGGAACATTTTGAACGGGCAAAAATGGATGTTCCTGCACAGGAATAACAATCACATATCTTTTATACCATGCAGCAACCAGAATAACGATAGATATTATGAGTGAGGGTAGTGGTTTACGCATTTTGGGTATTATCAAAAGAACAAAAGGGATGACCAATCCACCTATCTGAACCAACCAAAACATAGGAGATCCATGCCCCCAAAGTATACTTTGAAGATGCTCTGCCTCACCGCTTTTTAGTTTATATGCCGCCACAAGCAACTCATTAATATTGAAGTAGACATAAATTAGTGCAACCATAACCAGAAGTTTACCCATTTTATTAAAATGGGAATCGGTAATATAATCCTGAAGATTATAGCTTTTACGGAAAAAATACATGGCTATTATAACGGCTGCACACCCGGCAACAAAAGCACCTGAGACGAAATAGGGGCCAAAAATTGATGTATCCCAACCTGCACGAAGTGTCATGGCAAATAGCCACGAGGTGACAGTATGAATTGCCAGAGCTACAGGGATTATCAATACAGCCAATATTCTTATATACTTTTCAACCAGCTTAAACTGATTGGGTTTATATGTAAAGCCTAATGAAAGTACTTTGTAAATCCACCTTTGAAATGCCGGCACACCTTTTTTCTTATCTTTACAGAGGGCTATGTCGGGGATTAAAGGCACATACAGCAAAAGCAGGCTTATAACTACGTAAGTCATAACAACTACAATATCCCAGATGATAGGAGATTGAATACGACCAAATATGAAAACATTAAGAAGCCTTTCCGGTCTTCCCATATCCGTAATAATTATTAACCCGGCAACCATAGCAAATGAAACGGCAATAATTTCAGCTATTCGTAAAATTGGTGTAATCCATTTGAAACCAATTAAACCAAGAACCGAACTTATAAGCATACCTATCAGACTGGCGGCAACAAAAAACACGAAATTTGATATATACACTCCCCATGAAACGATGTCGTTAAGGCCGGTAACTCCTAACCCATTACGTAACTGTTTAACGTAATAGAATAGACACACCACCAACAATAAGAGGAGAAAGCCCATCCATACTTTAGATTTGACACCCCAATTTACTGAAGCCAGCAAATCTCTCTCTACCTTTTTAAAACTTTTTTCAGCACTATCCATCATTAAGAATTATTTGTACGAACCGGTAAATAATAGACACTTGGTTTTGTCCCCAATTCGGGCATTAGCACATAAGCCGAATTATCAAAAAGCAGCTTACTTAACCTTACAGTCTCCTTTGTTGTTCCATTTGTAACTAAATCTTCATTTGCATCTCCGAAGTAGTACACCCCATTTGGGCAAGCTGAAACACAATATGGTAACTTTCCTTCACGTACCCTGTCGGCACTAAAAGCACACTTTGTCACAGTACCCTTTTTTTGCGGGACATTCAGCTCTACATTATAAACCACATCCTTATATTTATCTGCATCACGGGGATCAGTCCAGTTAAATGACCGAGCCGAATAGGGACAAGCTGCAATACAGAATCTACAACCTATACATCGTTCATTATCAATCAGCACAATTCCATCCTGACGTTTAAATGTTGCGTCTACAGGGCAAACAGAAACGCAGGGAGGATTATTGCAATGTTGGCATGGCTTAGGCATGAAGTATGATATTCCACTAATCTCATCTTCCATCTCCAAAACATTTATATGATGCTGCTCCGGTTTTAACTGGTGGGCTGACTGACATGCCTTCATGCACTTACGTTCATTCCGGCACTTTGACAAATCAATCACCATTACAAATTTTTTACCTTTGATACCTTCTCTACCCTCTTGCTGTAAATACGATTTATCATTACTAGCTTTGGCTATTTTTAACTCAGTAGCGTCTACTTCTATAAGTTTGTTGTCAAGAGTAAGAACTTTCATCTTTTTACGTGAAGATTCTCCACTACAAGAGGATATGAAAAGTGGCGATGTTGCTCCAATTCCGGCTACTCCAAGTTTCTGAAGAAACTTTCGCCGTGAAACACCTGAATGGCTATTTTTTTCCATAATACAATATTGAGCTTTCAACTTATATCAAATGTAGATAAATTAGATTTTCCAAAATGTCACAATTGTGACATAAAATAGTAATTTTACAGGCCAATGAACTAATTGAAGAGATTTGGTAGTGACAGCTCTATTCATTTTAACAAATATCTTGGTCAAATGCTAAAAAACAAATTCGTACTTCCGAAGGAATTAACCATTAAATGCAATAAGAGTTGCAGATTTTGTTTCTTTGATTATGCTGCCAATTCTATCGGTGACAACTATATATTTAATGGGTTAAATTCAAAAGATGTTTGTAACTTGATTAATAGTAATGATTATAAAATAAAAACTTGGGAAAAGGATGAGATAATGTTGCATTATGGTGACAATCTGAATCATCTCTATATTCTGGTTAAAGGCATTGCCATTTGTGAAATTATGAGTTTCAGGGGGAAAGTACTTCGGGTTGATGAGTTAACATCTGCTGATATAATTGGCAATAGTTTCATATATGGTAAAAATAGTAAAATACCGTACGATGTTATTGCGAAGACATTTACACGTGCAATCATGATAAAAAAAGATATTTTCATGAATGTATTTTTAAAAAACGAGCGGATCCTGACCAATTATTTAAATATTATTAATAGTTGGTCACGTAAACAGACGAAGAAGTTAAAACTTTTGGGATTAAGCACATTGAAAGGAAAAGTAGCCTACTATCTGCTTGAATGTGCTAAGAATAAAAATTGCACTTCCTACAAAATTGACAATACGCAATGTGAACTTGCCGAGATGTTTGGTGTTGCCCGCCAATCAATTACAAGAGTGATAAAAGAGTTAGACAACAAAAATATCATTGAGAGTAAAGGAAAAAAGGTTTCCATTTTAAACAAAGAAGCCCTGTTAACTCTTCTAAAATAGATTCTTTTCATATTCCCTATGTTGTTATACAATATAACAGATGAATTTCAAACGATGAATGAAGATATAAAAAGAGCAGTTGAGGCATTGAGAGCCGGTGGAGTAATCCTATACCCTACCGATACAGTTTGGGGTTTAGGATGCGATGCCACCAATAGGGAGGCTGTGGAGAAAATATATAAAATAAAGAGGCGCAACAACTCAAAAAGTATGCTTGTACTGATTGATAATGCATCGAAGCTTAACAGCTATATCGATGTTGTGCCTGAAATAGCATGGGATTTGATTGACCTTGCTGATATGCCTCTGACAATAATCTACCCTAATGCCAAAAATCTGGCCTCTAACATTATTGCTACTGACGGCACTATCGGTATTCGTGTAACTAATGAGGAGTTCTCCAGAGCTTTGTGTCAACGGTTCAGAATGCCTGTGGTCTCCACATCGGCCAACATTAGTGGCAGTAGTACCCCTGCTGTTTTTAGCGAAATCGACGAGGAGATAAGGAGTCAGGTTGATTACGTTGTTGATTACAAACAGGAGGAGACCGGAAGCCCTGCCCCGTCAGGAATAATTAAGTTAGGTGTGAGTGGTGAGGTTACGGTTATCAGGGAGTAGTTCAATATTTTCCAGCTCTGATATTAATTAGAAAGCAAATCTTTGTTTTTTTTGTGACTTCTTTATGTAACTTTGTGCAATAGCCTATCCCTCATTTTACAATAGATACATCAATTGTTGCACAAAGACACTATGGAAACAGAAAATATCAACTTTGAGCATTCGCTACCTATTCAAATCAGATTTAACGATTTGGATGTTTTTAGCCACGTAAACAATGCCGTTATTCAGGAGTACTTTGATTTAGGCAGGCTTCACTACCTGCAAAAAGTTTTGGAGGGAGAGCTTAAAACAGGTAGGGATACTTTAATAATTGCATCTATAAAAACCGACTTCTCGGAACCAATATTTCTTGAAGACAGTATGGTTGTTAAAACATCTGTTTTTCAAATAGGGAATAAGAGTCTGCAAATGGTACAGCACCTTTATGATATGTTTACGGATACAGTAAAGGCTGAGTGCAAATCGGTAATGGTTGCTTTCGACAAAGCTAATCAGAAGTCAACAGAATTTCCCGGCAGATGGAAACAAAACATTATCGCTTTCGAAGAGAATGTTATTGTTGAGCAGGGATGACATTAACCATTCAAGGCCTCAGTTAGATTAACAAAAACTTCATTTTCGTGAGGTCTGAAATTGTATGACCAAATTTGTAGGTTTTGCGGTTGAATATGGTTTTTCTGTGACACGCTAGCTCCGTACATACCAACTATATCTTATCGTATATATTTCTTTTAAAATCTATCTTTTTATTATTTCTCTACTTTTTCTATTGTTTCTGTTACAATTTTTGTAATTATAGCTGTTACCATTTTTGACATTGGAACAATATCTAATTCAGGAAACATCATACTAACCATCCAAGGTTTCATTTTCATAAAACGTAAATTTGTTTTGCCATTTTCTCTTGCAACGATTATACTCTTAGGCATCATAACACCCATATCAAAACTCATTGTGTTTAAAGCTTTATGTGATTTTGGGGCATTACATATTTGAATAATTCTATATTCAAAATCATCTGCTATTTGTAAATTCTTTTTCTTATAAGTCTCTTTCATATCGTGAACTGTAACAACTGCAAAATTGTTGTCTTTCACAACTTCTGTTAAGGTTTCAATAATATTCTTGTAAGGGGCATCAGTTGTATATTTTTCAACAATATCTCCCATTAACCATTTTGATAGCATTTTTTTTATCATTTTTTATCATTTTTAGTTACTATAAATTATAAATAATTTTTATATTGTTACTCCCAATCCAATAAACGTTGTTCGCCTTCGAGGCTTCTTACCGTTTGTGCATCATAAGTTATTTCTAATACGCCTTTGTATCTTCCATCGTTATCACGTACAGCAAAATATTGAATGTAAACAAATTTATCGTGAAAGTTAATCCAGAAATTGGCTTCGTTGCGTTCTCCTTTTTTGAAAGCGTCAACAATTTTTTCTACAATATGAACACTTTTTGGCGGATGGCAATATTTTACCTGACGACCAATAATACCTGCACTTCTCGGAAAAACTCTGTCTTCGCCTTTGTTGTAATATCTTACTTCATCATTTTCATCAACATAGGTAACATCGAAAGGCATATGTTTAAAAATAAGATTAATCTGTTCTGGTGTAATTGCTCCGACATCAAGATTTATTGCTCCAACTTGTGAACTTACTTTACCGCCACCTGTAAACGGAACAGGCTGAACATTATCAGCAACTTGCACTTGCCCTGTTTCTACTTTTTTTGTTGATGGATGTTGCCAATTAGGGTTCCACATTGGTGGTGTGTCAATTAGGCAGTAACCTACTTCGTCTTCGCCTTGGCGGATTTCTGCCCATTCCTGTTCGCTCAACATTTCAAGACTTGCAGGCCAAAGTATTTTTTCTTCTTTGAAAATCATGTCTTCAATTGAGTTGAACAGCATTTCTTGGGTATCGAATAATTCTCCGTAATTTTTATCATCAAGTAAATTGCGATAGAACTTTATTAATTGACGAACATCGTCGTGTAAAGCCCACATTACGGTTGATGGTTTATCGAAACCTTTGGTTTCGAGGTAGGGAAAAAGTTGATTTTCTTTGCGAACATAATGGGTGTTTATTTGTGATATTTTATCGTATGCGTTTACCCAATAATCGTGGTCAACATTTTTTAAATCTACGTTCTTTTCGGCTTCTCTTAATTCTTTCAAAAGTTCTTTAATAGCAATGTTTTCTTTAATGAAAGTATCTAATGGGTGTCCTTCATCAAGATTATCAATACTTACTTTTTCCAATGATTTTTTAAAGATTTTTAGCAATTCGTCAATTTTTGCTTCAAACTGAGAATTGTCTACACCCATATCTTCCATTTTTTGCTCAGCAAGAGCAAATTCGCCTGGTGTTATTGTTCCTTTCAGTTCTTTTTCAAATTCCTTTTGTAATTCTGATAAATCTCTTCCATTAAAAAACTCATTAATAATGCTAAGAATAGCGGCTATTCTTTTTGGGTCAGATTTTAAGTGATTATCCATACCTATTTTAATATCCCAAACTTTTGGTGGCTCTGGTATAATCCAACCTATTTCATCTTCGCCTATTCGCAATTCTTTCCAATCATCAGCAGTTAATAACCGTGCTGCTGTTGGCAACAAAACACGCTCTTCTTTAATTATCATTTCGTCGGCTTCACGGGCTAATGGTGTTAGTAGTGTTTTTGCTGTTTTCTCATCTTTTTCTGTTACTGCTTTTGAAAAACCTTTGGCAAGGTTGCGGATTTCATCGTGCAAACTCCACATAATTGAATTCGGGTGATTAAATCCACGTTTTTCGAGAAAAGGAAACAGTTGGTTTTCTTTTCGCAGATAATGAATGTCCAAATCGGAAAATTGCTTGGCAATAAGCACCCAGTCGGAATACAAATCGGAAAAACTATTTTCCGTTTCGTTTAGTTTTGTTGCGCGTTCACACAATTGCTTAATACTTTTGTTTTCTTCCAAAAAAGTATGAATGGGATGTCCTTCGGTAAATTCCGATAAATCTTTTTGAGGTATCTTTTTTTCGATAACTTCAAATATTTTACGTTCAATACTGATGTGTTGCTCTGCATCTGCAAATATTTTTTCATCTTCTAATTGTTGAGCCACTTCGGTAACTTCTTCGGTTGATATTTCGGGGATATAATCCATAAATACCTGAATAAGTTTATCGGCTTGCACCTGGTCATTTTTTGCCAAAGCAATCATTATTTGTCTGAGTAATTCTTTTTTATCTC
>Ga0256831_1000582_pt1 | contig 18955 bp, 16 predicted proteins | sample 132544metaG_FD_189087 | JGI IMG/M metagenome (GOLD analysis project Ga0256831, IMG submission 189087) | Hydrothermal vent microbial communities from Lau Basin, Pacific Ocean - 132-544 | ecosystem: Environmental > Aquatic > Marine > Hydrothermal vents | place: Pacific Ocean: Lau Basin | collected... | reverse complement strand
AAAAGTTGATTTTGAACTTAAAAGGGGGAGGAGAAAGGCCACCTTTCGGCGGCCCGATTTTACTTGGAACAGTGGGAACAGAGGAAGTAGTCTGTAGCCGTTTTTGGAACGTCTTCAGCCTTAACTGGCCCTACCTTTCTTGGTTTAACACCAGGAGGAGGTGGAGTTCTGAGGGCTTCTCTTCTTGCCTCTATAATGTCTTTACAGGTAATGTCTCTAGGTATTTTAAGAACCTCTTTTGGATAGATGAGGTGGGGGTTCTTGATTTTATCTCTGTTGGCCTTGTAGATGAGAGGCCACTGCCAGGGGTCTCCGTATATGTAGCTCTTTGAGGAGATTCCCCAGAGGGTATCGCCTCTCTTTACGGTGTAGCTCTTGGGCAGGGACTGCCACTTCTTTAACATCTCTTCACACTGAGACATTCTGTTTTCAGCCTGAGCTTTGAGCTCTTCAAGCCTTCTCTGTAGGGCTTCTATCTCCGCTATCTCCTTCCTTAACCTTTGAACTTCCTGAGAGAGTTCACCGTAGCGTTTCCTGAGCTCAGCCTCTTTTGCCTGGAGTAGCGCTAGCTCCTTCTGGCACTTTTCGAGCTTTGCTTTAAGCTCTTCGTTTTCCTTTTTAGCTTGCTGGTAAGCTTTTATAAGAGACTCGGGATAGAAGGCAAAATCTGGAGCGTAAAGGACGTAGCTTTCACTTGGGGAAGGACAAGCGGCGTGAACAACCCCTATACCACCCAGAAGAGCTATTGAAAAAGCAGCTATTAGTTTTCTCATCTCTACCTCCCTACCCTATTTTCCAGCTCTTGTATCTGAGCTTCTAAGCTCTCTTTGCTTGGTAAAAGGTTAAGCTTTGTACGGAGCTGAGCTTTTTCTTCCTCTAGCTGAGAGATCTGTGTTTCTAGCTGTGATATTTCTGATCTAATACGCTCTTTTTCTTCTTTACATGACTCGAGCTTATTCTTAAGATCCTCGTTTTCCTTTTTGATTTTCTGATACTTAACTGGAAGAGGATCTTTAACTGATTCTGCCTCTGGTTTGGTTTTACATACGTCTGCCGAGGCTATTCCGCTGAAACCAAATACCCCCAGTGCAACGGCTAGAATGACTTTATTCTTCATCTTAACCTCCCTGACATCTTTAGCCTATTCTAAACAATTTTACCTTTTCAAGCTTTAAAGTTCCGTTAAACCTTTACTCTTTTTCCCAGTTTCTCTTCTCTAACATGTAATATAGCACCGGTATAACGCCAAGGGTTAGGGTTGTTGATGCAAAAACGCCAAAGAGAATAGATATTGCCAGTCCCTGGAAGATTGGATCAAGGAGGATGACTGCCGATCCAACCATTGCAGCAGCTGCTGTCAAGACTATAGGCCTCAACCTGACTGCTCCTGCCTCTATTATTGAGTCTTTGAGGGGAGCTCCCTCCTTCTTCCTCATCAGTATAAAGTCCACCAGTATGATGGAGTTCCTTACGACTATTCCTGCCAGGGCTATGAAGCCTATCATTGACGTAGCTGTGAAGTAAGCCGTTTTTCCGAGGATTTTACTCATAATCCAGTGACCTGGGATGATTCCTATCATGGTTAGTGGGATCGGTGCCATGATAATCATAGGAATAATGAACGACTGGAACTGACCTACGATTAGGAGGTAGATGAGGATAAGAGCTACTATGAATGCTGCTCCCATATCTCTGAAGGTCTCGTAGGTTATCTGCCACTCCCCGTCCCACTTCATCATAGGCTTAAAGTCGGTTTCTGGCATTGACGGTGGAATGAAGGTGTACTTCAGCTTGTAACCGTCAGGTAGAGGGTGTTTCTTCAGGTAGTCGTTTATTGCCAGGATGGGGTAGATAGGCGCCTCGTACTTTCCGGCCACTTCGCCAATTACGTAGGAAACTGGGTGTAAGTTTTTGTGGTATATCGTTTTGTCAGCCAGAACTTTTTTAATCTCAACCAGTTCTCTTAGTGCTATCAGTTTACCCTCTTTGTTCATTACGGTAAGGTCAAGTATCTTCTGAATGTCGTCTCTTTGAGTTCTTGGGAGTCTTACGAATATTGAAACGGGATCGGAGTCGTAGAGAGTGTGTGCTACAGATACAGAGGCTCCCTTTAGTGCAATTCTCACTGTTTGGGCTATCTGGGCTTCTGTTACGCCAGACTCTCTGGCCTTCTTCCTCTTAACAATGACTTCATACTTGTAGTGGTCAGCATCTACAAGTGTGTCTACGTCCACAACTCCTGGAGTCTTCTTGAATATCTCCTCTACCTCTTTGGCAATTCTGCGTCTAACTGAATCGTCTTTTCCGTATATTTCTGCGACAAGGGTTGCAAGTACCGGTGGACCTGGAGGTACTTCAACTATTTTAACGTTGGCGTTTGGATTAACGGCTTTGGCTGCTGCCTCTATCTTCGGCCTCTCCTCTTTTGCTATGTCGTGGGACTGTCTCTTTCTTTTGTGTTTGTCTATGAGGTTTATTCTTATGTCCGCTACGTTTCCACCCTTTCTCAGGTAGTAGTGTCTTACCAGTCCGTTAAAGTCAAAGGGAGATGCCGTTCCTATGTAGGCTTCGTAGTCTGTAACTTCTGGTATTGTCTGGATGTAGTTCGTTATAGCTTTTACAACTCTGGCTGTCTCTTCAAGAGAGGTGCCCTCTGGCATGTCTACTACGACTTGGAACTCACTTTTGTTGTCAAACGGAAGTAGCTTTACGATTACTGTTTTCGTGAAAAACATTGAAACGGAGCCTACCATGAGGAGAAGAACTACTCCAAGAAATAGCCACCTCTTGAGGGCGGAGTCTAGGAGAGGTCTTATAAGTTTGTTGTAGATTTTGTAAGTTCTAGTCTCTTCAAGTACTATCTTTTTCTCTTCTTTCTCAGCTTCTTTTCTCAGCAGGTAGTAAGCAGCCCAGGGGGAGATGATAAAGGCAACGAGAAGGGAGAAGAACATAGCAATTGAGGAGTTAACAGGAATAGGCCTCATGTAAGGTCCCATAAGGCCTCTAACGAAGGCCATGGGAAGGAGCGCTGCGATAACTGTGAAGGTAGCCAGTATTGTTGGGTTTCCAACCTCTGCAACTGCGTAGATTGCAGCCTGGAGAGGAGGCATCTCTTTAAGTTTCAGGTGCCTGTGGATGTTCTCAACAACGACGATGGCGTCGTCAACCAGAAGACCAAGAGAGAAGATGAGCGCAAAGAGAGTAACGCGGTTTAGCGTGTATCCTATGAGGAGGTCAACAAAGAGGGTGAGTGCCAGCGTTGTTGGGATTGCAAGTGATACAACCAGTGCTTCTCTAACTCCTAGGGTTAGTCCAATGAAGATAACGACTGCAAAGATAGCTACTCCAAGGTGGAACATAAGTTCGTCAAACTTGTCTTCAGCCGTCTTTCCGTAGTTCCTGGTTACCGTAACGTGGACGTCTTTGGGAAGCATGTAGGGTTTTACTTTTTCCAGTTTTTCAAGTATCTGTTTGGCTACAGTTACTGCGTTGGTTCCTTTTTTCTTTGCTATTGCTATTGTTACGGCAGGAAACTGGTTCCCGTGCTTCTCTATAAACTCTTTGCTTACGCCTTTTTCTTCAGAGTGGGGGCCGAAACCGATGTAAACGTAGTGTTCCGGGTCTATTGGTGCATCTGTTACTTCAGCTACGTTTTTCAGGTATACCGGCTTTCCTCTGTATACTCCTACAACGATGTTTTTAAGGTCATCTATCGTTTTTATGAACTCTCCGGCTTCAACCGGAAATTCTGTGTTGTTTTCCGTTATTTTTCCAGCGTTAACTTTGACATTTGCAGATTTTATAGCCTGGGCTATTTGTAGGAGAGAGAGGTGGTAGTTCTTGAGTTTGTCTCTGTCAATTATGACTTTGAAGCGCCTTGTGTCTCCGCCTATTATCCAGGTTTTTGATACGTTATCGATCTGTTTAAGCTGGAGGCAGAGCTCTTTGGCAATCTTCCGGAGCTCGTAGGGAGTTTTATCTTCACTCCAGAGGGTCAGCGTAACTATGGGAACGTCGTTGATGTCTTTCGGTTTTACTAGAGGCTGCAGAGCTCCAGGTGGGAGCTTATCCATGTTTGACATGAGTTTGTTGTAGAGCTTGACGAGTGAGTCTTCCATATCTTCGCCCACTTTGAAGCGGGCGATGATGAGGGACATTCCCGGTTTCGTTACTGAGTAGACGTAGTCTATTCCTTTGATTTCCCAGATGAGTTTCTCAAAGCGGGTTGTTACTTTCCTTTCAACTTCTTTGACGGGAGCTCCCGGGTAGGGGATGAATATGTCAACCATAGGAACGACTATCTGAGGGTCTTCCTCTTTGGGGGTTAGTATGGCCGCTGCTACACCTATAAGCAGTGATGCTACGAGGAGTAGTGGCGTTATTTTTGAGGTAATGAACCTCTTTGCTATGTTTCCTGCTATTCCAAGGTTGATGTTCTTCATCTCTACCCCTCTACTCTTGCTCCGTCTACGAGGTCTTCAACTTTTGTAACGGCAACCTTCTCTCCCGGATGAAGGCCGGAGAGTATAATGACCATGTTTCCGACCTCTTCTCCGGTCTTTACGAATCGCAGGTGGGCGATGCCGTTTTTAACGACGAACACGTACTCAAGGGCACCAACTCTGTATATGGCAGGTTTTGGAACTGCAACTGCTTCTACTTTGAGGGAAGGTATTTCTACTACTGCATAGGTTCCAGGTATTGCGTTAAGTTCTTCTACAAGGACTTTAACTCCAAACTTGTGGGTTACGGGGTCGGAGCTCCTGTCAACTTCAACAACTCTGCCCGTGTACGTTCTACCCTGGACTTTTACTTTTACCTCTGTTCCCACCTTTACTTTTCCGGCGTAGATGTCGTCTATGTAAGCTCTTACCTTTAGAGGGAGTGAGCCGATTTTAAAGACGGGGGTTTGGGGTGAAACGAGGTTTCCTTTGTCTATCAGTTTCTGGAGGACAATTCCGTTAACGGGTGAGCGGAGCTCTGTGTACGAGAGGAAAGCTTTTGCTTTTTTAAGTGAGGCTTCAACCTGCTGTTTCTTTGCCAGGAGAACTTTCTTCTTGGCAAGTATCTGCGCCTCTTTTGCCTTTACTGCTTCAAGGTTTGCCTTTGCTGCTCTGTACTGGGCTGCAACTTCGTCAAACTTCTGTTTTGACACTGCCTCAGCTTCAAGGAGTTTTTTGAACCTGTTGTAGGTTTTTTCTGCCAGCTGGTAGTTGGCTTCAGCTGCCTGTTTTCTGGCCTCTACCTCTTTCAGTGCCTTATCAAGTTCTTTAAGGGCGGCGTTTACCTCTTTGATTCCCGCCTTTGCTTTTTCAACGTCGGGCTTTATTGCAGAGCTGTCTATGACTGCAAGGACTTCTCCCTTTTTAACTCTGTCTCCAGACTTTACGTTTACTTTTACCAGGTATCCCGAAACTTTTGGGGAAAGGAATATCTGTTTATCGGGAATGACGGTTCCTGAGAAGGTATCGCTCTTCGTAAAGGTGATCACCTGTGCCGGCTCTACTTTTACGCCCGATACAGCTTTAACTTTTATAGGTTCGGCCTTCTCTTCTGTGCCACATGAGGCGGTTAGGAGAAAAAGTGTTAGAGCTAGTGCAGCCCTTTTTGCCATAGTCAACCTCTCTCCAGAGTTTAGCTTTGATTATCTTATTAGAATTTATTATGATGTCAACCAGCGGATTATAGTTTCAGGAAGTACTCAACGAAGACGTCGCCGTAGAGTTTAAGTTTCCTCCAGTTCTCTGGCTTTGCCATTATCTCTTCGGGAGCTATTCCTTCTGAAGAGAGTTCCTCTCTGTAGGCGTCAATCCACCTCTCTATGCCTTCCGGCTCAACTTCAAGGTGGAACTGGAGACCTACAACTCTGTTTCCTACCCTGAAGGCCTGGTTTTTGTACATTGCAGATGAGGCCATCCTTACGGCTCCCCGGGGGAGTTCAAAAGTGTCTCCGTGCCAGTGGAAGACCGTTATCTCGTCTCTGTAGAGTATTTCAAGGTGGTCCTGGGGGTAGATTGGTTTCCAGCCTATCTCTTTACCCCACTCTCCCCGGTAGACTTTTCCTCCCAGTGCGTCGGCTATTAGCTGCGCTCCCAGACATATTCCGAGTACCTTTTTGTCTTCAGAGAGAGCTCTCCTTATGAGCTCCTTCTCTTCCTTCAGGAAGGGGTACTTTTCCTCCTCATAGACTCCCATAGGGCCGCCGAGGAGAACAAGTATGTCGAACCTGTTTGGCTCGGGGAGCTCCCCCTCGTAAGCCTTCAGCTCCTCTACTCTGACTCCTCTTCTTTCAAAGGCTTCTCTGAACGTTCCCAGGTCTTCTATCTCAACGTTTTTTAGGGCTACAAGCTTCACCTGGTTCCCCCTACCGTAATTTTGGGAATTCTGATAGTTGGAAGGCCGTCTGAGACGGGAACTCCCTGTCCGTCCTTTCCGCAGGTTCCTATTGAGAATCCTAGGTCGTTACCGACGGCGTCTATCTCCTGTAGAACTCTGGGGCCGTTCCCTATCAGTGAAACTCCCCTTATGGGCTCGGTTACCTCTCCGTTTTCTATTAAGTAGCCCTCTGAAACTTCAAATATGAAATCTCCGTTGACGGTGTTTACCTGGCCGCCTCCCATCTTTACTACTAAAATTCCCTCTTTCGTGTCGGCTATTATCTCTTTAGGATCTGTCTCTCCCGGGGCGATGTAGGTGTTTGTCATTCTCGGTATAGGAACGTGTTTGTAGGACTGTCTCCTTCCGTTTCCGGTGGGCAGTCCGTTTCCGCTCTTCATGGCCTCTAGGAGGTCGTACATGTAGCCTTTGAGGATACCGTTTTCAATGAGGACGTTTTTTCCGGTAGGGGTTCCTTCGTCGTCGTAGCCGGAGCTCCCGTACTTCCCCTTCATAAAGCCGTCGTCAACTACTGTGACGAGCTCCGAAGCCACCTTTTCACCGAGCTTCCCCGAGTAAACAGAGAGCCCTTGGTTTGCAAGGTCTGCTTCAAGGCCGTGTCCTACGGCTTCGTGTATCATCGTTCCGCCGGCGTCTGAGCTTATTATCACTGTGAACGTTCCGGCAGGGGCAGGCTTTGCCTTTAACATTTTCAGTGCCCTTTCTGCAGCTTTTGAGGCTATTTCTTCAGGCGTTATTTCCTTGAAGAGGGAGTAGTCTCCTAAGTGCCCTACAGGTTCGTAACCCGTCTGAAGTTCTACACCGTCGGAGGCGACGACCAGCGTGTAGAAAACAACTCTGGGTCTAACGTCTTCAACTATTTTCCCGTCGGTGTTTACTATGCAGACCTCCTGTAGCTGGTCCCTCAGCACTACGGTTACCTGCTTTATCCTGTCTCCGTAACTCCTTGCCTTCTCGTTTGCCCTCTTTAAAAGCTCTACTTTTTCCTCAACCGGAACGCTCAGGTCAAACCCTTCAACGATTTCGTTGTACCTCGGCTCCTTCTCTGTAAAGTCGAGGGTTACCTCGTACTCCCTCTGAGCTGCCGCGCTGAGCCTCTCAATTACCTCCTTTATTGAGGCTTCTGTAAGCTTGTTTGTAAAGCCGTAAAAGGTTTTGAAGTTCTTTACAAATCGGATTCCGACTCCTACCTCTATTCCGTAACTGAGGTTTTCTATCCTGTTCTCCTCACACTTTCCGCTGAAGGTAATTCTTCTTTCAAAGAACAGGTCTCCAAAGTCTGCTCCTCTCTTCCTCAGCTCTTTTGCTCCGAAGGTTCCCAGCTCTTTGAAGTCGTAAACCATCTACAGCCCCCAGTCTCTCAGGTAGAGAAAGTCTTTATCAACTGTGCGCTGCGCTATTTTACAAATAATCGGAAGTTTTCTCTTGTACTGAGAGTTCTTGACCATAGTAAGGACTCTGTCAACCACTTTAGGTTCAAACCCTATCTCTACCAGCTCCTCTCTCCGTAGGCGAAGGTCAACGTAACCTATCAGTATCTGGTCAAGCGTTCTGTAGGAGAGCCCTATTTCACCTTCGTCTGTCTGGCCCGGCCAGAGGTCTGCAGAGGGTTTTTTCTTTACTATCCTCTCCGGAACTCCAACGAACTCTGCCATTTCCCAAACCTGGGTCTTGTAGAGGTCTCCTATGGGGTTAATGTCGTGGGCGCTGTCTCCCCACCGGGTTGAGTAGCCTATTAAGAGTTCACTCTTGTTGCTGGTACCTATTACGAGAGCCCTCTTCCAATGGGCGAAGTCGTAGAGGATGCTCATCCTCTCCCTTGCCATTTTGTTGCCGCGCCTTACGTTGTCGGCGTCGGGGAATAGCCGGAAGTAGGCGTCTATCTGTGGGGTTATATCTATCTCGTGGAACTCTATCTCCAGCGTTTCCGCAACGAGCCTTGCGTCCTCTATAGAGCTCTTTGACGACGTTCTGTATGGCATAGATAGTCCGATAACGTTTTCTTTCCCCAGGGCTTTTACGGCAAGGAACGCTGTAAGAGCAGAGTCAACGCCGCCTGAGATTCCAACTACAACTTTTTGAAAACCTGCTTTTGTAACCTCTTCCCTTATGAAGTGGGTCAGGGCTTTCTCGATGAAGCTTTTGTCTTTTATGTGGAGCTCCCTCTCAATCTTACTCCTCATCTAGTACTCTCCTAAGGTTCTGGAGTGTTATCTCGGGCTTTTCGTCCCTTAATAGGGGAAGGTTTATCCTGGCAGATCTTATTAGTTCGGGGTTTAGTTCTACAGTCAGAATCTCTTCTTCAAACGGCGACGCCTCAGCTATCAGCTCTCCGTACGGGTTGGCTACGAAGGACTTACCTGAAAAGACAAAGCCGTCTTCACATCCTACCCTGTTTGCGTAGATAAAGTAGCTTCCCGTCATCCTTGCGTAGAACTCCCCCATGTTCATCCAGACCTCTGCGTTGCCAAACATTCCCTTTTCTCTGTATCCCCTTCCAGGGCTTGCCGACAGGGCAAAGATGTAGCCGGTTCCCTGTATGAAGGAGAGGTAAACCGTTGACATGTGCCAGAGGTCTTCACAGATGAGGATGGAGCTCTTTCCAAGTACGGAGTTAAAAGCCTCTACTCTCTTACCTGCACCAAAGAACCTTCCCTCGTCAAACATTCCGTAGGTCGGCAGGTAGACTTTTCTGTGAACGTGTTTTATCTTCCCGCCGCTTATGTAGAGTGCGCTGTTGTAAAAAACGTGTTCGGGGCTCTCTTCAACCAGACCAACTATCAGGTCGATCTCTCTGCTCATCTCAAGGAGCGGTGAGAGTTTTGGGCTGTTAAGGGAAACTGCCACCTCAAAGGTGAGGTCCCACACGTTGTATCCCGTCAGGTTAAGTTCCGGGAAGACGCAGAGAACTGCTCCATCCTTTTTTGCCCTACGGCAGAAGTCTAAGGTTTTCTCAAGGTTTGCTTCAAAGTCTCCGAGTTTTGATCGGAACTGAGCTACGGCTACTTTCATCTTTACCACCTGAAGGTTAATCTGAGAGAGGTTTTTGTTTCGGCTCCTTTTCCTAAACCTCTGAAGAGTTTAAACCTTATCATACCATCAGCCAGCTTTGCCCAGAAGGCGGTTAGTTCAACTCCTGCAGATACCAGAAGGTCGTCGGGCATCCACCTGAAGGCGTCTCCCGCTATGAGGGTTGGCTTCAGGTAGACAGATTTGTCAACGATAGGCCTTCTTATGCTGAAACTTCCAAACAGGTAGCGTTTTCCCGTTTTTCTTTCTGACTTATACCCTGGGATAGGGGCCTGCAGCTGATACCCTCCTCCGGAGTAGCCGACCTTTGTTCCAAATCCTCCGCTGTAGATTCGCGTTCTGTACTTTCCGTACTTTACGGAGTTTGAGTACGATACTGTAAACTTCCCTGTGGAGAGATCAGAGACTCCGGGAAGTGGGTAGGAGGCTGACAAGTTCAAACGGCTTCCTACTCGGTAGTAGACCATGTCCGTTGAGAGGTTTCTGGTGTAGGAGAGCTCCCCGTAGTAGATTTTTCTGTCCTGCAGGATGGAACTGTAGTTTGAAAATACCGGCCTAAGGCTGAGGCTTAGCTGATTGATTTTCTGTCTGTCAAGGTAGATGTGGGTTCCTATCAGGAATTCTCTCCTTTTTACCTTGTACTCTCCTTTTTTCTTTGAGTTTACGATGTAGTCTTCTCTTTCAGAGCTGTAGGTTGCACCTCCGAAGAGGTTGAACCGGTTCTCTATGATTCTGTACAGGTTCAGGTAAACGTAGTACCTGTAGCTTTCGTTGTCTGTTCTGAACCACTTTAGGTAGCCTGCAAATATCTTATGTCCCATTCCAAGCAGGTTGTAATCCCTTACTTCTATTCCGGCTCTGTAGCTGCCGTCTGTTTTAAGTCTGAACCTTGGTAGGGGAACGATGGGGAACTTCTCCTTCACTTTTAGGACGACGATAACGCCGTTCTTTCTTCTTATAACCAGAGGTTTAACTTCGTAGAAGAGGTGGGTATTTAAGAGGTTTCTTACTGACTCTTTTAACTTCTTTTCGGAAAAGGGCTCTCCCGGTTTTAAAAGGAGCTCCCTCAGAACAAAACTCTCTTTCGTCCACCTGAGCCCTTCAACTTTTACCTCTAAAACGGGAAGCGTTGCAGACTGAACGGAGGTAGAGGCCAAGAGGCTTAAAAGAAGTGCGGCTGTCTGTTTCCTCATTGCTTTCTCATAAGCAGCATTATCAGAAATGAGAGCCCCGTAAGGACGAGACTTATGAGTATGCTCGTTCCTAAGGGGAAGTAGAAGACAAAGTTGTCTCTCTTAATGTAGATGTCCCCGGGTAGTCTTCCTATGGGGAGGGAGCTCCCTGCCTTTGAGAAAAGTATCAGTACAACTCCAAACACTACAAGGAGTAACCCAAAGTAGATGAGCATCTTTCCTACTTCGTCAAGCACTACAGCCTCCTTAAAATTGCCGGTAAGAGTATAAGGATGTCACAGGTAAGGGCAAACAGGCCAACTGTCAGAACGGCTGCGGCTGCTGCGTCTTTTGAGAGCTTTGCCGTAGGCAACCTCTCCGTTGTTGCAGTATCTACAGCCCTTTCAACTGCCGTATTCACCAGTTCAAAGGCCAGAACCAGCCAGTTGACAAGTGCCAGAATCAGCCTTGTACAGCCGTCAAGGAAAATCAGCGAGAGGAGCGTTCCAGTGAGGCTGAGGGACAGGTTTATCCTGAAGTGTCTGTCCTCTCTGAAGGCGCCTATGTAACCGTCAACGGCGTACCCCAGCCCCTTTATCACTCCCCTTACCGTTTTTATCATCTGGATACTCTATTCTGTTGTGGTATATACCTGAGAGAACCTTCTTAAACACCTTCTCAACGGTCTCTATGTCTTTCAAAGATAGTCCACTCTGGTTTAGCTGTCCCTCCTCAACCGTTTCCCATATGAGCTTGTGGATGAACGAGTCGAGGTCAAACTGCTTATCTTTCATAGATCTCGTTGCCGCCTCTACCGTATCTGCAAGCATCACAAGGCCAGACTCTTTAAACTGGGGTTTTGGCCCCGGGTACCTGTAGGTCTTCTCGTCAACCTTGTCTCCGTAGAGCTCTTTTGCCTTGTGGTAGAAGTACTTCATAAGCTTCGTTCCGTGATGCTGTTTTATTATGTCTATAACTTTTTGGGGGAGTTTATACTTCCTGCCGAGCTCCTCTCCGTACTCAACGTGGGATCTCAGTATCGCTGCGCTCTTTTCCGGTGGGAGCTTGTCGTGGATGTTTACGCCGTTAACCTGGTTCTCTATGAACGCCTGGGGGTTTTTCAGCTTTCCTATGTCGTGGAAAAGGCCTCCTGCCTTTGCAAGCAGGGCGTTTGCTCCTATCGCCTCGGCTGCAGCTTCGGCCAGCGTTGCTACCATAACTGAGTGGCTGTACGTTCCCGGAGCTCTGAGGACAAGCTTCCTGAGGAGAGGGTGGTTCAGGTTTATCAGCTCCATGTAGACGATGTCTGTTGTGAAGTTAAACACGCTGGTTATTATGGGGCTTAAGCCGTTAACTGCAATGGCCGTTATTACTCCACCTGCTAAGGTCAGCATAGGTTCTAACCAGAAGAGGGTGTTGAAATTGAAGCCGTAGTAGTAGAGGAGGAGGACGACCTGTGAAACTGCCGTGAGGAGAGCTCCCCTGAAGGCGCTTCTGTAGATGACCTCTCTGCTCTTCAGTTTTCTTGAGTCAAAGGCCGAGAAGATTGCACCTATCGTTGTTGGAATTATCAGGAACTCTGGCTTAGAGAGGTTAAAGCCGGAAAGGAGCGCAACGGGAACGATGTGAATGAAGGCCACCTTTTTGTTTATAAACATAGACGCGAAGATTACGGAGGTAACCACGGGAACGTAGATGAGCTTCTCCTCAACCGGCAGGTTCAGCGTTTCTACCGTTATCTTGGCCAGGAAGGTTGAGAGCTTGATGAGGAAGATGTCTAGAGTTATTACGGTGAAGGAGAAGAGGATGTTTTTTAGGTTGTAAGCCGACGGGCTGAGAATTCTGTAGAGCCTTACAACAGAGAGGTAGAGAGCCACGGAAAGGAGGAAGAGAGAGAGGTACTTGTTCAGGCCTTTACCTCTGTAGTAGTTCTCCCTCAGCGCTCTCAGCTTCTCTGCAGCTTCGGGAGAGACCTTCTCACCTTTCTTTACTACGAGCTCTCCCTTCTTGAGGGTTATGTAGACTGGTTTCACCTTTGATTCTGCTCTCTTCCAGAGCTCCTCCGTCCTCTTTTTCTCAAAAACGAGGTTGGGTTCAATTTTAAGGCTCCGGTAGAGTTTCTCGGCCTTCTCTCTGTTCTTCAAGAGTTTTTCAAGGTCTTTTTTTAGCTGTTCTTTTATCTCTTTTTCTGTAAGGAACTCTTTTACAGGGTAAACCTTATTCTCCCCTTGAGAGACCACTTCTATCTCTGTGTAGCCTTTGGGAATTTCTGAAAGGATTCCCCGGCTGTAGTAAGACTTGAGGAGCTCCTCCGTCAGGCTCTTTTCCGTCTCTGAGAGGTAGTTCTGTTTCTGGAGCTCCTTTAAAGTCTCCTCTTCAGCCTTCTCTTCCTTCCTGTATATAGGTAAGACCTTCTTTCTGGCCTCTCTCTTCAGCTCTTCGGTCTTCTCTTTGTTAACAACGGTAATTGAGACCGGAGACCTGACGTCAACCGGGCTTACCTGCCCCGGCTTCAGAAGGGGAACGTTAACGAGGTTTACCGGAAGGAGGAGAAGGGTGGCAACCACTCCGGCAACGAAAATGAGAGAGTAGATTATCAGATTAGCTCTCTTTTGCTCCTTCATGCTCTTCATAGGCTCTTATTATCTCCTGAACGAGTCTGTGTCTTACAACGTCTTCCCTGGAGAATTCTACTATCTCAATTCCCTCTATGCCTCTGAGTATTTTCGTAGCTTCCACAAGTCCTGAGACTTTACTTGAGGGGAGGTCAATCTGGGTTACGTCTCCCGTTATGACGACCTTTGAGCCAAAGCCAAGTCTTGTAAGGAACATCTTCATCTGCTCTCTCGTTGTGTTCTGGGCCTCGTCGAGTATTATGAAGGCCTCGTTCAAAGTTCTTCCCCTCATGTAGGCAAGGGGAGCAATCTCAAAGATGTTCCTCTCCAGGTAGGAGTTGACCTTTTCGGGCTCTATCATCTCAAAGAGGGCGTCGTACAGGGGTTTAAGGTAGGGGTCAATCTTCTCCTGAAGGGTTCCCGGGAGGAATCCCAGCTTCTCTCCTGCTTCAACTGCAGGCCTTGTGAGGATTATCCTGTTGACCAGCCCTTTACGGAAGTAGGAGACCGCTGCCGCCACTGCAAGGTAGGTCTTTCCCGTTCCTGCAGGTCCCACTCCAAATACTATGTCGTTTTTCTTTATGGCCTCGTAGTATTTTCTCTGGGTTGGCGTTTTGGCAACTATCTTCTTTCCTCTGTAAGTCGTAACTATTACGTCTCCTGTAGACTCTTTTACCTTTGACTCTTTTCTGGCCGACAGCTGGGTAAGGTACATGTCAACGTCGGACTTTGTCAGTTTGTGTCCCGACTTTACAAGTCCCTCAAGGTCCTTGAGGAACTTCCTTGCTTTCTCTTCGTTCTCGGAGCTCCCGTTTATCATTATCTCGTTTCCCCGGGAGCCCATCTTCACCCCGAGTATCTGGGCGAGCTTTCTCAGGTTCTCCTCGTGGTGGCCTACAATCGTGTAGAAGTCTTCAGGTTCAAGTTCCAGGATCACTTTTATCAATTATGCCTCCGTTACCCGGTTTCTCTATCTCAACTTTTAAACTGTTCCTGAACCAAATATCGTTCTGAGGGAACGGAATCTCAATACCTGCCTCTTTAAGTTTGTACCACGCCTTGTAGTAGAAGTCGCTTACTATGTTCCTGACCCACAGGTTTTTCCTTACGTCTATCCAGAAGATGGCCTTGAAGATGAGGGCGCTGTCTCCCAGCTCCTCAAACCTGACAGTTTTGGGGAGGAACTTTACGGTGTAGGGGAGCTCCTCTATTACCGAGAGGAGTATCTCTTTAACCTTTAATGGGTCTGACGAGTAGGCAACCCCTACAGGTATTTTGAGCCTTACGTAGGGGTCTTTGTAGGAAAAGTTTACTATCGGTGAGTTTATGAAGGAGGAGTTGGGGATTGATATCTCAACTCCGTCGTTTGTCCTGATTATCGTTGAGAGGATGCCTATGTCCTCCACCTTTCCGAAGACGCTGGGAGAGGTTGTTCCAAGCGTTGTTACGGAGATTGAGGGGAGCTCTAAGATGTCTCCAACTTTCAGCTTTTTGCTGAAGAGGAGGATAAAGCCGCTAACGTAGTTGTTCATTATCGTCTGAAGTCCGAATCCAAGACCTACGCCTAAAGTTCCGGCAACCGGCAGGAGGACTTTCCAGGTAATTCCGAGGCTTGAAAGAAGAATGATTACGTTAAACAGGACTCCAAGGTTGAATATGAGGGCCTCTGCAGATCCTCCCTCAACCTCTCTTCTCTCCCTGGGGAACGACAGCTTCACCAGTTTCTTTCCAATGTTTAGAAGAGAAAAGAGTATTACCCCCAGAAAGATCGTATTTATGAGGTTTCCTACAGATATCTTCACAAGGTCTGTGTTGATTATGTAGATGGAGTAGAGTTTTCCGATGATGTTCCCGAAGTTTGAGAACCCTTTGAGTACGGCTACCAGTGCGAGGAGGTAGAGAGCAGATGTGAGGGCTTTCAGGTTCTGTTCGAAGGATTCAAGATCTTTCTGGGGGAGCTCCCCTTTCAGCTTCTCCATGAGGAACGGGAAAACTTTGGAGTTTAGAACTGTAAGAATCGCCGTTAAGAGTACAATTACGGCAATTCCCATAAGGGTTTTAACGTCAAACTTCAGGTATTCAAACTCCCAGAGGATAAAGAGAATTGAGAGGAGTATTGTTCCTGTAACCTTTACCGTTTTGGCAATTATCTCTCTGCTTATTGCGGAACTCAGCTCCCACACCACCATAAGGGAGCCCAGGAAGATAAAGAACTTCTTCGCAGCCGTTAGAGCCTGAAGGATTCTGTAGTTCTCAAACGGAAAGAACAGAAAGAGGGCAGACGCCGTAAAGGCAAGGAGAAAGCAGAGGTAGGGGAGAAACCGGAACTTCTTTCTACTTGTTAGCAGGTGGGCGGCTCTTGTTATATAAATCGCAGAGACGAGGATTGAGAAGTTCCTGAGGAGCTCCCTGTAGTTCCAGTAGGGAACGTGGTTTGAGAGGAGCCACCCTACTACAAAGAGGAAGATTGAGGATAGGGTGAGGAAGACCGTATCGGCGAGGGTCTCTTCAACCCTCTTCCTCAGGGCCTTCTTTAGGACAAACTCAGAGAGAACCGTTACGGAAACGGCTAAGAGGAATAGGAGAAAGGGAGTGACAACCTCAGGCACCTGTTTCAACAACAGAGTAACCTCCGTGGTTTTTTACTCTTATTACCCTGTCTCCTGCCACCTCAAGCTCGGGGTCGTGGGTTACTATGAGCATCTGCGGTATTTTTGTTTTCAGCTTTAAAAGGAGCTCCGTCAGTCCCATTCTCCTCTGGGCGTCAAGGTGAACGGTAGGTTCGTCTAAAACTAAAAGCTCCATAGATTGAGAGAAGTTCCTGGCCATTGCAAACCTTAAGGCGAGGGCGAAGGCTACCTGCTGACCCCCCGATAGGTCTTCAAGGAGCATCGTTCCCTGCCCCGGCATTCCGAACTCAACGGAGAGGTCTTCAGAGATGAAGAGGTCTCCGAACTCAAAGTCAAAGGCCGAGAAGAACTCCTTACAGTAGAAGGCTATTCTGGGAAGGAGCATGTTCCTGACCTCTTTCAGGAAACCCTTTTCAGGGTGAACCGTCTCCTGTACCTTCTGGAGAACGTAGAGGCTGTCTCTCACCTTTGAGAGGTTCCTCTTTGCCTTTTCGAGCTCTTCCCTTTTCTCTTTCAGCCTCTTTAGGTTCTCGTTACGGCTCTTCAGCTCTCCCTTAATCCTGTTGAGCCTCTCGGCCTTTTCTTTTAAGGTCTCTTCCGTTGACCTGAGGGCTCTCTCTGCGGCCAGGAAGAGGTTCTCCTTAAAGTTGAGCTTCTCGATCTCTGAAGCTATTTCAGCCTCCCTTTCAGAGAGCTCCCTCTCCTCCCGGTTCAGCTGCTTGAGGAGTTCTCTAAACTCCCCTTCGCTCTTTACCTCTCCCTCTACTCTGTCAAGCCTTTCCTTCTTCCTCTGGAGCTCTTTCAGGAGTCTTTCAAGCTCTCCAAGGGTTCCTACATTTATGCCGTTCTTCTCTTTTATCTCTGCAGCTTTTCTTTTCAGCTCTTTTTCCCTTTCAGAGAGCTCCCTCAGCTCCTCCTCTACCTTTTTTAACTCTTCCTGTTTTGGAAGTTTAGAGAGCTGGAGTTTAACCTCCTTCAGCCGTGCGTTTAAAAGGGCTATCTCCTTCTCTGCCTCGGCCTCTTCCTCCTTTAACTTTTCAAGGAGCTCCTCTTTTTTCAGGAGTTCCTCCTCTTTAAACTCCACTTTCCTTAGCTGTGAAAGCTCTTTTTTGAGTCTCTCTATCTCTTTTTCCGTTCTCTCCTTCAGCTGGAGCTCCCCCGAAACCGCCTCAACCCTTTTCCTCATCTCTGAGAGCTTACCCCTTACCTTCCTCAACCTCTCCTCTGCCTCCCTTAGCTCTCTAACTCTCCTCTCTATCTCCTCTTCCGACTCTCTCTTCAGCCTTTCTCTCTTCTGGGGCGGGAGCTCCCCTCCACATACGGGGCAGTCGGCACCTTCTCTCTCAAGGAGCTTCAGCCTCTCTTTCAGCTCCTCTACTCTGGTTCTTGACTTCTCTACAGTCTGCCTCAGTCTTTCCTCTTCCTCTTCAAGCTTTTTAAGCTCCTCCTCAAGTGCCTTTAGCTCCTCCGGTTTAACAGAAGGGAGGCTTTTCTTTAGCCTCTCTATCTGTTCCTTTAGAGAGCTCTCCTTTAAAGAGGTTTCTCTGAACGCTTTTTCGGCCTCTTTGAGCCTTTTAACCTCTGTTTCAACCTCTTTTCTTTTCTCTTTCAGCTGCTTTAAACTGGCCTGGGTCTCTTTTAGTTTTTCCTCCAGAAGGGGGAGCTCCCTCTCAAGCTCTTCTCTCTTTTTAACCTCTTCTTCAAGCCTTCTGAACAGGTCTTCTGCTCTCTCCCTGTCCTTTACCGTTAAAGCAAGTTCCCTTCCGATTTTCTGGAGCTCAAGGCACGGCTCAAGCAGCTTTATCTCTTCTTTAAGAGTCGGTATCTCCCTCTTCTTCTCCTCAATGGCCTTCAGCTTCTTCTCAATCTCTTCTCTTCTCTTTCTGAGCCTCTCTCTTTCTCCTTTAACCTGTGAGAGTTTCTCCTTCAGCCTCTCAAACTCCTCCTTTAGCTGGCGCAGTTCCTCAAACTCTTCCTTCTCTTTCTTTAGGCTCTTCTGGAGCTCCTCAACCTCCTTTTCAAGGAGGGAGAGCTCCCCGTTTAACGCTCTCAGCTTCTTCTCTTCCTCTTCAATCTCCCTCTCTATCCCTTCTAGGGAGAGGAACTTACTCTCAAGGACTTTTTCAAACCCTTTGAGTTTCTTTATCTCCTCCTTTAACTCCTGGTGTTTCTTTTCAAACTCCTCAAGCCCCAGTAGCCTGTTCAGTATCTTCCTCCTCTCCTGAGGTCTTCCCTTAAGGAGCTCCACTATCTCACCTTGGGGAACGAAGACTGTGTTTTTAAACATCTCGGGGGCTAAGCCTAGCTGCTCCGAGATAACTCCGTTTACCTCCCTGATTCCCCGGGCTATCAGCCTGCCGTCTCTGTAGAGGGTTGCCGTCTTCCTCTTTACAGAGAGCTCCCTCACAACTGTGTAGCTGCTCTCTCTGTGGATAAACTCAAGGGTAACCGTTGAGGCGTTTGCTCTTCTGTTTATCAGCTGCTCTCTCTTTCCCCCTTTTAGGTCTTCTCCAAAGAGTGCAAAGAAGATTCCCCTAAGTATTGAGGTTTTTCCCGAGGCGTTTTCCCCTAAAATGACGTAGGTTTCGTCCTGGAAGGGGAGCTCCGTCTCCCTGTGTGAGAGGAAGTTCTCAAGTGTTAGCTTTCTCAGCCTTATCATGTAATCTCCTCTCTCTCCTCAAACAGTTCCTCTTCAACCCTTCTCTCTGGTCTTCTCCTCTCCCCCTCCCTCAGTATAACCGTAAAGCAGAAGACCACAAAACCGAATATCGTCATCCACGAAAAGACCATAAAGAGCAGGGAACTACCCCTCATCTCTCACCCTCCTTCTCCTGTCGGCAAGGTAAACCATGAAGAGCTCAAGTGCAAGTATGAATATCATCACAAAGCGGGCTACCCACACCTGAAGGTCTCCAGATTCAAGCTTCTGGGGAAGCTGGCTTACAGTCCAGGTGGCAAGTATGATGAACAGGGCAAGGGGAGTTACGTACTTTAAGATGTAGTAGTAGATTCTGGGAACTTTAAAGAGAGCTCCCCTGTTTATCTCCTCCCACGCCTTTTCACTTCCAAAGAGCCAGAAGAAGATAATGACCTCAAGGAGCGCAAAGAGAAC
>Ga0256831_1000581_pt1 | contig 18980 bp, 12 predicted proteins | sample 132544metaG_FD_189087 | JGI IMG/M metagenome (GOLD analysis project Ga0256831, IMG submission 189087) | Hydrothermal vent microbial communities from Lau Basin, Pacific Ocean - 132-544 | ecosystem: Environmental > Aquatic > Marine > Hydrothermal vents | place: Pacific Ocean: Lau Basin | collected... | reverse complement strand
GTCTGGGTCCTTGGGATCTTCAACCGGCGTTGCATCGGTCTTGATCGCCATCACCTTTTTCCTGAGTGGTTTGTCATCAAGGAATATCGGGATGGTGTTACCGTATGATTTTGACATCTTCTGTCCATCCAGGCCCGGCACAATGGCCGTATCGGCGTTGATCGCCGGTTCCGGTATCACAAAGGTCTCACCATAGGTATTATTGAATTTTATGGCAATGTCACGGGCGACCTCGAGGTGCTGTTTCTGGTCCTTGCCCACCGGCACGATTTCTGACTGGTAGAGAAGGATATCGGCCGCCATCAGGACCGGATAGGCAAACAACCCGTGGCTTGGCGAGATGCCCTTGGCCACCTTGTCCTTGTAGGAATGGCATCGTTCAAGCAGGCCCATGGGCGTAAGCGTGGACAAAATCCACATCAGCTCGCAGACCTCGGGTACGTCCGACTGCACCCAGAAGGTACATCGTTCCGGGTCCAGGCCGAGGGCCAGAAAATCAGCGGCCGCCTCCAAGGTGCCCTGGCGCAGTTTTTCCCGGTCATGGACGGTTGTCAGCGCGTGCAGATCAACGATGAATACATACAGATCCGATGTCTCCATGTTGGAGATCATGGTTTTCATCATGCCGAAATAGTTGCCGATATGGAGCTGGCCCGAAGGCTGAATGCCGGAGAGAATGCGTTTCATAATCTACAGTTCTTGGTGGAAGATTGAAAATTCAGGGTTCAGAGAGAAGGAAGATAAACCAAAATAACAAAAAAGGGGAGTGCGGATTGGTATCCACACTCCCCTTTTGCTGTTTTTTTTGATTGCCGGCGCTCTACTTCACCTCTTCAAAGTCGGCATCGACCACATCGTCATCATCGCCCCCGGAAGATCCTGCCGCACCTCCGGCTGCACCTGCACCTGCCGCACCCGCTCCTGGGCCGCCGGCTGCGCCGCCTTCAGGGCCGCCCTGCTGGGAGGCCTGGGCATACATCAGCTCGGCCAGCTTGTGGGATGCCTGGGTCAGTTTTTCCGTGGCGCTCTTGATGGCCTCGATGTCATCTCCTTCCAGCGCCTTTTTCAGGCCTTCGATTTCACGCTCCACATTTGCCTTGGTCTCGGCATCCACCTTGTCGCCAAGTTCGGTCAAACTCTTCTGGGTCATGTGGATCATGGAGTCGCCGTTATTTTTGGCCTCCACCAGTTCTTTCCGTTTTCTGTCCTCTTCGGCATGCAGTTCAGCGTCCTTTTTCATCCGTTCGATCTCTTCCTCGGACAGACCGGAAGAGGCGGTAATGCGGATGGACTGTTCCTTGCCGGTGCCAAGGTCCTTGGCCGACACGTGGAGGATACCGTTGGCGTCAAGGTCAAAGGTGACCTCGATCTGCGGTACCCCGCGCGGAGCCGGCGGTATATCGGTCAGCTCGAACCGGCCGATGGTCTTGTTGTCGGCGGCCATCTCCCGTTCACCCTGGAGCACATGGATGGAAACCGCGGGCTGGTTATCGGCGGCCGTCGAGAATATCTGGCTCTTCTTGGTAGGCACGGTTGTATTTTTCTCGATCAGCTTGGTGGTGACCCCGCCCAGGGTTTCAATACCGAGGGAAAGAGGGGTAACATCAAGCAGGAGGACATCCTTGACGTCTCCCTTGAGTACACCGCCCTGAATGGCGGCGCCGATGGCGACAACCTCGTCGGGATTGACGCCTTTATGCGGCTCCTTGCCAAAGATCTCCTTGACCTTCTCCTGGACCTTGGGCATACGGGTCATGCCGCCGACCAGGATTACCTCGTTGATATCGGATGCGCTCAGGCCTGCATCCTTCAAGGCCGTCTGACAGGGACCGGCGGTCCGTTCAATCAGGTCTTCCACCAGGCTTTCCAGCTTGGCCCTGGACAGCTTGATGTTCAGGTGCTTGGGACCGGTGGCGTCAGCCGTGATAAAGGGCAGGTTGATGTCCGTTTCCATGGCGGTTGACAGCTCTTTTTTCGCCTTTTCCGCCTCTTCTTTCAACCGCTGCAGGGCCATGTTGTCGTTGCGCAGGTCAACGCCCTGGTCGCGCTTGAACTCGTCTGCCAGCCAGTTGACGATCCGCATGTCAAAGTCTTCACCGCCGAGAAAGGTATCGCCGTTGGTGGATTTTACCTCAAACACACCGTCACCGATCTCCAGGATAGACACGTCAAAGGTGCCGCCGCCAAGATCGAAGACCGCTATTTTCTCTTCGCCTTTCTTGTCCAGGCCATAGGCCAGGGACGCGGCCGTGGGCTCGTTGATGATTCGCTGCACGTCCAGTCCGGCGATTTTGCCCGCATCCTTGGTCGCCTGACGCTGCGAGTCGTTAAAATAGGCCGGTACCGTGATAACGGCCTCGGTCACGGGCTCGCCCAGATATTCTTCAGCGGTCTGTTTCATCTTGCCAAGGATCATGGCCGAAATCTCTGCCGCACTGTATTTTTTACCGTCTACCTCGACCATGGCTTCGCCGTTCGGGCCTTCCACAATCTTGAACGGGCTGATCTCAATGGATTTCTGCACTTCGGGATCGGTGAATTTCCGCCCGATGAGTCGTTTGATGGCAAAAAGCGTTTTGGTGGGATTTGTGACCGCCTGTCGTTTGGCCACCTGGCCCACCAGTCGTTCGCCACTGTCGGTGAAGGCGACCACGGACGGTGTCGTCCTGTTACCCTCGCTGTTTTCGATTACCTTGGGCTCGCCGCCCTCCATGATAGCGACACATGAGTTGGTCGTACCGAGATCGATTCCAATAATTTTCCCCATGATTATATCTCCTGTCTCCTTTTGGTATCAGTCTTCAGCATTCGAGCTGATTATGTATGATTTATGTATAAGTAACGTCAGGGTGTTCCCGACGGTTTTTTCCAGGTGGATGGTCCGTTTGAACGGGCCGTTTCATCCGCATCATTACAATGCGCATGATCTGCGCTTTGTCAAGGCCTGTTGGTTATGAATCTTTACCGCTGGAAACAACGACCTGCGCATGGCGCAGCACCCGGTCCTTAAAACGATATCCCTTGGCAAATTCACTGATTACATGGTTTGCCGGCACCTCGTCGCTTGCCTCCATGGTCAGGGCGTCCATTTCATCGGGATTAAATTCCCTGCCGACCGATTCGATGGGCGTGACCTCAAATTTTTCCAGCACCGACAACAGCCCCTTGTAGGTCAGTTCAATTCCCTCGAGCATGGACGCAAGCTTGCTGTCTGCATCCTTGGTTTCTGTTTTGGCCTGTTCCAGCGCCCTTTCCAGATTGTCGACGGTGGGGAGCAACTCCCGCAGGATATTTTCTCCCGCGTACTTGACCATTTTTTCCTTTTCCCGCTCCATGCGCTTTTTGTAATTATCGGCATCAGCGGCAATGCGGAGCATACGTTCCTTGGTCTGTTCAAGCTCCGCCTGCAGGTCGGTGGTTTCTCCGGTATCACCGTCATTCTGGTCGGCGATGTCTTCAACCGCACCCAGTTCCTCCGGAATCTCCATTTCTTCACGCAATTTTTCTTCTTCCTGTCCCCTTCTTTTCTCTCCCACCTGTTTACTCCTGTCTTGTGGTTATTGGTATTATTTATACTATCGTTTCATGACCCTCTGGTCCGGATCCTCGACGGGCCAGGCTGTTACAGTGTCGGGCCATCTGCCTTGATGTGACCCGGACAAATCTGGTCGGAACAATAAGTATGGGAAAAACCGGTGTCAAGAGGGGAAAATGACGCAACTGTTATGAAAAACAGGAGGAATCGCCCGCGCCGGTTCCAGGCGCGGTTCCAGGCGCGGTTTCAGGCGCGGTTCTGGGCGCGGGCGATGTTGGGATCAGGAGTTGAGGTACCTGTCGATGGCAGTGGCGATGGTGGTAAAGATTTTAATAAATTCCTTTTCGTCACGTTCAAGCAGGGTGATACGAAATCCCTGCAGGGTGGTGGCAAATGAAGACAACGGCACAACACAGACGCCGGTGGAGGCAAGGAGGTAGTAGACAAAACGTTTATCAAGGGAAACATCCGGTCCGGATACCAGTGCTTCCACGGTTTTCCGGACCTCATCGTTTTCAATGGGCAGGGTTTGGGAATGGGTGAGCAGGCCGTCGGTGAAGACAACACTCATATAGAAGGCGCCGTTGGTTCGGTTGACAAGGATTCCCCGGGTGTCCTTGAGAATGTCATAGGCGATATTGGAGTATTTTTCATAGCGGCGGATACGCTCGTCGAGATACTGCTGATATCCGGGATGGCTTTTGATCCTGGGCAATACCACCTGGGGCAGGGTGGTGGAGCAGACCTCCAGCATCTTGGCATTGAGGATTGATTTGACATAGGTTTCAAACATAGGGTCACGATGACCGTTATAGACCTCTATCCAGCCGCAGCGGCCACCCGGCCAGGGCATCTCCTTGGAGGTCCCGCGCATGCAGAGCGCCGGCACCCTGTCACCGATGACCGTACACAGCGGAGCGGCCACGGTGCCGTTGTAGGTGATGTTCTGATAGACCTCATCACAGATGATAAATAGATCGTTTTTTTCGCAGATTTCAACAATGGCGCGGATGACCTCGGCCGGGTACACCGCCCCGGTCGGGTTGTCCGGGTTGATGACCAGGATACCGGCAACCGCGGGATTGTACTTGATATGGTTTTCAATATCTTCCAGGTCCGGATACCAGAGATTGTTGGGGTTTAGGATATAGGTTACCGGCTGGTCACCGGCATGGGCAGCTTCCGCCGAGGAATGGGTGGTGTAGCTCGGGGTCGGCACGATAACTCTGGCCGTACGCTTGAGAAAGCCGAAGACCTTGGAGATGGCGTCACCCAGACCATTGAAAAAGATGATATCCTCGGCATCTATTTGCACTCCGCCCATGGCGTTGGTATCGGCGGCAAGATACTCGCGGGTTTCCAGGATGCCCTTGGTCGGGCTGTAGCCGTAGGTACTGTTTTCCCGGACCGCATCGGCAACGATATCCTTCATCCAGTCGGGAATTTCCTCGCCCTTGGCAATCGGATCTCCGATATTTTCCCAGTTGACCCGGACGCCCAGCTTTTGCAGCTTGGTGCCGACATTGACGATGTTTCTGATTTCATAGGTCAACTCGCCAGCGCCTATGTGGAGGATGTCAGTGCGCATAACTCCTTTCTCCGTTTTCCGGTCCGTTACCTGGAAGAGGGAGGTGGTTCTGGATTAACGTCCGGATTTGCTTTATATTTTTTATTGGCTTGACCAAGCCGTCCGCATCGGCCCTGGCAAACCCTGGAATTTAGCCTCATACCACGGCAGGCCGGCACCGTCAACCTGGACGCCTGAAAAAATGATTGTTCAGGATTTTCTGCCAGTCATGGTATGTTCTGCGCCATGCTGTGGGGAAGTGGGCGACCATAATGATGTCTACCTTGCCCTGCCGTTATTCCAGATTTTCTTCCTCTTGTCGTGTCTCGATTCTGGAGTTGTCGAGTTCCCGGCCCATGTCCGGATGGTACAACCGGTATTGGTTGCGGCCGGCTTCCTTGGCCTGGTAGAGGGCTATGTCAGCGCGTTTTATGACACCTTCTATGTCGGTCGAGTCATCGGGATACAGGGCTATGCCGATGGAAGTTGAGATTTCCAGCTCATGATTATCAAGAATTATTGGCTCCTCCAGGGCCTTGAGAATTTTTTTGGCAACAACCTCGGCCCCTTCCCGACCGCGCAGGTTGTCCAGGATAAAGACGAATTCATCGCCGCCGATTCTTGCTACCGTGTCCGATTGCCGGCACTGGTTCTGTAACCTTTTGGCCACGGCAATGAGAAGCTCGTCCCCGACATCGTGGCCTAAGGTATCGTTGATCTGTTTGAACCGGTCGAGATCAAGAAAAAGGATACCCAGTTTGGTCCTGTTTCTTTTGGCCTTGAGGATGGCCTGATCGAGACGATCTTCAAAGAGAAGCCGGTTGGGCAGTCCTGTCAGGGAGTCATGGTGGGCCAGGCGATAAAGTCTGGACTTGCTTTCCCGCAATTCTTTTTCTATCCTCAGCCGGTCGGTTATGTTCCGTGCCACTTCGATGACGCCGTAAATATTTCCCTCCTGGTCACGCAGGGGCGAGGCCTCGATTTCATAGGTATTGTTGACACCGTTGCCATGGTAGGAGCGATGGATCAGGGTCACGGAACGCTTTTGCCTGCGCACCTCCTGCACAGGACAGGGGAAGTTCTTGTCTGAACAGGGTTTGGTGCGGCCGAAAAAAAACTGGTAACATTTTTCATTGGTAAGCGAGGTGATTTCAGGGTCCACGCGCAACATTTTTGCCGCAATCCTGTTGATGAGCAGGATGGTGTAGTCGGTGCCAATGGCCATGACCGGGTCGGCGGCGCCGTCGATCACCGTCTGCAGGAAATTTCGCTCGTGGCTGACCGCTTCATGCAGTTGTTTTTCAACGGCAGCCAGGGTTTCTTCCTGCTGTTTCTGAAGGGTAATGTCCTGGTGGGTTCCGGTCATTCGCACCGGCATGTTCTTTTCGTCCCGCTCCACAACCCTGCCCCGGTCCAGGAACCATTTCCAGTTTCCCAGCCTGTCCTTGATCCGGTATTCGATCCGGTATTCATCGGTCTTGCCGGCCAGGTGATCGTTAAGCACCTGCAAAACCCTGTCCTGATCGTCGGGATGGATGATGCCCTGGAGCGGTGAAACACCGGGATCATTATCATCATCCTGGTAGTGGAGGATTTTTTTCCGGTCCGGGCTGGTATACATTTCCCCTGTTTTGATATTCCAGTCCCAGAGACCGGCCCTGGAGGCATAAAGGGCCAGCTCAAATCGTTCTTCCACCCTCTTTAATTCCAGTTCTCGCTGCCGGGCCTCTTCCGCGGCAAACAGTCGTCCCAGGGCCTGGCCGATTGAAGCGGCCATGTTTTGATATTCATCCAGGACAGCCTGTCCGATTGGACGGGTACGGGGAACCTCGACGACGAGAAAGCCGGCCAGACCCGGACGGCAGCGAATGGCCGTGGCTATGGCAGTATTTTTTCCCTGGTCATCACTGCTGCAAACGCCACAGTGACAATGGGTACAAAGGACAGCGGAACCATCTTCCTTTTCCAGACAGAGGCGGCCGCATTCGGGCAGTTCCGAGTCACGCAACCGCTGCATGATCTGTTCAAAGCGATCGCCAAGCCCTGCCTCGGCGGTAATGACACTGCCCGCCTCGTTATCAAACAGGACGATCATGGCGCTGTGATTGAGACCATTGGCGATGAGCAGGTCGCAGATTCCCTGGAGCAGGGTCGGCAGGTCCTGTTCTCTGAGTAGCAGCCGGTGAACGGCAAGAGAGGCGGCGAGCAGGTCGTTATCGGCTGGGGGAATAATTGGTTGCATAACAAAATATAGGCAAGGAACCGTAGTGGAAGCGAGGAAGTTATGTCGTTTTTGTATAGCTTTTAAGTTTATTGAGCAGGGTTTTTCTGGTGATTTGCAAACGGCGTGCCGCTTCACTGCGATTACCACCGGTTTCTTCCAATGTCTTCAGAATCAGGGCTTTTTCCGCCTCTTTAAGGGTTGCCGGTTTGGCCGTTTCTTCCGGGGCATGGTTGTCGGCCCACCGTTGGATGGTCATGGGCAACCCGTTGGTGTCAAGATATTCACCCCGCATGAGGATGACACCCCGTTCAATGGCATTTTCCAGTTCACGAACATTACCCGGCCAGGGATAACGGCCCAGAATATCCATGCATTCCGGAGTGATGCCGACCACCTGCCGGTTGTTCTTTTTGGCAAATTTTTTCAGGAAAAATTCGGCCAGCAGGGGGATGTCCCCTGTTCGCTGCCGCAGGGCCGGGACATCGAGGACCACGACATTTAACCGGTAATAGAGATCTTCCCTGAAGTTGCCCCGGGCTACTTCCTCTTCCAGGTTGCGATTGGAGGCCGCCAGGATGCGGACATCAACGGCCAGGGTTTCCTGGCCACCCACCCGCTGCAGTTCATGTTCCTGCAGGACCCGTAACAGCTTGGCCTGCATGGCTGGGGAGGTTTCACCGATTTCATCAAGGAACAGGGTTCCGCCCTGGGCCTGGATAAACCGTCCCTCCCTGCGCTTGTCGGCGCCGGTAAAGGCGCCCTTTTCATGGCCAAACAATTCTGATTCAAGCAGGTTTTCCGCCAGGGCGGCACAGTTGACCTTGACAAACGGCCCCTGGGCCCGATGGCTCTTGTAATGAAGTGCCGAGGCAACCAGTTCCTTGCCGGTCCCTGATTCACCGGTAATAAGAACAGTCGCCTCGGTGGGGGCGACATGGAGGATCATGTCCCACAGACTGCGCATGCATTCCGATGCCCCGATGATCCGGTCGTCCTCGCCAAAGGGCTCACCGGAGATGGACGGGGCCTGGGCCTGCTGGCGGTGGCCCATGGCGACTTCCAGGGTTTCCCGCAACCGGTCAAAGTCCAGGGGCTTGGTCAGATAATCATGGGCGCCCTGTTTAATGGCGGCAACCGCGGAATCAACGGAAGAGTAGGCCGTCATGATAACCACTGGAATGGCCGGATTGATACCATTGATTTTCCGCAGGGCCTCCATGCCGTCCATGGTGGTCATGCGCACGTCCATGAGGATGGCATCAAAGGGGCCCTCTTCAACCGCTCTGACCGCTGTCACTCCGTCGTCGGCCTCGGTGGTCTTCCAGCCCCATTCGTTAAACAGGGAGGTCAGCATATAACGGTGGACCTGCTCGTCGTCGACAACGAGTATGCGCGGTTGTGTTTTGTTGTGGCTCATGAGTTGGACAGACAAGGATAAAACACCATTGCGGTTTGGTATAATGCGTAATTCAGCAGCCGGCTGTTTCCTGTATGTTTTTCAGTGCGAGGTTTCACAAAACAGGGTAAGTCGTCACGGGCACCCCGCTTTCGGAGTCTCGCAGGCTCGCTTACCTGTACGGTCGCGATTGTCCGCATAGAGGGGCTATAGCGAACAATCACGCCTGCACAAAATCGGGGCACCCGTGCCAACTTACAATTCTTCGCAAAATGAAAACAAATAGTTATATAACCTGTGATCAATTACAAAACAGGGTATCGTATTCATTTATCAATTCTTTACTGTACCATTAAAAGAGCTCTCTGTGCAAACGGAACATACCCTTGAAATAAAAAAGATTATAGCCGGTGGTCAGGGCCTTGGCCATCTTGATGACGGCCTGGTGGTCATGGCGCCATTTGTCCTTGGTGGCGAACTGGTTCGGGTTGCAGAAATACGTCGTCATTCCGGTTATATCAAGGCCGGACTTCTCGAGGTTCTCCAGCCCTCGCCCCACCGCCGGCAGCCCAGGTGCAGCTATTTTGGCCGTTGCGGCGGCTGTGACTTGCAACACATCGCCTTTGCCGAACAAGCCGGCATAAAAGGGGAGATTGTTGGCGAGATGATCAACCGGGCCGGTCTGTCTCCTCGGGCCGGGGTGGGGGCAACCCTGCCGTCGCCGCAGGCAGAGGGGTATCGGCACCGGGTACGGTTTCATCTGTCCAGAAGAGGTGAAATCGGCTTTCATCGCTTTGGAACCAATGACCTGGTCCGGGTTAACCATTGTCTGCTGGCAGTACCGGCCATCAACCTGACTCTTAAGGAGTTGATCACCTCCGGTCTGGCGGCGAAAATAGGTCTTTTTTGCCGGCAGATTGAATTTGTCTGCTCACCGGATGATCAATCGGTGTCCGCCACCCTGATCCTTGCGGGCAGCAGGAAGATGCCGGATACGTTGCTCGCGGCGATTTCTGATCTGCACTCCCTTTCCGGGCTGGTGGTACGCAGACGCAAAAAGATTGTGTTTGCCGGGGGCAATACCAGCGCCTGTCAAACCTTTTCCAATGGGCCATTGTCCTATACCCTGCACTGGGACAACCAGTGTTTTTTTCAGGTCAATCCTGAACAGAACAGGCAGCTTGTGCAGCTTGTGCTTGAATGTGCCGGTGATGTGACAGGGCAGCGGGTGCTGGACCTGTTTTGCGGCATGGGCAATTTTTCCATTCCCCTGACCCTTGCCGGGGCAGAGGTGACAGGGGTTGAGTGGAACCGGCGGGCGATTGGAGCTGCCCGTGGCAATGCCGCATCCGTCGGTATGGATGCAATCACCTTTGTGGCGGCGGATGTCACCGAATTCATCCAGGAATGCCTTGGGGCGGGCAACCAGTATGACATTCTTCTCCTTGACCCGCCGCGACAGGGAGTTGGCCGGGCCGCCCGCTTGCTGCCCGCCCTGGCAGCCGGAAAAATTATCTATATATCCTGTGATCCCGCCACCCTGGTCCGGGACCTGCGGGTTCTTGTGCGGGCAGGCTATCACCTTTTATCTCTGACGCCGGTTGACATGTTTCCCCAGACACACCATATTGAATCTGTGGCGGTCCTGGAAAAAAATTGACATCGTCTTGTGTTCGCACTACCTATGATGGCGTCGTAAAAACTTCGATCTACTGCGTCGTGTGTCCTGTGGCGATTCGTGGGTATACTATATGTATAGTTAAGACCCGCCACAGGACACTGTTCCTTGTATATCTGTGTTTTTACTTAGCCATCTTTAAGTATTGCCTGGACTTTTTACGAGTTCATCACCTATGGAAAATTCAGATTCAAAAAAAATGGCCGGTACAGACGAGTGGAAAGACCGGACTTCCAACACGAAATTTAAGTAAACCAGCGCCGGTTCGGCGAGCATAGAGGAAAGATGATGACGACCGCAACCACGGGTCGATTTGCAGCAGACGGGTTGCCCGTCCTGATAGGCAGTGTGCCCCTGATCGATTATAAAAAAGCTCTTGAGTGGATTTTTGCGACAACGCCGGAAATCCCTCTCTGGCCGCAGCTGCCCCACAATCCGCTTGAGCGGATGATGCCGCAGTTTGCCGAGGGCATTCCCTGTATTGTTGAAGAAAATATAGTTGATCCCGAGGGACGCATCCTCTTTGATATAACCCATGCCGGTTTTGAGGAGGAAATGCTTGCCTTTTATGAGGAATATCTCATGGCCATGGAAGATCCTGCCGTGCTTGCCTCCTCCCGTTTTCAGGTATCCCGGGAACGGGCCACGGGTCTGTATCTTTTTCTCGAGGCCCTGGCAGACCATGCCGATAGACTCAAGGCTGTCAAAGGCCAGGTGACCGGCCCCTTCACCATGTTGACAGGGATCAAGGACCGGGAGGGCAGGGCCGGATATTTTGATGACACCATTCGTGACATGGTCATCAAGGGGATCAGCATGAAGGCCGCCTGGCAGACCCGGATGCTTGCGGCCAGGATGGAAGAAATTGCCGGAGACGGGGCCGGGCCGGTATTGATGTTTATCGACGAGCCTGCCCTGGCCGGGCTGGGTTCATCTGCCTTTATCGGGGTCACCGACGGGGAAATACAAACCATGATTAATGAGGTCGCCGATGCGGTTCATAGCGCCGGCGGTCTTGTCGGTATCCATGTCTGCGCCAACACCAACTGGTCTGTTCTCCTTGGTTCCGCCATCGATATCATCAGTTTTGATGCCTTTGGCTATTTTGACAAAATGGCGGCTCTCAAACCAGAGGTCGGAAATTTCTTTGGCCGTGGCGGCATTCTGGCCTGGGGCGGGGTGCCGACATCCCGGGAAGAGGAGATAGACGGCCAGTCCACCGACTCCCTGGCAGCATTGTTTAACCGGCAGATGCAGTCCTTTGTCACTGCGGACATGGATATGAAGTCCCTTCTCCGGCAGACCCTGATTACCCCGAGCTGCGGGACCGGGTCTCTTTCCCGGCAGGCCGCGGAAAAGGTGCTTTCGCTCACCAGGTCAACGGCTGATTGCCTGCGGGCCCAATATCTCTAACCTTGATGGCGTCGTAAAAACTTCGATCTACTGCGTCGTGTGTCCTGTGGCGATTCGTGGGCATACTACATGTATAGTCAAGACCCGCCACAAAACACTACTTCTTGTATATCTGTGTTTTTACTTAGCCATCTTTAAGCATTGTCTGGACTTTTTACGAGTTCATCAAACTTTATTTTATCTTTTAATCTCTTTTATAACATCGCTATTTCCATGGATAATGAAAACAACCTTATAAAAGCCCGCCGGGAAAAGGCGGGCATTCTGGCCGAATCCGGCGTCAACCTGTTTTCCAATACCTTTACCTCTCCCCAGCCGATCAAGGATATCCTGCCCCGCGGCGAGACCCTGGCTCCGGAATCCCATGAACAGGACGGGGGAACATATCGGGTGGCCGGACGTATCATGTCCATGCGTAAATTCGGCAAAGCCGCCTTCTTTCATATCCAGGACGAAAGCGGGCGCATCCAGATCTATGCCCGCCGGGACCTGCTTGGGGACGAGACCTTTGCTCTGTTTAAAAAATGGGACGTGGGTGATATTGTCGGTATTGAAGGGAAACTGTTTAAAACCAAAACCGGCGAACTCTCGATTGAAGCGGCAACCCTGCAGATGATCACCAAGTCCCTGCGGCCGCTGCCGGAAAAATTTCACGGCCTGACCGATGTGGAAACCAGGTATCGCCAGCGGTATGTTGATCTGGTCGTGAATCCGGAAGTACGGGAAACCTTTCGCAAGCGGGTGGAGATTATTCGTCTCATCCGTGAATTTTTCACCAACCGCGGTTTTCTGGAGGTGGAAACCCCCATGATGCAGCCGGTTCCCGGCGGCGCGACGGCCAGGCCGTTCAAGACCCACCATAACGCCCTGGACATGGATCTTTTTTTGCGCATTGCTCCGGAATTATACCTCAAGCGGCTGCTGGTCGGCGGTTTTGAACGGGTTTTCGAGATTAACCGCAACTTTCGCAACGAGGGGTTGTCCACCCGCCATAATCCAGAATTTACCATGCTGGAGTTTTATCAGGCCTATGCCACCTACCACGACCTGATGGACCTGACCGAAGAGCTGATTTCCTGGCTGGCCTACGAGGTCACCGGGTCCATGGAGATAACCTACCAGGGGGTTGCGGTTGACCTGTCGCCGCCCTGGCAGCGCTATACCATGGACGAGGCCCTTGTGCATGTGGCCGGGATTGATCCGGATATTCTGACGGATGAGGGCCGGGTCAAGGCCCTGGCCAGAGACAGGGGTATTGTCCTCCAGCCCGGCGCCGGTATCGGCAAGGCCAAGACGGAACTCTTTGAACTGGAGGTGGAAGAAAAGTTGATCAACCCGACCTTTATCACCTCCTACCCAACCGAGGTCTCTCCCCTGGCCAGGCGCAATGAAGAGGACCCCTCGGTAACCGACCGCTTTGAGCTTTTTGTCACCGGCCGGGAAATCGCCAATGCCTTTTCCGAACTCAATGATCCCATGGACCAGTACGAGCGCTTTGCCCGTCAGATCAAGGACCGTGGCGATGACGAGGAAATTCATCCCGAGCTTGACCATGATTATATCCGCGCATTGGAATATGGCATGCCTGCGGCTGCCGGCGAGGGCATCGGCATTGATCGTCTTGTCATGCTGTTGACCGATTCGCCTTCCATCCGTGACGTGATCCTGTTCCCCCATCTAAAGCCGGAAACAGGGGGAGGCGGGAAAAAGAAAAAAAAGAAATAACCACCAGGTCCGGCTGTTGTGATGGCGTTTCGTAACTGATAGGCCACGGGTTATGTAAGTATTCATATTCATTCTGCAGGAGGGGTAGTATGAAAATTGTCTGGTCATTATTGGTCTTCCTCTTTCTCTGCCCGGCTCTTCTTTCCGCGGCCGAGGTCAACAAGGGGCAATGCGCCTCAACAATCAATATGTACTGCACCATGTGTCACACTACCGAGCGTATCTGCGCGGGGTTGCAGAAAAATGACAGCGACGCCTGGAAGAAGATTCTGCAAAGAATGTCTGACAATAATGAGGATATTGATGCAACCGTTCGCAAGGTCGTTCATGGTTGTCTGACATCCCTGCCATCGGTTACATCCATTGTCTGCCCAAAATAGAAGTTCTCTGTCAACGCCTGCATGGTGGCCGGGGACCAGGGAAAGAGTTCCCGGCCCACGGACAGGTGCAGATAACAGTATCCCCGGCCCCGGACCGGAGTTCGCATGAGCTTTGAATGGTTTGTCAGCCTTCGCTACCTGCGGGCAAAGCGCAAGCAGAAATTTATCTCCCTGATCTCCATCATATCGGTACTCGGCGTTGCTGTCGGCGTTATGGCCCTTATCGTTGTTCTGTCCGTGTATACAGGATTTACCGAAGGGCTGCGTGACCAGATCATCGGTATCAATGCCCATGTGCTGGTGCAGCGTTTTTCCGGCTCCATTGATAACCCCGCAGCTGCCATTCAGAAGATTGTGTCGGTCCCCGGAGTTGCCGCCGCCACTCCGGTTATCTATGGTCAGGCATTGATCAGCTCCGGGGCCGGTTCCACCGGGGTAAGCCTGCGTGGCGTTGATCCGGCCACGGCCGGCCGGGTCATCGGGCTGGAAAAAAAGATGAAAGGCGGCAGCTTTAAGGATATCCTTCCTTCCGACGGCCTGCCGGCAGTAATCCTTGGTGTTGAGTTGGCCCGCCAGTTGCGGGTAAGCCGGGGTGGCAGGATCAGGTTTGTGTCGCCCAACGGCCCCCTTTCCCCCATGGGTATCCTGCCCAGGGTCCTGACCTGCCGGGTGGCCGGTGTGTTTGAAACCGGCATGTTTGAGTATGATTCCACCATGGCCTTTGTCAATCTGAAGACGGCCCGAACCCTGACCGGCCTGGGCCGCGGCGTTCATGCCATCGAGGTGCGGGTGAACAACATTGATGACGCCGACAGGGTGGCGCGTGCCATCGGTAAGAGGCTGGGGAGGGAATACTCGGTCCGTGACTGGATGCAGATCAACAGGAATCTGTTTGCGGCCCTGAAACTTGAAAAGGTCGGTATCTTTATAGCCCTTGATCTGATTATTCTGGTGGCAGCACTCAATATTATCAGCGCCCTGGTCATGGTGGTGATGGAAAAAAAGCGGGACATCGCCATCCTGAAATCCATGGGCGCCACCAGCCGCTCCATTGTCCGCATCTTTTTTTATCAGGGCATGATCATTGGCATATTTGGCACGGTCCTGGGCGTGCTGAGCGGACTTGGCCTCTGTGGACTGTTACACCGTTACCCGATCATCGAGCTGCCGAGAAATGTCTATCCCATGTCCACCATGCCCATTAAGGTGGTGCCGATCGACGTTGTTGTTATCGCTGTTTCCGCTGTCTTCATCACTCTGATCGCCACCCTGTATCCATCCTGGCAGGCGTCCAGGGTCAGGCCGGCCGAGGCCTTGAGCTATGAGTGATATTCTTTTGCAGGCAAGGGGGTTGCGGAAAGGCTTTGGGGAAGGGGCCGGACGGATAGAAGTGCTGCAGGGGGTCGATCTGACGGCGCGGCGCGGCGAGATGACGGCCATTGTCGGCGCGTCCGGCTCCGGCAAGACCACCCTGTTGCAGATACTGGGCACCCTGGACGCACCTGATGAGGGGGAGCTTCTCTTTAATGATCGTTCATTGCTGGGGTGCAACGAGGATGAACTGAGCAGACACCGGAATGTTAATATCGGTTTTATCTTTCAGTTTCATCATCTCCTGCCTGAATTTACGGCCCTGGAAAACGTCATGCTGCCAGGCCGTATCGGCGGACAGCGGCTGGATGAGTTGGCCCGGCGGGCGGAACAGTTGCTGGCCCGGGTAGGGCTTGAAAACCGTTTGCATCACCGTCCGGGTGAGCTTTCCGGGGGTGAACAGCAGCGGGTGGCCCTGGCCAGAGCCCTTGTTGTCCAACCACTGTTGCTGCTGGCCGATGAACCCACCGGTAATCTCGATATGAAGAGCGGCAGCGATGTGTTTTCCCTGTTGCAGGAACTCTGCCGATCCCTTGGGCTTTGCGTGATCATGGTCACCCATAATCTTGGTCTTGCCGAGGAAATGGATAAAAAATTTTCTCTTGTCGGCGGCAAACTTCAGAAAAACCCTTGGCCTGCAAGCGAAATCACGGAAAAGCGTAAATAATTCGCTGGGTTGACAGCCATGTTGTATCTATGGTACTATTTTATAATTCAGCCGTAAAATGGGGGAGATGGGGGAATTTCCCGGGCCGGACACCTACCCGGTGTATTCGGCATTTCTGGTTGGATACCAGTATTTATAATCCGGCCAAACCGGTTGCCCGGCAACTGTTTTGTCCGACTGTATTGGATTTTTTTTTAAGCGGCAAAATATTCCATGGAACTCTTCCAGCATCTGCCCTGTCCCGCCTTTATCCTTGAACAGGACTTTTCCATAGCTAGGGCCAATGATGCCGCATCCCAGCTTTTTAATAAGTATACCTTCAACGACGGCAATATTGCGCTGTCCTCCATCTGTCCTCGGGAAACAGCCGATGATCTGCGTGCGGCGGTCTTTCGCGCAAAAGAAGGTGATCGGATTAAGCGGACCATCACCATGTTTAACCGTGGTCCGGACCCGATTACGGTTGGAGTCTGCCTGCGCATGCTCCCGGACAGGACCACTCTGCTCCTGTTGACCGAACATGACCGGGACAAGAGCTGTTCACCGGGATGCAGGAAACTGCGTATTCTGGAAGAACAGTACCAGCATAATCCGGCGGGAATACTCCTTGTCAACGACAGGATGGAGATGATCTCCTATAATCGTCGCTTCCTGGAAATGTGGCATATTCCCAAACATATTCAACAGAGCCGGGACGAAAACGAGAGTCTGCAGGCCGTGCTGGACCAGCTTGAGGACCCTGAAAATTTTCTGGCCCAGGTGCATGAGCTTTACAAGAATCCGAAACAGTCCAGTGCGGATGAGATCAGGTTAAAAGACGGTCGTGTCTTTTATCGCCATTCGTTTCCCGTGTATTCCGGTGAAGTTTACCATGGCCGGGTCTGGTATTTCCTGGATATTACCTCCCTGAAGGCTGCGCAACGCAGGATCGTCCGGCAGCAGAAGTTTCAGCGGACCATCCTGGAACATATTCAGGACGGGATTGTCGCCTGTAATGCCAGAGGGCAGCTCATCATGTTTAACCGGGCCAGTCGGGAAATTCACGGTTGTGATCTGACCCAGGTCCCGCAGGAGGAGTGGTCAAACTTTTATCAGCTCTTCCACGCCGATGGCGAGACACCATTAACAACAGATGAGATTCCACTTGTTCGTGCCTTTCAGGGGCGGGATGTTCACAATCAGGAAATGGTCGTGCAATCAAGGAATGGCGACAAGAGGGAGTTGCGGGTCAACGGCCAGGCCATGTATGATAATGACGGTCGCAAGCTTGGCGCTGTTGTCAGTCTGCATGATATTACCGACCTGAACAAGGCCAGAAAAAAACTGCATCACCTGGCCTACCATGACGATCTGACCGGGCTTGCCAATCGTCGTCTTTTCCATGATCTTCTCAAGCAGGAGCTGAGCCGGTCAGGGCGAAACAGAGAACGAACAGCGGTCCTGTTTCTTGATCTTGATAATTTCAAACAGATCAATGACCGTTATGGCCATCAGGCCGGCGATGAGTTGTTAGTTGAACTTGCCGAATCTCTTTGTCAGCGCCTGCGCGAATCCGATATTCTCTGCCGCTGGGGAGGAGACGAGTTTGTTATTGCCCTGCCGGAGATTGCAGACAGTGATATGGCCTGCAGAGTGGCCAAAAAGATCTGCCGAATTGTTCAGGACGACGTGGCTGATCGGTATAGAGATTGCGGTCTAAGCGTGTCCGTCGGGGTTGCCCTGTATCCGGATAACGGAACAAGCCCTGATAATCTTATCCGTCAGGCCGACATGGCCATGTACCTGGCAAAACAAAAGGGAAAAAACAGGGTCTGTCTTGCACCGCGCGAATCTTCCCCTGAAATACCGCTCATAGAGTATTGCAGGACCTGTGCCCGTCCTTAGCGGGAGACTTTTCTTCCTGGCATCCCCACGGCTATCCCATATGCTGGAGAATGATCTGTAATATTCTTCGTACCGGCTCTGCCGCGCCCCAGAGCAGTTGATCGCCGACGCTGAACGCGCTCAGGTAGCGGGGGCCAAGGTTCATCTTGCGCAGGCGGCCCACAGGAATGTCCAAGGTGCCGGTGACCCGGGCGGGCGTCAGTTCCCGCAGGGTTTCCTCTTTGGTGTTGGCAACGAGGTACACCCAGTCATTCTGGTTTTCAATGGCGGCCTCGATATCTGCCATGGGCACGTCCCTGTTCAGCTTGATGGTAAAGGCCTGGCTGTGACAACGCATGGAACCCACACGCACGCAACAGCCGTCAATGGGAATCGGGTTGTTTTCCCTGCCAAGTATTTTGTTGGTTTCACTGATTCCTTTCCACTCTTCCCTGGTCTGGCCGTTTTCCATGGCCCGGTCGATCCAGGGGATCAGGCTGGCCGCAAGGGGAGCGCCGAAATTTTCGGTTGGAAAGGCCGGGTTCCGCAGGGTATTGATAACGTTTCGGTCAATGTCAAGAATGGCGGTTGCCGGATTATCGAGCAGGTTCTCGCAGTTTTCGCCGATGATGCGCATCTGGTTGACGAGTTCCCGCATATTTTTGGCCCCGGCCCCGGATGCTGCCTGATAGGTTTGCGAGGTTATCCATTCCACCCAGCCCTGTTCAAAGAGACCGGCAAGTCCCATTAACATAAGCGAAACCGTACAGTTACCACCGATATAATTTTTTATTCCTGCCTCAAGTCCCTGGTCAATAACCGACCGGTTGACCGGATCAAGGACAATAATTGCGTCTTTTTCCATCCGCAGGGTGGAGGCGGCATCGATCCAGTAGCCCTGCCATCCCGCTTTTCGCAGTTCAGGGTAGACCTTTGAGGTGTATCCGCCACCCTGGCAGGAAAGAAGAACATCGTTGGCCTGCAGCAGGTCGATGTTGCCACCATCCTGGAGGGTATATGTCCTGCCCTCGATGACCGGTCCGTCCTGTCCGGCCTGGGAGGTGGAAAAAAAGGTATACTCACAACCGGCAAAATCATTTTCCTCGCGCATCCGTTCCATCAGGACCGAACCGACCATGCCGCGCCAACCAATTATGCCTA
>Ga0256831_1000580_pt1 | contig 19001 bp, 11 predicted proteins | sample 132544metaG_FD_189087 | JGI IMG/M metagenome (GOLD analysis project Ga0256831, IMG submission 189087) | Hydrothermal vent microbial communities from Lau Basin, Pacific Ocean - 132-544 | ecosystem: Environmental > Aquatic > Marine > Hydrothermal vents | place: Pacific Ocean: Lau Basin | collected... | reverse complement strand
CCTTTAAGAATAGGAGTGTTATAATACGCTTGTAACAAAATTATACTAAAGGAATACCCCAGATGATAAGAATCATTAAGATTAGAGATAAGATATTAGTTGACTTCGATGTTGAAGAGTTTGAAAGAAAAGTGGAAGAGTTTATTAAAAGTTACTCTAACGATATTGTACAAATACGAGAAAATACAAATACTTTCAAGTATTATGCCAGAAGACTTGTTACTCCAGTTACAGATGATGAGGAATTAATTTTTGAGGAAACTAAATTTAATATTGCCTTTAGAATAGGCGAAAGAGAGATTACACTTCCACTCGTTATTGAAAGAGATACCCTTGATGACTCTAGCACCGACTATGCTGTAGCAGATAGAATCAGAATATATAAAGAGAAGTTTTTACATTTATGTAATGAAGTTCATGAAGCAGTCCTCAATAGAGAGGTCGTTTACTACTCCAACATCCTAAAAAAGGATAATTAAGGACGCTCTAAGTTTTAGAGTGCTAAAATACAGTTAAGGATTTCTTATCCTTTTATATGTTTTTTAAAGTCTCCTTACCTCCTAAATCCTAAGGAGGTAAGCCTTTCTTTTTTTAACTCCACATTTTAAGCTTATTGTTAAGTTGTTCTGTTATACAATATGTCTCATAATAAAACATTAGAGCCTATAAGGTAATCTATTTTAGTTTTTTATTAGCTTTTAAAAAAGAAATAAACGATTGAAAGGAGGTTATCTTATGGCGTTTGATACCAGAGATAACAATAAAACACTCACCAATGAGGATATTTTACTCTATTTCCGCAATAGATGTTTTATAGCTTATGAAGATAGATTAAAATTAGTTAGAACCATTAATAGAGAACCGAGCGTATCAGGTTTAGGCTACTCTTTCCCACTTATAGGAAATCCAAATCTTAATGACATTCAAACACACACACCTGGAACACAAGTCAATACTAAAATGATTGAGACTGACCACACATTTCTTAGCTATGATGATAATGTGACTTACTTCTCAATTTTTGCCGATGAGAATAAGGTTAACCTAAATGATTTTGGAATATTAGATAAATACTCCCAGAAGATAGGTTACATCTTGGCTCAAAAATACGATATGCGGGTATTTGATACTATTCAGTCATCAATGACAGTGAATGGGAAAGTAGGGATGGGGAACGCTCAAGTCCTAGTGAGAACCAAGATAGCAACAGCAACAGACGAGGAAACAAGAGGAAACGAAATTGTACTAGCGATAATTCAAGCTATGGATAACAGAACGGATAGATATATATGGGACAATGTGACTATCGTGACCAATTCGACCAACTATTCTCATATCCTCCTAAGTAAGTATTTTGCAAATAGAGATTACAAAGATGTTCTTGCAAGATTTGGTATCAAGGAGATTATAGTTTCAAACACATTCAACCAGCAACGGGCGTCTAACAAAACAGTCGCTTTTTTATATGGCGAAGATATTGCAGGAAGATTAGACTTATACGACGGGATAAAAACATCTATTGATTATCTTCCTGACTATCTGGGTTCTCTACTCTTAGGAAAATTCTTCATCGGATTAGGAACACTTATCCCAAGTCAATTGACAGAAATTAGAGACGCAGTCTAGCAGGTAAAAATGACCCATTCTCTTTTAAATGAAGTTAATAAAGTTCTTAGGGATTTGAATCTCCCTGTCGTCACTAATGCTCAGCTTGACACGCATGAGGCTAAAATTGTGCGTGATAAATTGGAGCGTGTAAGGATAGATTTGCTCCTAACGAAATGGAATTTTAACACTGAAGTTCGTCGCCTAACGCCAGACGCAAATGGAGAAATCTTGTTAACTGGTATCTTGCAGTTTAGGCATAATAGAGGTGATAATCCTTACAGAAATGTAAACGGCAAACTTTACAATTCAAAAGAGGATAGTTTTAAATTCGATAATCCAGTGACCTTAGAATGTGCATTAGACGCACCAATAGAGTTATGTCCTATATGGTTTATCAACCTTGTAACAGCGCAGGCAACATTAGAACTCTTATCTGTTCTAGGCGGCAATGTAGAGGATAAAGTAGCGAGTGTAAACGCTAATTACCTTAAAAAAAGAGCTATTGCACTCCAGAGCGATATAAATGAACAAAGGCTAAACTATGTCAAGAACTACCGAATTGAAGCTATTTACGATAGACGGTGGCTATAGTGCTTTACGGTTTAGCCGTCACAAGCCAAATCAAACACCACTTATCAAAAATTTTATATTGCAGGATAGTGTCCTTGCGAGGAGGAATAGAGCCATTAAAAAAGCAAATCTTGCGTCTAACGACGACACTATCTGCTACACATTCAATATACAAGGAGAAAATTACCTCTTACATATCTCTGCATTTCCTGCTGGTGGGGCCAAGAAAAGAGTTAAACTTGTAGTAATAGATGAGCAAGGGAGACTCTATAATCCTACCTACCTTTTTAAAGGCGGTCTCACTGCGTATATAAATGAATACCTAACGTTTCCAGCTACAAAAAGTCTCAAGGAAACATTCAAGGCTAAGCAATTGAAAGATAGAGTCTATATTATTAATTTATCAATTAAGGTAGCTTCTAAAAGAGATTTTGGGGACATTAACAACGAAAAAGCGACAAAATATTTAAATAATTATTTATATTGGGCAAAAGAGAGTAACACTCCTCCTTATAAATACATTATAGAGACAGGGGGAGGAGGGCATGTTGAAAAAGTGGACTCTTCAACTGTTGAGGTAGCAAAGTATTTTGAAGCAAATTTGCCAGATACTACACGATATCAAAATGTCCTACAGATTGATAGCACAGGTATTAGGAGCTACACGGCAGAAGATAGTTTTGGAAATCAAGCCTCCTCTCTATTGCACATGAATATTGAAAGCATGGAAGAATTGCCTTTTAAGTTTGATACTCAAAAGTACATTAGAGTCTATACTGTGGAGAATGACGGACTAGACTATTATAGGGTATGGCGATATGACCACATTCTGCACCAATGGGTAATTGATTATGAAACTAGATATGAGCCTAGCGATACAGTTTATATGAAAAAAGTAAGTAGCATTACTAGCGTCACAGTCCCCTCATATCCTGACGCCCCTTATTGGGTCTTTGAAGTCATGGAGGCTAAGGAAAAAAACAAAGGTGGCTATTATGTCGAGTATGATAGGGGGGCGTGGCGTGAGTGTGCAAAGCCGTCAGAGGACACAGTTATATATCCAGAAACCTTGCCTTTCCAGCTATTTAAAAAAGGCAGTAATTTTTATCTTGATACAATAGAAGTAAATAAGAAAAAATCTACTACTCCAAATCCACCTTTTATCGATAAGGAGATACAGGATATTTTTCTCTATAACAACCGATTGGGCTTTGTTACGCATGATAGTGTTACGCTTAGTGCCATATTAGAGGACAAAAAACCTATCAATCTATTTTACACAACGGCTAAAGTTTTGTTACCTAATGACCCACATTATATAGGTATTAGCGACAACAGAGGAGGCAAGATTAAAGCAGTGAGTAGTTTCTCGCAAGGGTTCTATATCTTCTCTGAAGATGGAATATTCTTCTCTCAATCTCAATTACAAAAAGATTTCAGTGAAAATATATCTGTCAGAAGGATTGCTAACATGAATGTAGGACAAATCTATGCAAGAGGGGATATTGTCTTTTTTATCACTCACAATAGATTGTACTCTCTAGTACAAGGGCAGATAAAAGAGATAGGGGAGCATTTTAGAAAAGACCTTACGCATATTGTAGATGTAGCTTACAATAGCGAAAATAGAACACTCTATCTTTTAAAAGCAGATAAAAAAACAGTCTATAGTATCAGCTCTTCAGGTGCATGTTATCCCCTAGAGTTTAAGGAAACTATCCATGCAATAGAAACTATTGATACAAAGTTAGTCTTATGCAAGGATACGGGGGTTTACTCTGTTGAGGTGGTCGAACAGGAAACAACTTTATATCGTGACGATGATGGAGATTTTCAAAGTATAGTCCAACTTCCTAAAAATGTATTAGGAGATGGAGATAATTTATTGAGATATTTTTATAAAAGATTTTCGCTCTATCCTATTAAGCAAGAGTATCTATTAAGAGTAGAGAAATATCCACATGCAACTATTACTAACAGAGTAGATAAGACAAATAATAAAGCAGTAATCAGTACGGACAATCAGACAGGTAATATCTATATAGAGAGCGTAGAGGACAAACCTTTAGAAGTTGAATTAGTCGAGATGACAATAGAAAGGGCAAGATGAAAAAAATAATTTATAAGATAGAAGAGGGAGCGACCTATAGCCTCCCCGTTGCAAGTGCAAAAGAAAGCTATGTCTTTTTTATAGACAACACAGAGTATAACTTCCAAACTATGACAGGCCGTGTTATAGGTGTGAACTCTATTGGGGGCAAATGGTTGGCTATTTATGTTTACAAAACAAAAGATGAATTAGAATACATTAAAGAAATAGAACGACAAAATAGAGAGATAAAGCAGTTGAGAGCCGATATATTGCAGGTAAAAGAGAACCAGCTAATTATCGATAAGGTTAAGCAACTTATCCATGAGAGGCAAAAATTTCTATCTGAACTTGATAACGCGATAGAGACTTCTAAGCGAGAACGGAGAGAGATACAAATAATAGTTAAGCAGGAAATGGAAGAGATACAAGGGATAGGTGAGGATACGATTAAACGAATTAGCGCTATCTCAAAAGAGCACCTCTCTCTTTTAGAAGAAAGGGCAGAGGAGGTAAGAGAATTACTTATCGAGGAAGAAAACATTAGTATAAAGATAAGAGATACAGTGAAGCTTATCGACGCTTTCAGAAGTTATTATGAGCTTACAAATCAAGAATTTACACGCCTTGTTTCAGACGCAAGAGAGAAAATAGACAATGCGAAGAGAGAAGCTCTAAGGGCGATAAACTCTTTTGAGAATAAGCATAAAAAAGCTATAAAACATATAGAAAAAACAAAAGAGGATAGTGCAAAGCATGTAGAGAATGTCGCTTATAAAAAAAGCAATGAGATGAGAGAGATACCAAAGATTATAAAGATAAGAGACATAGTTACGGGCAGACCGATGAAAATTACGGTTCAGAATGGAAACTTAGATATTGATTAAGGAGTAAAGAATGGCAGTCTATATTACACGCCAAGAAGTAGAAAATCTACTTAGTAAGAAAGTTGACAAGTTCTCAATAAAAGATGACTTATCAACGACAGCCGATGAGGAGGTGTTAAGCACCAACGGGATTAAGAAAGAGTTAGCAGAAGTTAAGTATCCTGCCGAGCTATGCGACTGTTTAAAAGAGTTCGACCACATGTATCTGGGGTGGAAAGATATACACCCTACTATGGATATTGATGGTAAGGGATTGTCCAAAGGCCTTATGTATTTTAATAGCCTAGAGAAACAGCTATATGTGTTTGACGGTTCCACGTGGGTTAGAACATTATCCTCTGTTCCATTCTCTATCCCAAGAGAAACCACCTTGCAGAAGTTTGACGTTGAGGTTCAATCTACTACGACGGTAGTTCAGCCACCTAGCGGTTACGACCCCGCCACAGTAAATATATATCTAAATGGCGTAAGAATGTCAGCTGACGACTATACAGCTACCGATGGGCAAACAATACAATTCACAAGCCCAGTTTACGCTAACGATGTAGTATCAGGTTTTAGTTCTGCCGATAGTGGATTAACTAAATTTGATGTTGAAGTTTTGGCCCCAACTCAAACAATAACTATCCCGAATGGTTATGACCCAAAAACAGTAAATGTTTACTTGAATGGGATAAGAATGACAGTTGGAGATTTTACAGCAAGTGACGGCTCAACAATTACTTTTAAAACTCCACCTCTACAGGTAAATGATGTTGTATCAGGCTACTCTATGCAATACACTCCAGCAAGTGCAAGTATTATTACAGAGTATGCTAAGATTGAAGACGCACCTAACCCAACGATAAACGGCTCTCTTGGGTGGGATTTATCAAGACAGAAGCTATTTTTTTATTCAGCTACCTCTGGTGCATGGGTTGGCAAGGATACATCAACTCAAGGAAACATAGAGTTTCACGACAAGTTCGAGGAATTTCCAGATAGAACAGTTGCTAAACTCGACACACTATATATAGATAGAGATACAAAAGCTTTTTATCTGTTTGACGGAACAATTTACCAACGGCACGGAATTGTCGTTGATGAGCCTCTACCGTCGCAAGGTTCAGTAGGTGCTTTATATGTCGATACAATAAATAAAAAAATAAGATATTGGAATGGTACCAGCTATCAAACCCTTATTGAGGGTGGCGATGAAATTCAAAAGGCAACTTCAACAAGTGATTTTATTGCAAGCGGTAGAGAGAAATTATTTATAGATACCACTACAAACATAGCATATCATTATAACGGTTTTGATTTTATTCCTCTCTCATCGGCTGGGGTCGGCGGTGTTAAGGTAGTTAATGATACTTCAGAAGTTATAAGTAAAAATACAGCCTACTATAAAGAAGAGAATGGAAAGCTTTATTACTTTGACGGAGAAATTAAAAGACTAAATAAAGAGATTTGGCGTGTAGCAAATGACGCAGACCTTCAGAGCGCTATCAAAGATGAGGATTTTATCTACCTAATAGACAATACTAATATACTTAAGAAGTGGGATAATGCACATAGTAGATTTGAGACCTTAGGAAGTAGCAAAGTTATCCATACTTTTTTAAAGGCGAGTGAAGTTGCAACGGCAGGGGAATATCCTACTAAAGCAGAAATAGAGACAGCTATTGCTCCAAAAGGCTATACCGATATGTTAGTGTGGGGTAGTGGTTCAAATATGCCCTCACACCCCCCAAAATGGGTTTATAGTATAGATGAGACAGGAGAGGCATTGCTTATCTATGCAAAAGTATCACAACATTGTGAAGCTTATGCGGTCTCAAACAATGACCAAGACATAGGAAATAATCAGCTTAAAATAAAAGTCTTAGGTGGAAACAATGTAACTATAACAGATGGTAATGGTGTAGTCCTGGATTTTGGAGATAAAGAGAGTAATATAAGATTAAGTGGTGGCGAGGGTGTCCTATCTATATATATAGGTGGCGTAAAAATTCCTAACCACTTCATAACCTTATCAGGAGATGAGGCAACTATCGATACATCGAAAGCTATAGCAGACGGTAAAATTTACAAAGACACATATATTGAAATAGTAAAATAGGAGAAAAGAGAATGCTACAGGATAATCAAGTTCAAATTAAATTAGGAACCAAAAAAGACGGAACGCCACAGTATGGCAACCTTACAAACCTTATTACGCCATTAGTGCCAATAAAAGATACAGATAAGATAAATGTTAGTTTAGGGGCAAAAGCAAACCATTACACAATCGCAACAGCACCAGTAGGATATATCTATTTAGATGGCTCATGTTATGAGAGTGTAAATGGTGGCTTTATTGCTACAGATGGAAGAATAGGGGTAGCTAACACAAGCACCGTTAAGGTAGGCGAAAGAATAGCTAATATTAGTGTTTTGTATGATGACAAGAATGATGAAGTTATCTATCTCGAAAAAGACCCCGCTACAGATGAAGTTATAGGGCGTAAAATAGTCCACGCACTTCTAAGCACAGACTTATTAGACGGCGACGCTACAAGCAACAATCACTTACAATTATCATTTGTAGTTTACGATGATAACTCTAACGCTCTCAAAAATATAGAAGTTGAGGCAGGTGATTATAAGGTCTATCTCAATAAGGCATACAATAGAGGAACATTAGCATTAGCCCAAGAGGGTGGTAATGTTCTACATGATTTTGATTTGGGTGGATATGCAGAGGACGAATTATTAGACCTCAACAAACCAGTTCCTTTTTATGTGACTGCTAAAATTAATAGTGATACAAATATTCCAACCGATAATATTATTAAAGTGGTAATTGGTGCAGACGCAGGGAACACACATATTGAAGATAGTGGGGGTAATACTATTGACGCAACTATTAGCCAACTTGAAACAGTGGTATTCAGCGATATAGGAAAGACTTTCTACGAGAGTATTCAGGGTGTCTGTTTCTTTGGTGTTCATATCCCTCCACTAGATTGCACGATTGAGGCGACAAATACCCTTAAAATAGATTTGTCAAATGTAATAGCTACAAGCAAGTTATATCAAGGGAACATCCTAACAATTCAAGGGGTTAAATAATGCTAAGTGCTTATAACGCTACAAGTGTGGAGAAAAATCACTCTATACTTACTTACGATAAAGATTTAAAGTGTTTTGGAACGGACGGTGTTCTGTATGCAATAGGCAATAATGGAGATATTTATAGGGCTATTGAGACCAAAGCTAATATGGTGGGGGCAGATATTACAGACACTACAAAATGGCTTAAGGTGGATTTGATTAATAATCAATCTGTTTTTAATTTAGCTCTAGGAGTAGTAAAAAAAGGCTTCTCTCTTATTTTAGGAGCAGACTTAAAAATATCTGTCGGGCAGGGAGATTTATATATCTACAATAATACTCTTTTGGCGTATAAAAAAGTAAGCATAGCAGAACAGTTAAATACTTCCTTAGATATTATTGATACTTCAGGGACTGTTATTGAAGCAGGTAAGGCTGAATTAGATGTAACTCAATATGATGATAACGGAACACCTACAACACTAAGCCGTAATACCTACGCTACATTTTCTAAACTATACATAGATGAAGCAGGGAAAGTCTATCAGATGAGAGGCACAGTAGAATATCGCTCTCTAAATAGTGCCTCTTATCAATCTATTAGCGAGGAGATACCAAATCTACAACATTTAGGATTGTATTACATAGGTGGACTTCTGACCAAGAAAGGCACCACTAAACTAAACACTCTTAGTCAAGCAAGGGTTATCTATGCCTCTAAGTTAGGAGAAAGCCAAGTGGGTGGAGCAGGTGGTAATCTCTCACTATTGAAGGCACCTTTGGTAGATATAGCAGAATTGCAAGATGTGGAAAGTCCTGAGAATGGAGAAGTTAGACAGCTTACCGATTATCTACCATCTATTGTATTCTATGTGTTCAATTCAGACGCTACACAAGGGGAAGCACCAAACGACGGAACAGTTGGTTTTTGGAATAAGCTTGAGAGTAGTGGCAAGTTAGAAGAAGAGATTAAAACAGCAGATTTTACGACAGAAATAGAGAAACAATATCTTGTGGATAGTTCAGCAAATGCTATCACAGTAACAATCCCTGACGTGACCGACGATACGAAATTTAAAAGTCTATCTATCCAAAAGAAAGATAACTCTAACAACCATATCACAGTGGTTTATGGTAGTGATACCCTCTATATCTTAACAGACCAATATCAATCTGTCGATATTATCTATACCTCAGCAGGTGCAAGAGTAATAAGTGATTATCTACCGCATAATATAAATATTGACTATTCAGCAGTTGGTCGAATTGTGTTTCAATTACCTAATGCCGATAAAGGAATTTATGCCTTAGATGGTGGAACTATTACCGATAGATTATTAGCACAGCATATAACCAATAACTCGTCTAAGTATTCAGGCTTTACGGTAAATGGCGATAATGTAACTCTCCCAGATTGGCGTGGAGAAATTCTATACGGTGGTGGTGGTAGAGGTATCTCCACTAAAATAGGGGATAGCGTAAATCAGTCTATTCAATCACACCGTCATAATATTCGAGCTTCATATAGTACTTCAGGTGGGGGGTATGCCTACGAGAGCGGGAATACAAATGACACATCTTTTAATACTCAGTCATCGGGGGAAACATACACGAGAGTTTATGGTAAAGTCGCTACCCTCTGTATTATCGGAACTTCTTACTTTAAATTGGACGCAAATACCACCTTAGCAACTCCCGTTATCGTATCTTTTAATGGCTTAACAGTAAACGGTGGCAAATCCAATCTAACTATCTATGAAGGCGTTCACGCGTTTACTGCTTATGTGGATTTGGGGGCCAACAAAAAACTGACAGGTGCTACAAATGCAACTATTGCAGATGAGAGAACAGGGCTTATCCTATTCAATAGATATGTAGGAGGAGGGGATTTCACAATAGATTTAACAGAGGGGGATAAGCCTATCAGATATATCCGCGAAGTTGACGATAGCTCTTATACTGGGATTAACAACCAATGGCGAGTTGTCAAAACATGGAGCGTTTTTAATAAAAATGTAGGCGATGTTTTAGAACTTAATTATCTTATGCCGACAAGGCATGATAGTAGTAGTTGGGGTGGGCTACACCTTAGAATACAATATACTGTTGATAATGGCACTACATGGAAGGATTGCTATGATAGTGGATATAGTGGTGCTATGGCGTCAGGTGGAACAAATATTATAGACCAAATTTCAGGGAATATTATTATTGATATAGATGAAGTTACGAATGCCTCATCTGTGCAGTTCAGATACCAAGCCAAAAGCTATAATGATAGTAATGGAAAGATAAATGCAGACCACTCAATAGTCAATACTGGAGCTTTAAAAGGTGGTTTTATGCACTGCGAACTCAAGGTAATAAATTAAAAAAGGAGAATTAAATGTCATTAGAAAATAGAGATTATGAACAGCAAATTTTTCAAGCACCAGCAGGGGTAGGAAACGACACTGACCCTACAACTATAAAGTCAGGTGCAGGGAAATACACAGAGATAACAGATGAGAACGGAAACCCTATTGCTAAGTTTGACAATGCTACTAAAAAGACAACTTTAGATAATGCTAAGGTAGAGAACGGCTTAGAAGTTGGAGGCAATGAAACAGTGGCAGGTAATCAGACAGTAGAGGGGAATAGCACTTTAAAAGGCGATGTAGCCTTAGGCGATAGTTCGTCAAATAGTATAACAGTTAATGGAACTACTACATTAAAAGAGAATGCTACACTTGAGAAAGATTTAAGTGTCGATGGCTCTACTCTTTTAAATGGAAATGTAACATTAGGCGATAGCCCATCAGACAGTATTACTGTAAAGGGGGCTATGTCGCTACAAGATGTGAATGCAGATGGAGACCTCAATGTAGAGGGGAACACTACCCTAGGAGATAGCTCAACAGACACCACAACTATAAAAGGTAATGCTCTTCTAGAAAGTGACTTGTCAGTATCAGGTGATACTACTTTAGATGGAGATGTCACGATTGGCGATAGTTCATCAGATACCACAACTATCAAGAGCGTTTTAATCCAAAAAGAGAACTCTCTATTTGATAAAGACCTCACAGTTCAGGGCGATACTACATTAGGAAGTGACGCAACAGATATAATTCAAGTCGCAGGGACAAGCGAGTTTTTAGAAGACAGCACTTTTCGTAAAGATGTAGAGGTGAAAGGAAACACAGCTTTAGGAGATAGTGCGACAGATATTGTAACCGTAAATGGAACACCGACATTTAAAGAGGATGTTATATTAGAAAAAGACCTCACAGTTCAAGGAAATACTACTTTAGGCACAGACTGTAATAGCACTTTGACTGTAAAGTCTAAACCTACTTTTGAATGCGACGCTACCTTTAACCAAAAGGTAACTGTATTAGGGGATACAGCTCTTAATGGGAATATAACCTTAGGCGATAGCTCATCAGATATTATTACAATAAATGGAACTATATCTCTATCAGATTTAACCCTAAATGGGAACTTAGATGTAAAAGGCAACACAACTTTAGGAGACGGTTCAGCCGATAGTGTAACGGTAAAAGGAACTCCTACTTTTGATGAAGATACACTCTTTAATAAGAAGGTTGAGATAAAAGGGGAGGTCACGCTTAGGGATTTGGTAAGTGCATTATCTGATATTGTATTAGGGACAGATAGTAGTAATACATTAACCGTAAACTCAACTCCCACCTTTAAGGAGAACAGCACATTTAATAAAGATGTAGAGGTTAAGGGAAATACTATATTAGGCGCGGATTGCAATAATAGCCTAACGGTAAACGGAACCCCTACTTTTAAATGCGACGCTACCTTCGAAGAGAAAGTTTTCGTGAACGAGAAAGCTTACCTACAAGGAGACGTTCTCGTGGGGAATAGCTCATCAGATGTGATAAGTGTGTATGGAACTCCTACCGTAGAAGAAAATACCCTATTCAAAAAAGATGTAAGGATAAACGGAAAAGTTCAGCTCAATGATGATGATACCTATATGTTCCGTAATTCTTCAGTTACTTGTATAGATTTTTTATATGACAATACCTTATCAGGGTATATTTATGGAGACCCATATCGAAAAAATTTAGGGGACTCAGAACGACAATGGTTAGTAACTGGACTTTTTAGTGCAAAGCTGGAGAACCAATCATGGCCAAATTCAGATGGCAAAGTTGAGAGATGTGACATAGTTGGACATACAGGGCAAGATATAGACAATATCACAGTGACAGCTACAAGGCAAGGGCGTTTCATGATGTTCTCATGGCGAATTGATACTTCTTTCCCTGCTACAACCCTACCAAGTGAAGAGAATACTTATATTTATTTGAATCTGAAAGAGATTTTTGCAGGTGGTATTGAGATTTATGAAAAATCTTACGGAAGTGCGTATAACTTTTTCCATAAGGACGGGGGAGATAGTTCACCACGCTTTCCTATGCATGTGGAAGCAGACCCTACAAATCATGTTATCAAGACCTATTCAGCATGTGCGTTTGGAATGGTGGACGGCTCAAGTTATACAGCCGATAGAATTACGACATCAGGTAGTATTTTAGTTAGAGTTCAATTCGTATAGGAGATAAGATGACATACTCACAAGGGCAGTCAATTAATCAGGGGTTAAACGCCCTTGTAAATATCTATGGTACAGCTATTCAGGCTAGAGCGAATAGTAGAGCAAATAAGTCTAATTATTTAGAGGCTCTAAATCAGATAACCTCAAACTACAACAAGTTACAGCGAGACTATTTTTCATCTCAGCAAGAGATAGGGGTTCAATCATCTCAGCTTGTAGGGCAACAAGCAGTCATAGAGGGAATGTCAGGAGCTATAAATCTTGGACTTAAAGAAGATAAAACAAGAAGTGCAAGGTTACAGTTATTGCAAAATAAAGCTAATGTAGAGAGAGAATTAGCCCTTAAAAAGAGAGCAGAGTACTTATCTTTTAGAAGCAGACAGAAAGCTATCCATGCCCAAGCACGAGCAGAACAGACAAGTAACGCAATATCTGCCTTAGGAGCAGTTGCTACTATTGCTTTATTAGCGTTATAAGGAGGTAAAAATGCTAAATTATAATTCTACTAAAGAGATAAAAGCTACCTATATAGCCCCTAATTTAGGCAAAGCAGTCAATGTTTTAGCTAGTGCCTTATCATCTACCATTAGTGCTAAGGTGGCTTATGATAGAGAGCAGGAGATAAAAGCTAAACAAACCAAGCTCGAGCAAGAGAGAGAAGCACGGAAACAAGAGAAGCTGAGACAGCAGATGTTAGCCTCTAAAGCTACAGATATAAAACATCTCTATACTTTGGAGCTACAAGACACGCTTAACAATGAAGAGTTGCAAGGCAATGCTAAGCTTCAAGCCATTAAAAAACTAAGAGACAAATACTTGGGGCAATTAGCTGAAGTTGGAAAAGATGGCACTTCTAAGATAGTAAGAGATATGTATTATTCTCTGGAAGAAGATAGCACCAGATTACTCTATCAGGTTAAGAAGATAGAAAAAGAGAAGATTAAAAAACAACTCACAGAAAACCTTATGAAAGATATTTCATCAGGCACTATCACTAAGTTTTCAGAGGCTAATGAGTGGGCTAAGAAACAGAACTTAGGGATTGATGAGAATAAACTCAAAGAAGCTTTCATCAGAGGACGAACTAGAAAGGCTGTGGAATATATCCAGCAGAGTCTAATAGATGGTATTCCGAATGAATTGCTAAGGTTTAATAGTTTAGAAGATATCAAAAAAACTTTCTATAAAGGTGTTGATATCAGCGAGGTACCATCGCAGGTAATATCAGCTATTGCGCAGGCTCACAGATGGAAGTTATCAGAGATAGACAAACGAAACAGGGAGGCACTTGCAGACGAGAGAGCGAGACTATCGGCTCAACGACAAGCAGTAAATAGGGCTTTGTTAAATCTTCAGGGAGAAGTTGAGAGAAGTAATAAAAACGGCTTAGGTGTTGACCCTAAAGTTTCCAATTCCCTTAATATTCTAAATGGAGTTGCAGACGATAAACAGAGGGACAAAATTAGCGAACTTAACAAGCAAATAATAGACAATAAGGTTGTTACCACTACAATTGATAAAGGGATAGAAAAGGGATACTCTAAGCAGGAGATACTAAACTCTCTATCGCAATATGAAACGCTTTCTAAAAAAGGTAAAGAAGCGTTAATTAATTCTGTGTGGAATAGAAAAATAGGGGAATTAGAACACCAACTTGATGTGGCTATAAATACAAATAATATAAATGCGGTAGGCGAAACGCTAGATAAGTTTTACAAATTAGATATAGACGAGGCACGAAAAACTGTTAATGATATTGTTCACCAGAAGCTTAACCTTCTAAATGTGGGGACTTTGGACAGCAATATCAATCTCTTAAGGACATGGATTGAAGCGGAGAGAAATGCGGGTAATCCAACGCCGATACTGGAGAGAAAGCTCTTAAACGAGTTGGAGAATACTAAGCTTTTATTAGGAACTTCTGAGAGTAAGCAAGACTTATCCAATTATCTTTTTACAAAGCGTAGAGATTATTTTGAGGCCAAGAGAAGTAAATTTAAAAAAGAGTTAGGAGAGAGAATAGGGACTATAAAAACCTATTTAAAAGATAAGTGGTTAGAGTTTGATAATTATACAAATGATAGAGAGCTTAGAAACTTTATCCTTGACAATCCCCAAATTCCTAAGGATAAATTAGGAGAAGCTTTTGAGCGAAATGCTATTGACATAGATACTACAAATAAAGTTTTTAAAGATTGGGGCAAGTTTCGACTGTCCGATAGTATGGCAAATGGTAAGATTATAATCCCAAACGATAGGGACTTAGGAGAGGATAGTATTAGTCCATTTCTTAAGCAATATATCCCAGAGCATAGCGACGAATTTATGGATTTTGTTATCTCTAAAACTAAAGAGAATTTAAAAGATTTAGAAGTCCAATATGCAGGGAAATTTGAGGAGATAGAAGATTTTTATTTCACCATCGTCAAAACTCCACACGGCTTACAGCTCCAAGCATACGGAACGCCTAAGGGGTGGGATAGTGAGGAGTTATTGGGGGTTATAAACCACGATGAGCTAAAAGATTATCTTAATAAGGTTGGCAGATGAGCAACTTCTTTAATACGGGAGCAGGACTAAGAGAAGATAATCAAGCCTTATTAGGCTCTATTTTAGAGCGTGGGAAATATGCAGAAAGGGGAGCATGGGATAAGGCTAAGATAATTTTAGATAATTCCTTAGAACGATGGAGAAGTTTAGCAGATTATGTGGGGCCAAAACGAACCAGAGTTCACAGTCAAAATTTCATCGACAATTTAGACAATAGAGGTTCTATCGACCTAGCGAAAGAGTATAATATCTCTATAAATGATGTCCCTCTTCTTAGGACTGCACAAAATGAAATGGAGCTAAACGAGATAGTCCAAAATATTCAAGAGAGAACTAAGCGGGAGAGAGAAGCAGGACTTGTCGCAGAGAGTAGCACGGGGTGGGCTACTGCTAATGTTTTGGCTAATATTGCCACAGACCCTTTATTGCTACCCTCAATCATTGTTCCAGAGTTGGCCTTAGGAAAATTATCAGGCTTAGCGAGAGTAGCAGGTGGTGCAACAATAGACGCAGGGTTGCAGGTTGGTTACGATACAATCGACTATCTTGCTACTAAAAAAGATAAAGATAGAGGCGATACAATAGGAGATATTTTGTTAAGTGGCTTATTGGGTGGTGCTATCCAGCTTCTCCCGAGAGTAAAAGGAGTTAAGCAGGTTAAAGAGACTAAGAAGGTTATAGCTCAATCCCTTTTGCCTCCTCCAGAGACACCTAAACTTCTAACACATGCCGATATATTAGGGCAGGTAGTAGGACTTAAAAAAGGTTGGAGTCTATCAAGAGAGATAAACCAAGCAGAAATTAAAGAACAAATCTTTAAGCATATTAGGGATAATTTCACAGAAAAGGAAGTTAGGGGGGTGCTAGAGAAAGTCTTTAGCAATCATCTACCGACCATTAAAGAAGCAGAGGAGATTATTTTTAAAGGCAAGAAAGATTTCAAAATCCCTCATAAAGCTTTGCCATATATAAGGAAACCAGCTAGAAAAATTAAAGAGGTAGGAGTTAAAAATTCTAAAGGTTGGGAAGAGCCTAAGCGGGAGACACAGACAAATAGGACAAATCGAGCCTCTGTTGTGGGGCCAAGAGAGAGTGTAGATGAAGCAAAAGCGACAGACAAGGAGCTTGATTTTAAAAATAAAGTCGCTTTTAAAAACAAGTACCATCAGGAGGAGCTAAAAAAGGCTATAAAATACTTAAAGGGAAATGAGAAAAAGATAATCAACCAAGCCTTAAAAGGTGATTCAAATATAGATTATGGCGAAGCGTGGGATATTATGAAACGCCTTGATAGCGAAGGTAATCCACACCTTGCAGAATTATTGGAGCGACATAACAACCTATCTGAAGCCGACTTTTTGAGAGAACTAACAAGTGAGGAGGAGCAGGAGCTTAGGGAGTTAGATGATATCCTTAAGCGACATTATCATTCAACTAATCCTTTTGTGTTAGCTCTTAGTGCCTTAGGACTAGGAACTCTAACGGAAGCAGAAGCAGGAGACGGGGAGAGTTCTTATAATCCGATTGACGCAATTTTGGGGTTAGGCTTAGGTATCCTTGCCGTTAAATATCATAAAGGATTAAAAGAAGTTATTAGAAGTGGTAAGCGATATATCCCCACCTCAACAAAAGATTTTATAGGAAACATTGGGGGAACAAAACAATTCTTTAACAAACTTGATAAGCTAAGTGAAAGTTTTGTCTCTACTAAAAAAATAGCTAATGTAATGTTGGATAACATAGGAACTATTTTGCACCGAAGCGACAAGACGATAGCAGGTAGTGCGAGTATGGAGAAAGAGATAATACAAACCCAAATACTATCTAAAGCTTTTAGCAAACTAACACCACTCTATAACTCTTTTAAAAGCGAGACTAGTTTTAAATCTCTTAACCCTATGAAGCATGTCCGACACAGAGATAAATTCTACCGAATGATAGGAGAAGCATACACACGCAGGAATTGGGATAACTTACCGAATAGTGTCAAGGAGGCTAAAAAAGTCTTTGATGATGTGTTTGAGGACTTCAGGAAAGCTATGATAGACGCAGGTGTTGAGGGGATAGAAGATATGAAGCTTGAAAAGGATTATTTTCCACGATATCATAATCCGAGAACCTATGAGTATGTCCATAGTTTAGGGCTAGAAGAGAAAGATAAAATAGCTAAGTGGTATAGCCAAGCAATTAAGAGAGGATTTAAATCTAAGTATGGGCAAGAGATAAAAGATGATACAGCTCTAAAAATGGCTAATAAACTCTTTGGCATGGGAAAAGAAGACAACTATATGAAAATGCTAAGAGAAGATGTTCTATTTACCAAGTATGAAGATTTTGAGAACATGGAAGATTACTTTAATAGAGCTAAGTTTAGAATACCTATAGACTTTAATATCCCCGCTTACACTCTACCAAATGGCGATAGAATAAATATGGTTGATTTTGTCGAGACTAACGCTTTCTCTATTATGGAGCGATACGCTAGTATGGCAAGTGGTCACTATGCCTTTGGGAAAATGGGTATCCCTAACATATCAAACGAACTCAAGAGAGCAGAAACAGAATTCGCAGAGAATGGGGGCGACCCTAAACTATGGCGTAACCTACAAGATTATGTGAATGTCATATTAGGACGACCTATTAGTGATATGTCAGATGTAGCACTCCTCAATGTGTTTCAGGTCATGCGAAAAGCAACCCTAGCTGAGTATATGCACTTGTCAGGGATAGGGGCTCTATCCGAAGCTATCCCAGCAATAGCGAGAGCAATGCTAAATGGAAACTTTGGAGAGACCTTTAAAGCCTTTAAAAAACAGAGTAGAGAGTTTTTTAAGGACAATATATCTTCTCTTACAGAGGAGATTAGCCATGAGTTAGGAATAGGTTTCAAGAGAGTACTAGCAAGGGAAGGATTAGCTAATAAGCGAATAGTTCCAGATGATGTTTGGACTATGGGAGGACAGATGACAGATAAACTAGATGAAATCCTAACGCCTATGAAGCGTTTTACTTTTATGATGAACCAGTTACCAGCGATTGACGATTTATCAAATCTCTTAAACATTAAGACTTTACACGATAGATTAATGAAGCACCTTAAGACAGGTAAATATTATAACGAGCGACGATTAGAAACTATGGGCTTAACAGATGAGAAGATTAGTCTTTTAAAGGCAGAGATAGACAAACACGCAACAGATGACAGAATGAATTTTAGCAAATGGAATGATGAAGCAAGAAGAATTTATAAGGAGGCTATGATAAGTCAAAAGAGAGCTTATGTTGGAGACCCTACTTTAGGAGATATCCCACTCTCTCTTATGAAAAGCCCTTTAATGAAAACCTTAGCTACCCTATTGTCTTATCCTATCCAATCTTTCGATAATGCTCTATTACGAGATATTTTTGCTAAAGATAGTGAGTCTATATTTAGGTTTTTAAACATGTTTGTCTCTACAGCTATAACAATACAAATGAAAGACGCAGTAAAAAATAAGTATGATGATGATGAGAGAAAACTACTCCAGCGAACTATCGAAGCATTGCCACACTTAGCTCTATTAGAAATGGGTGCAAGTCTTTTTACGGAAAAAGCACCGACAGTTGCCAATCTATTCCCGAGCTTGGGTGTATTAGAGAATGCAAT
>Ga0256831_1000579_pt1 | contig 19028 bp, 14 predicted proteins | sample 132544metaG_FD_189087 | JGI IMG/M metagenome (GOLD analysis project Ga0256831, IMG submission 189087) | Hydrothermal vent microbial communities from Lau Basin, Pacific Ocean - 132-544 | ecosystem: Environmental > Aquatic > Marine > Hydrothermal vents | place: Pacific Ocean: Lau Basin | collected... | reverse complement strand
AATTATACTCTCTGCTTTGAGTACCGGGTATGGTTTCAGTCAGTTGAGCTACGGAGGCCAGCCATCCTCCTTTGAGTCCGATACATATCCAACAGTTTTGCCTGCTATCCCGGCTGAACAGAAAGTAATAATGTCAGATAACCTTAACAGGATAACACCTCTCGAATTTGCTTACTCCTTCAAAGTTAACTACTCTTGCGATAATGATGGTGAGTGGTTTAATCTTCCAAACGGTGGCAGGCTCTGGAGGATGAGAATAAAGTCGGAAGGTGCATTAAGTCTGAATGTTATTTTTAATAAGTTTAAGATTCCTGAGGGAGGCAGACTATTTATCTATTCGCCCGACAGAAGCACTGTTCTCGGAGCATTTACACACCAAAACAATAAATCATCCGGAATATTTGCTGTTGCACCCGTGCCCGGCGATGAAATTATTATTGAGTATCTAGAAGAGGAGGCTGTAGCTTATGAGCCGGAGTTGGTAATTGGTTCAGTTAATCACGATTATCTTGGTATATTTGGCTATCTGTCGGGCGATACTAAGTCGTCGGGTTGGTTTGGTGATTCCGGTGACTGTAATGTGAATGTTAATTGCAGTGATGCTACTCCCGATACTGTACAGCAGTCAGTTTGTAAAATTATTGTTGATGGCGAGACTCTCTGTACCGGTACTCTCATCAATAATACCCGTAACGATGGAACACCATATTTTATAACTGCTGCTCATTGTCTCACGTCAGCTAACTCTGATAAATCAATAATATTTTTTTTCAATTACGAAACACCTTCATGCATTCCTTTTGTTGAGGGACCAAGGAGTCAAACATTAACCGGATCAACCTTAAAGGCACAGGTAGACACCCTTGACTTTGCCCTTGTTGAAATTGATAATATGCCTCCGGTACAATATCGGCCATACTGGGCAGGCTGGAACAGGTCAACAACTCCTCCTGCTCCCTTTGTTGCGATACACCATCCGCAGGGAGATGTGAAAAAGATAGCGATAGAAAATGACAATATTATAGCCACTACATTTGATGCCAACTCTGTTGGAGGTGACTCGTTTGTTAAAGATGCTCACTGGCAGGTTCAGAAGTGGGAGTCGGGAACAACTGAAGGAGGCTCGTCAGGTGGAGGGTTGTTTGATGCCAACGCCGAATTGGTTGGCACACTATCAGGAGGAGAGGCCTATTGCGGTCACTCAGTTAACGACTATTTTGCACGACTAAATAAAATGTGGGATTACCTATCCGAAAATGACCAGCAGGTTGCTCACTGGTTAGACCCGGACAATACAGGAGCATTAAATATTTCAGGGTTTGACTACTATTCCAATACGTCACAGGTGTTAAGTCATCTCACAAAGAGCGATACGGTACAACTGTTTGAAGGAGACGGACTAACCGGTTACTGGTCGGGGCATAACAGTCTGGGAGTTACGGAGTATGCCGAGTACTATTCCGGGATTCAATCAGCTACCGTGGAGGGAGTCTATCTGGTATTTGGTCAAAGGTTGACAGGAGCAAATGATACCGTGAGATTAAAGTTGTGGGAGGGGGGCTATTCCGGTCCCGGGAGTCTATTGGCTGAGAGAGCGTTTGCTGTATCTTCAGTAGCAAAGAACAGAGAGTATCTGTTGTCATTCGATCAGCCGGTAAGTGTTACAGGTTCCTTCTTTGCCGGTATTGAGATTGAATATGGAGCAACCCAAACGGATACGGTAGCACTATATCAGATAGTGTCAGAATCAGCTGTTACAAACGAGTATGGTTTCTTGTTTGATGGTAGTTCGTGGAAAAGATTCTCAGAGGTTCATCCTGACGGTGTTAAGGGTAACTACTGGATTGATGTTCTGGCTTCGGATGTTACCTATACCTCAGATGACGACAGGATATCTAATGATGCTGATCTTATTGTCTATCCAAATCCTGTTGAGAACCGTCTGTTTTATAAAGTTTCTGAACAGCAGCTTTTACAGATAGAGTTTTATAGTATTAAGGGAGAGTTGTTGTTCAATAAAAAGCATCTTTTGGGTGCAAACACCGGATATGTGGACATTCCACAATTATCATACGGAATCTATATCGCCAGATTTATTTTTAGTGATAAAACTATCGCTAAGAAGGTGGTGGTTAGGTAAAAATAAACCGTTTGTTTTTCATATTATTATAATTTGATAAAATATTACTAAATTGTAATCTTAATAGTTAAAGCAATGACTGAAGAGTTCTTACATTTTCTATGGGGAAACAGATTGTGCTATCAGGCAGGATTGCAAACTACTAACGGTCAGAAATTCGAGATTATTCATCCGGGAATACCTAATAGCGATGCCGGCCCCGATTTTTTCAATGCAAAGATCAAGATTGAAGATACACTGTGGGCAGGAAATGTAGAGATTCATATTCGTGAAAAAGATTGGATATCCCATGGTCATCATAAAGATGCCGTTTATGATAATGTTATTTTACATGTTGTGCAGGAGCAGAATGGCTCCACGCTGAATAGTAAAGGAGAGGATATTCCTGTTTGGGAGATGCTATACGACGATACATTACTTTACAATTATAATAGCCTTTTAGGCAAGTCATCCTTTGTAGCGTGTGAGGGTAAGTTATCGCAGATTAGTGATTTTGAGATGAGCCAATGGCTTGAAAGGGTTTTGGTTGAAAAGATTGAACGAAAAAATGAAGATATTAACAGATATCTGGTTCATGCAAACAACGATTGGAATGAGGTATTCTATATTTTAATAGCCCGCAGTTTTGGGTTTGGGGTTAATGTAGAACCGTTTGAACATTTGGCTCGACAAACGCCCTACAAAATTTTACTGAAACATGCCGATAACCTGTTTCAGCTTGAAGCTCTTCTTCTGGGACAGGCTGGACTGCTTGACGATGTAGAACAGGAAGATGACTATGTGAAAAGATTGATTCGGGAGTATGACTTCCTTGCTCATAAATATAGCCTTAGTAGCCTCGATAGCCACTTGTGGCGTTTTCTAAGGATGCGCCCTGCTAACTTCCCAACCGTACGCATTGCTCAGTTTGCTATGCTCATACATAAATACCACGGACAGTTTGATTCAATCATCAGCACCCCCTCTCTGAAAAGGATGGAGGAGATGCTCAGGATAGGTACTTCTAACTACTGGAAAGAGCACTACCGTCCAGGGAAAGTTTCAAAAAGCAGTGATGATAAAACTGTTGGTGTAAACTCGGCAAGGTTAATTATAGCCAACTCAATTGTACCTTATATCTATATGTATGCAAAGAGTAAAAATGATGATTTGCTTAAGAGTAAAGCTCTGGATTTGCTAACTCTTTTGCCAGCAGAGAAAAATAGTATAGTGACTCAATGGGGTGAGATTTTTTTTAAGGCAAAAGACGAAGCGCAGGCACAAGCACTAATTTTTTTGAAGAATTACTATTGTAATCATAAAAAGTGTTTATCTTGTCGTATCGGACAGATGGTAGTAAGTAAGAAGTAAAAAGGCAAAAGTAAAAAGTTATATAAAACTCAAAACTTTTGAACCCCTGAACACAGAACCCGAAACAAACAAATGAACCCGAAACTGAATCAAAGTGGATAGTGTAAAATCTTTATATCGCAACACCCTGAAAACATTATTTACAGCAATTGGTCTGTTGCTATTTATTGTTTCATCGGGAACTTTGGGGTATATGTTAATAGAAGATTACCGTTTTCTGGATGCACTATATATGACCATAATCACTATTAGTACTGTAGGTTTTAGCGAAGTTGTGCCACTGTCTGATTATGGAAAAATATTCACAATTTTTCTTATTGTTATTAGTTTAGGTGTCTTTGGTTATGTTCTTACATCTATTACACGTTTGATTATCGAAGGCGTTTTACATCAATCATTTAAAGAGTATCAGGTGAGAAAAAAAATTGTTAAATTAAAAAATCATGTTATTGTTTGTGGCTACGGACGTAATGGTTATCAAGCTTGCGTTGAGTTAATGGAGCATGATGAGAAGGTTGTTATAGTTGAAAAACGTGACCACGTTATTGAACGTATTACGGATATTCCAGGAATGTTATATGTTCAGGGAGATGCCAGTTCGGAGGATGTGTTGGAGGTGGCACAGATAAGAAGAGCAAAGGCTCTGATAACAGCTCTGCCTAACGATGCCGATAATATTTTTGTTGTGCTTACTGCCAGAGAGATGAATCCCGGTATGCGAATAATCAGTCGTGCCAGCAATTTTGGCTCTGATGTGAAGCTGCGGCGTGCCGGTGCAACTAACGTGATTATGCCCGACAGGATAGGAGGACAGCGAATGGCTAAGTTAGTTGCTCAGCCCGATGTGGTTGAGTTTATCGAGTATATTCTGCTACAGAACACAAAGGACGTTCAGCTACTTGAGATTACCTGCACAAATATGGCGCAGTCCAATATGAATAAAACGGCAAGAGATTTGAAGTTGAGGGAGCTCTCAGGGGCGAACCTCATAGGAATAAAAACGGAGGAGGGCTCGTACATTTTTAACCCATCTCCCGACATTGAGATTTCGCATGAGGATAAACTGTTTGTTATTGGAACACCTACTCAGCTGGGTAAATTTGAGAAGGTTTTAAATAATGGAGTGTGAGAGTAGGTATTATAGTTTGTTTGTCTTTATATTGCGTTGAAAAATATGTAGCTGCAATTCAAGAGTGTTTGAATCCAAAAATTTAGTATGACCTTACATTCTTCCCTTCGTAGAAATTTATGAAAGAGTTATTAACTACTTTATTTCCACCCGGTGTAGGATAGTTGCCGGTAAAGTACCAGTCACCATTATCGTTAGGGCATGCATCATGGAGATTTTCGATAGACTGATACACTATTTCCACCTCTGCCTCAATACCTTCAGGGCGCAATATCTCCGACATCTTGGCAGAGATATCTTCAGGAGTAAACTGAGAGTATATCTCTTTAACATAGTTTACCACCTCCTCTTTAGGTAAATTTTGTTGCTCTTTACACTTCTTGTAAACATCATCAATTACCTTTTGGCGACCTGTCTCTTTTAGTAATTCTATTGCAGAAGCAAAAGCAATAAAATCCTGCAACTTAGCCATGTCAATACCGTAACAGTCGGGGTATCTGATTTGGGGAGCTGACGATACAATAATAATCTTTTTGGGATGCAGACGATTAAGAATACGTAGGATACTCTTCTTCAATGTTGTTCCTCTCACAATGGAGTCATCAATAATTACAAGCGTATCCTTGTTGTTATTAACAATACCGTAAGTAACATCGTATACGTGAGCAACCATATCATCGCGGCTACTGTCATCGGCAATGAAGGTACGCATCTTCACATCCTTAATGGCAACTTTCTCAACTCGTGGAGCAATACTCATTATCTCATCTAGCTTTTCTGCTGTCACACCTTTACCCAACTCCAGTATTCTCTTTTTCTGGCAAGTTCTGATATGCTCACGCACACCATCCATCATTCCATAAAATGCTGTTTCAGCAGTATTCGGAATATATGAAAACACGGTATTTTTAAAGTCATAGTCAATTTTCTCAAGAATCAAAGGAGCCAACAGACGTCCCAGTTGCTTACGCTCCTGATAGATTGTTTTGTCACTACCACGTGAGAAATATATACGTTCGAAGGAGCACGACTTACGTGTTTGTGGTACGCGTATTAATTTCTCCGATATCGAACCATCTTTTTTAATTAACAGTCCGTAGCCCGGCTTAAGCTCTTTAACATCATTAACACTCACATCCATGGCCGTTTGAATCACCGGACGTTCAGAGGCTACAACAACTATCTCATCATCCATGTAGTAGTGAGCAGGTCTTATGCCCCAGGGGTCTCTTATAACAAACGAATCGCCATGGCCAATCATTCCTGCAATGGCATAACCTCCATCCCATCGGCGGCTTGAGCGTTCGAGTATATTATATAGATCCAGATTTTTCTCTATATTATCGGATATGTCATAATTGTTAAGTCCTTCGTTTTTGTATTGTCTAAATCGAAATTGATTCTCTTCATCAAGGAAATGTCCCACATTCTCAAGAACTGTTACCGTATCGGTATAATCTTTGGGATGCTGCCCCAGGTCAACAAGTGATTTGAATATCTCATCAACATTTGTAAGGTTGAAGTTACCGGCAAGCACAAGGTTTCTCGACCTCCAGTTATTCTCACGCATTACGGGGTGTACATAATCGAGGCTGTGATGGCCAAATGTGCCATATCGCAGATGTCCTAAGTAGACCTCTCCAACAAACGGAACATTATCCTTTGCATATTTAGAATCGTTATACATATCAGGATTAGTCTTTCCCTCTTTATTGATGCTGTTTGTAACAAAATCAAAAACATCATGAATAGGGTTCTCTTTGTTTGACCGTTTCCTGAAAATATATTTCTTTCCCGAAGGTTGATCTAACTTTAGAGTAACAACACCTGCTCCGTCCTGTCCTCTGTTGTGTTGCTTCTCCATAAGCAGATAGAGTTTGTTGAGTCCGTACATCCATGTTCCGTACTTTTTCTGATAATACTCCAAAGGCTTTAGTAAACGAATCAAAACGATACCACACTCATGCTTTATCTGATCACTCATATCTTAACTTATATAATTTAGATGTGCAAATCTATTCTTAATTTATCAAACCCCAAACTAAAAAAAACAAATGCCGGGAAGATTTATCTCATCCCGGCAAATATCTAATATCTATTCAGTATCATTTTATAAATCATCCAGTTTTATTGAGCTATCCTTTACAACATAGCTGTTGGGAAACTCCCTCTTCAGTCTGTTCAATAATCCTAGTGCCTCATGCTTATTACGATAATTCCCAACTCTCACCCTCCAAAAAGGAGCTGTAAAAGAGATATACACAGGCTCATCGGGGAATGACACCAAAATCTTTCCCTTCACTTCAAGTGCCAAATGTTTTGCTTTCTTTCCTGAGCTGGAGTAGAGCTGAATACGATATCCGTCAAAATACCGCTGGCGTCTGTTCATTTCAATATGAGCGTCCAGAAGAAAAGGTATGCCCTCCTCCTGATGAATAACAATCTTCCCCTCGGTCCCAATAGTTGCCTGAATAAGATCGGTAGGCAGCTCATTTGTAATTGTCTGACTCCACATAATAGACAGAGGGAAAATAAGAAGAACAGCTATGATTGTACTCTTTCGCATCTCAAAATAATTTGTGATGCAAATATAAGAAGTTAATAATTAAATGGTGTAATGTAACAACGATAATTTATTAGATGGAAGAAATATTTTAAACCAGAGCTAATGTGTCAATTATTATTCATCTTTTGTAGGTATTACCAGTACCGGAATAGAGGAGTAGTTAACCATATCGTTTGCAAAAGGTCGGAAGATATTTGAAAACGGATTTGCTGAATGGTGAATTCTGATAGCAATCAAATCTGCATCAACCTCCTCTGCATAATCGCGCAGCTGGCGCGAAAGGTTACGACCCGAAAGCACACTCTTCTCTATCTCCAGATTGGCATGCTCACTAATAAATCTTTCAATAAGGTTCATCTGTGTTTTTATTCTCACCAACACATGGCTGAACGAGGAGTCTCTTAATCCAACAAGCTCAATTTTTGCTTTATAAACGCTGGCCAGGCCGGCAACAACAGGAACTTTCTTGCTGCACTCTTTCTCAAAATCAACTGGAACAATAATCCTTGAGATGTCAGCATCGTGCTGAACACCATGCCTCACAACAATTACCGGACATGGTGCATTGGCAACCAGCCGATAGGCATTACTTCCAATAAACTTATCCTGAAAACCTGATATCCCATGCGATGCAACAACAATGAGACTTGTGTCATCATATTTTGCCTGATTAGAGATTTCATTTACTACATTACCTTTACGGATTTTCCAGTCGATCTTGCCTCTGTTTACGTAGTAGGAATCTTTCACTGCATCCAGAAGCTCCTTCATCCACACCTCAAGCTGGTCATTTATCCGAAATATAGTCTCATTGCCTGCAAATTCAGGAGCGTAATTATCACCGGTTTTAATATGAATCAACCTTACGTCAGCTTCAAGTTTATTGGCCATGCTAATACCATACTTTACAGCATTTACTGAATCTTTGGAGAAGTCTACAGGTATAAGTATACGTTTCATAATACAAATTTTAACAAGCTTTTTTTTTAGTTATTAAAATTTTATACGCAAAATATCCAATAAGGTTAAAGAGACAGCCTGTTTTTTTCGATTATCTACTCTTCCAGTGCTGCGGCCAGCTCATCTGTCATCTCCAGATTGTGATAAACATTCTGAACATCTTCATCATCTTCAAAATAATCAATCATAGCCAAAAGCCTCTTTGCATCATCTACAGGTAGTGCTTTATACAGATTGGGAATACGTTGTAATCCTGCATTCTGAACCTCAATATTTAGCTCTTCAAGTTCTTTCTGAACCTTATTAAAATCCTCAAGTGCAGTAGTAATAATTATCATATCGCCCTCTATCTCCAAATCCTCGGCACCTGCATCAATCAGCTCAAGTTCAAAATCTTCAATATTCATGTCCTCAGTTTTTTGAACCTCAAAAACACCTTTTCTATCGAAAATAAAACTTAGTGAGCCATTTGTCCCAAGACTACCTCCTCTTTTCGAGAAAATATGACGTATTGAACCTACTGTACGATTGTTGTTGTCGGTTGTACACTCAACAAAAACAGCAACACCGCCTACACCGTACCCCTCAAAGGTGACTTCCTGCAACTTATCTCCGCCCTCTTCTGACGCTTTCTTAATGGCACGTGTAATATTGTCCTTAGGCATATTCACCGATCTGGCATTCTGTATTGCCGTTCTAAGCCTTGGGTTAGAGTCTGCATCAGCTCCACCTTCCTTTACTGCTATTTGAACCTCCTTACTAATACGAGAGAACATCTTTCCCCGTTTAGCGTCTGCTGCACCCTTTTTGTGCTTTATTGTTGACCATTTACTATGACCTGACATATCTCTTTAGTTGTTAGTTGTTTAATTGTAATAAGTGTCTGTTTTGAGCTGATGAATATAGTAAATATTTTACAATTATTCATCCGAGAAATGAACCAATACCCTTCGATAAACAGAAAAAATCTTTGATTTTGATACAAACCCCAGATATTTTCCGTCATTGACCACAGGGAGATTCCATGCCCCAGTTTGCTCAAACTTCTGCATAACTACATCCATCATATCATCGTGCTGAATAAATGCAGGAGGTAGCGTCATCAACTCTTCCACCGTAATACTATTATACATATCACTGTTAAACATTATCTCTCTTATATCATTCAGAGTTACAATTCCAAGAAGATGACCTTTCATATCAACAACAGGATATATATTCCGCCTTGATGATGATATAATCTTCACAAGCTCTCCCAACGTAGTCTCAGGCCTGATTCTACTAAAGTCAACCTCAAGTACTTTATTTAATTTCATTAACGTCAACACTGCTCTGTCCTTATGGTGGGTTATCAGCTCTCCACGCTGTGCCAATCGTTTAGTGTAGATTGAGTGTTGTTCAAAATACATTATTGTAAGATAGGATATCGTTGAAGTTATCATCAGCGGAATAAACAGTCCATATCCGTGTGTTATTTCAGCAATAAGGAAGATAGCCGTCATGGGTGCATGCATCACCCCCGACATAATGGCAGCCATACCTACAAGGGTAAAATTAGCTGCTGATAGTGAATGCCATCCCGAGTTATTAACAAGCAGAGCAAAAGCATATCCCATAACCCCCCCCATAAACAGTGATGGAGCAAAAATTCCACCAACACCTCCACTTCCGGTAGTAGTTGCTGTAGCAAAAGCTTTAAAGCCCACTAACGAAAGCAGAAACAGTATCATCACCCATACATTATTATGATAGCCAAAAAACATACTTCCCTGAACAACAGTATCGATATTTGAGTCCAACAGTGCAATTATCGTATCATAACCTTCACCGTAGAGCGGTGGAAAAATAAATATTAACAGACTAAGAGACACACTTCCAATAATCCACTTTGTATAACTGTTTTTTAACTTCTTAAATCTTCCTTCAACACCAATCACAACCTTAGTGAAATAGAGTGAAACAAATCCGCCCACAATACCTAGCAGTACATAATATGGAATATTATTCATAATAAACGGGGCGTTGAGGTGGAAAGTGAAATCCACATTTTTACCCAGAAAAAAGAATGCAACCATAGAAGCTGAAACTGCTGAGATTAGCAGTGGCACAAGCGATGCCATTGTAAGGTCGAGCATCAGAATTTCAAGAGTAAAAATAATACCGGCGATGGGTGCCTTGAAAATTCCGGCAATGGCTCCTGACGCTCCACACCCAATAAGAAGTATAGTAGTTTTATGGTTGAGGTGAAACAACCTTCCAAGCGATGAACCCAACGATGCCCCCGTTAAAACGATAGGTGCCTCAGCTCCTACCGACCCACCAAAACCAATTGTGAAAGTACTGGTAAGTACCGATGACCAGTTGTTATGTGATTTCATGTGACCACCCAGTTTCGATATAGAGTATAGAATTTTACTCACGCCATGCCCCAAGCTATCCTTTACAACAAACTTAATCAACAGCACGGTAATAAGAATTCCAATAATTGGATAAGCCAGATACAGCAGGTTATTCGACTCAACAGAAAAACCCTCGGTAAGCAGTTTGTGAACAAAGTGAATTGTATTCTTTAGTATTACAGCGGAGAGTCCGCTGAAGACACCAACAACAACACTTAGTATCAAAATAAACTGACGATGGTTGATGTGCTTAATCCGCCAAATCAATAATTTTCGAAGTAATCTGTTTGAACGACTCATAATTGGCCGCAAAGTTAATACAATTGTGTCTTAAAGTTGAAAGTTTATCAGGTTAAAAGTTTGGAAAGTTTATATTACCCTTTATGCAACAGTAATCTCTTTATTTACAACATCCATCTCTACCAGTCCATCTTTCAGTTTAATAATTCGATGAGCATGCATGGCGATATCCTCTTCGTGGGTAACAACAATAACTGTATTTCCATGCTCATGAATAGTGTCAAACAGGCGCATTATGTCAACAGATGTTTTGGAATCGAGATTACCGGTAGGCTCGTCAGCAAGAATGATAGATGGATTGTTAACTAAGGCTCTTGCAACAGCAACCCTCTGGCGCTGACCACCCGAAAGCTCATTAGGTTTATGTGTCATTCTGGATTCGAGACCAACACTCTTTAGAACATCCTTTCCACGCTGCTCTCGTTCTAACTTAGGTGTACCTGCATAGATTAGCGGGAGTACCACATTTTCGAGTGCGGTATTACGAGGCAAGAGGTTAAATGTTTGAAATATAAAACCAATCTCCTTGTTTCTTATCTCGGCCAACTCTTCATCCTCCATGTGGCTTACATCTGAACCGTTAAGGATATAATCACCTTTGGTAGGAGTGTCCAGTGCGCCAATAAGATTCATCAGTGTTGATTTGCCTGAGCCTGACGCTCCCATTATTGCTACGTACTCACCTTTACGTATAGTTAGAGTTACTCCCTGCAGAGCCTTAACCGTTTGTGAACCTACAATGTAATACTTTTTCAGTTCGGTAATTTCAATTAGTTTATTATCCATCCCAAATAATATTTTCAAACAAATATAATATATTATCATGATTAACGACAAGTTTCCTGAACCTTATTACTAAATTTGTAGTACTAAATCAAAAACTACAATCATACATCCTTACATCCTTACAACAAAATGCTGTTTACGGCACTCTTTGCGAAAAAAGGCTACACCCAACTGAAACAGGTCTATAGAAATTGTGACATCGGGATCATTGCATATCTCACCCCATGCCCTCTCCATTCCCTCCGACCAGTGGATATCATCAAAAACAAATATTGAATTGTTTCCTGCTTTCACTTTACACATTCTGAAATAATCAACAGTTGCACCATATTCGTGATGACCATCAATAAAGAGAAAATCTAACGAGTCTATTTTATCAAGCACATCAGGCAAAAGGTCATAAAACTTACCTGTAAGTGAGGTCACGTTAGCAACCCCCAATCCACCAAATGTCTTAGTGGCAACTTCGGCAGTTTTAGGACACCCCTCAATAGTGTATACTCTGTTTTGCTTATCGGGCAGAGCAAGATAGAGAGTCGAGACCCCAAGTGAAGTACCGAGCTCAACAATCGTTTTACTACTGTGGCTGTTTATCAATCTAAACAGAATCTCTCCATATTTTTTTCTAATAGCCGAATTTTTGTAGATGTCTGAAACTTTTCGGTTACTATTATTCATCACATGACTACCGGCTCCAAAATCTATAACTTCAACTATCTCATTCGATATCTTTAACTTCTTACGGTAATCTTCTATCTGACTGAAGGCATAATAGGAGTGTTTTCCACTCAATACCTCTGTTACCAAATCAAACACAAAAGGGCTTTGAATACCATGCCCTTTGAAATGCCCGGTTTTGAACAGATGCTTAAGATAACTCTTTACAAGAAAAAAGTTCATACCGTTTTTTTTTGCAAGATAATAATTTATGCAGTTTTTTGCTTTAAAAACAGAATCACATAGTTTAAATCAATGAGTAAGAAAGAGAACAATAAAAAGAACAGCGGCAGTGCCGGACAAAACAGAAAGAAGAGCATCGACTTTCTGGAGAAGAACAGAAAAAAAGATAGAATCTTTGAAACCTCCTCAGGATTGCAATACGAGATAGTTAAGAATGCTTCAGGAGATAAACCCAATGAATTAAGTATTGTTACTGTTCATCAACGGGCTATGCTTTTAGGCGGCAAAATACTTGACGACACATATAAAGAAAACAAACCTATGGAGTTCAACCTTAGTGATGTGATAGACGGTTACCGCGAGGGTTTGATGATGATGAGCAGAGGAAGTCGCTATCGCTTTTTTGTTCCTCCTGGGTTGGGATGGGGGAAGAAAGGTTCAGGAGGAAGAATTGGCCCCTATGCAGTTGTTATTTTTGATGTGGCATTGCAGGAGTTTTACTAGAAAAGGTTATTGACTTTCGGCGAAAAATAGTATAATTTTATCTTTGCACCTTAACAATCTTTAATATCTTTGCAGGACAAGAAATTTTCACATTACGCCCTTAATCGGTTTCTCAGCTCAGATAATTCCTTATATCATGGCGATGTTTTTCACCATGATATTCTTCAATGGGGATGGTATCTTAAAAGCAGAGAAGTAAACTACTAAAAGCTTTAGTACAGAAAACCACGTCACTTTCAGTGAAAATAGTGACGCAACACCTAACAGCTATCATTTCGAGAATCATACAAACTTCCTTTTTATAAATTTTGAGTTTGCTACTGTTTTTCAAAACAGACGTGTCTGCTCCTTATGCTCATTTTTCAGGAATAGATTTACGCACACATCTCCGGTAAAGGTATAAAACTTAATCCGGCCAGTTCGTACCGGGTATTTAAAACCACTTCGACAGACATTACCGATGAAATTATTTTTCCTGAATCACCAGAGTGAACATTCGACAACCCATCGGGAAGTATCACAGACATGGCTTTTTATAACTGGAATGATGATGAGGTATACGTGATAGGAATAAAGGAACTGAACAACGACCCTACAGCTCCATCTATTTCTCCATTTGTCAAAGTATCGTTTGAAAAAAGAGCTGACGGAATAGCTGTAAAATGGATTAAATCTGATGAGTCAACAGTTAATGAGTTTACTTTAAAAAGCACTTCAGAGTCACAACCGTATTCATGGTTCTCTTTTGCAACTAAAGGAGAAGCAACTGTTCAACCTCCGTCACCTGACGAATATGATTTCATCATTACCACATATACAGGTAAAGTGCCGGATGGTGAGGTTACTTATGTGTTCGAGCTGCGTGGTTCCTTAACAAACAGAGACGGAAGTGTCTCCTCGCACCGCTACAATCCGGGTAATGCCGAAGATGATAAATTCAATGACATTTTTAACAACCTAACAATTAATGATGTTGAGATTGTGAAATATAAACATGAGGCAGATGCCATAGGTTATGACTGGAAATCGTTTAGCCGTGCTACAATGAGCTACAAAGTAGATAAATCAAATATGTATTTTATCAGAGACAACAATGGTAATCATTACAAATTAAGATTCACGAATTACTACAGTACAAACGGTGGTAAAGGATATATCTTATTCACTTATGTATTGTTGTAGCAGTGATGTAATAAGCCATGCGACGATTAGGTTCGTCGTATGGTTATCTATAGTTGAACTCTCCTTTCACGTGAAGTGTAAACAAGTTGAAGGTCGCCACCTGCACTGGAAACATTGTTGAGTTTAACACTCTTTACCCTCACAATTTTTATTCCAATCTCCTTGCCACTATACAGTGATGCAATATCCGAATCCAGAGTAATTGAGTTATTGCCCTCCGGTTGTACATCATATTTGTACTCGCTGTCTTCATATATTATAACCAAAGTTATTGTCTCACTATTGCTCTGCTTCTCACCGGTAAATGAAACAGTAACTGTTTTATCCTTCCTGTCTGTATTCACAACAAGTTCACCCACATTTTCAAGCGAATCCAACTTCACATTGTTAGCAAATATCCTCTCTTTAAAGTCTGTAAAATTTATTACAGCTTCCGGTAAACGCGACTCAAAAATTACACTGTATGGGTACTCTTTCGTTTCGTCGTAATCACTGCAGATATCTCCGTTAATCAGCAGAAAGGCAGGTGGAGAAAGTCGAACTTTCTCTCCATCTTTTGTTCCTAATCTGAAAATAGCTCCAACAGTTGTCAGGTTGCTCTCCTCATTATATTCAAACCTAAGCCCCTGATAAAAATCCTCATCCATAGGATTAGAGTAGTCGGCATCCTTACAAGCATAGGACACTGTTAAAAGCGCAACAGCAACAAATAATTTCACCATCTCTATTAAAATATAGTTTCCTTACCTACTTGACAAACAGAAACACTTCCACACGTATTTTGGAGCCTTTTTTTAACCCTCTATCTGTTAATTTTTTCAATCATATCATCCAGCATCTTAAACACATGATGTTCTGGGGGTAGAGCTTTACTAAATTGGGAGCGTGATTTCTTGAACATCCTGACAGCCTTTTTTGAGTTAGCCTCCAAGTATAGCAGTTTCCCATAGTGAAAACGCAAATTACCATTTGCTTCGTGATTATGCCTGTACTCTTTAAGCAGCGATTTAAAGATGGTTTCCAAAAGCTCACCCTCTCCCTCTTTTCTGAACATCTCCAAAAGTTCATCAGGCACATCGGGGTCTACGGGTGCCTGGTCGAAGATGACTTTAGCCAATTTTAAAGCAGGCTCCTCCTCTCCTGCCTGTAGTTGAGAGCGCAACAGAAACATCTGGTTGGGATGATATTGTGGCGATAGTAAGTCTGACTTCTCAAACATCTCCAGAGCATCATCTTTTCTGTTTGCTTTGTAATACATTATTCCCAGAATTCTTGCCGCATCTCCTTTCTTGAGCGAGTCGGAGAAAAGCTCATAGGCATGTTTCATGTTTACAATCCCCTCTTCCGGATGTTTATTCAGCAATCTGTTTGCTCCGGCTCCATAGGCAGTCAAGGCATCATCGGGATTCAGTTTCAGTGATTTCTCATACCACACCTGAGCCTGGTCATAATTTTTAAAAATACTACTGTAGAAAGCCAGGGCGTAAAGGCTTTTTGCATCAAAAACACCATTTTCGTATGCAGCACCATAGTAACCATTGAATTTCTCCAGCAACTCCCTTGCGGGAACAAACCAATGGTCGCCCATATTTTTGTATGTGTTGTAATAGAAGTCGCCCAAAGATTTAGCCAGCCTGTAATCAGAAGGGTATTTTTGAATTAGCCTTAGCAATATTGTATCGGGCTTAAACTCATAAAACGAAAAGCTCTCATCTTTTAGTACTCTCCTCAATTGCTCAAGCTCTTCTCCCTCCCGCAAATCAACAAATGCAAACAGATGATTACGGATAGTTTTAATATTATAGTTAAGTGCTAAATCTACCTTCTTCAGAACAATGTCAGGATTTTCATTTTCAGCATCAATACTCTGAACGCACTCAAATGCCGACAGGAATTGCTTCTCCTTTATTAGCGAATCACAACTGCTAATACTCAATTGTGCAAAAAGAGTCTGCCCGGTAAGAAGCAGAAGAATAATGTAAAAGGTGCTGTATCTCATCATTAATTTCACGTTCATATAGCTGCGTAAAGATAGCAGTTAACTTTATACGGTAAGTTTACTGTTTTGTTTTGATTGTATGATTTTAGATTTTTTTTAAATTATCTATGTAATTTTTATATATCCCTGTTTAAAAACATCTATATATTGGGTTCATCAATATTCTTAAGCAAACATTTATATACAAAAGGGTATATTCATTTAATCAAAACTCGTGTAATAGTCGGTAACGATTTTACCACCTAATCTCCAAAGGCTTTTTATCTCAATACTCTCTTTAATGACTTTGTAATATCAAACCTTTCTGTTATTTTTGATTTCTAATGATTGACCTGTCAAAAGATATAACATTCCTGCCCGGCGTAGGGCCAAAGAAAGCAGAGCTATTGAAGCAAGAGTTGAAAATTGTTTCATACGAAGATCTACTCTACTACTTCCCGTACAAATATGTGGACCGTAGTAAATTTTATTCTGTCAGGGAGTTAAATGCTAACATGCCCTACGTACAGGTAAAAGGGAGGCTGAAATCACTAAAAACTATTGGTAAAGGACGGCAGTCAAGAATGACAGCTACATTTTCCGATGGAACGGGAGTAATGGAGTTGGTATGGTTTAAGGGGCATAAGTACATCAAAGAGAATCTTGACACAAATGCTGAATATATAGTTTTTGGGAAACCATCAATATTTAACGGTGTGATAAATGTGGTTCATCCGGAGATGGAGAGAGTTGATGCAACCAAGCAGATAATAAGGTCAAGCCTTCAGGCTTTTTACAACACAAGTGAAAAGATGAAAAGGGGTTATCTTAACTCAAGGGCGATGCTAAAATTAATGCAAAACCTTTTTAAATCTTTTCTGAACGACAGAATACAGGAGACTCTGCCGACACCCTTAAGGGAGAGATTAAAGCTGGCTCCTCTGAACGAGGCACTAAAGGCTGCACACTTCCCCAACGACATCAAGCAACTCGAATATGCTCAGTTCAGACTCAAATTTGAAGAGCTGTTCTACCTTCAGCTAAACATACTGAAGATTAAGACCCGACGTAGTAAGACTGTGAAAGGCCATGTTTTTAAAATTGTTGGAGATAACCTGAATAAGTTCTACAAAAACAACATTCCTTTTGAACTCACCGGTGCACAAAAACGTGTGATACGCGAGATAAGACATGACATGGGTTCAGGCAAACAGATGAACCGTTTGCTACAAGGAGATGTGGGATCAGGCAAAACACTTGTTGCACTTATGGTAATGCTAATAGCCAACGACAATAATTACCAGGCCTGCCTGATGGCTCCCACCGAAATACTTGCCAATCAACACTACGAAACTATAAGCAGGATGCTTGAGGGGTTAAACATTGAGATTGACATACTCACCGGTTCAACAAAAAAATCGAAACGAAATGAGCTTCACGAAAAACTTCTTAACGGAGAGCTGAATATCCTGATAGGTACTCATGCACTGATTGAAGATATCGTTCAGTTCAAGAATCTAGGGCTTGTGGTTATTGACGAGCAGCACCGCTTTGGCGTTGCGCAACGTGCCAAGCTGTGGAAGAAAAACAGACATCCACCCCACATGCTTGTGATGACGGCAACCCCAATTCCCCGAACTCTTGCTATGACAATCTATGGCGACCTTGATGTTTCGGTGATTGATGAACTGCCACCGGGACGTAAAGCCATTAAAACGGTTCACTATTTCCACAACAAACGAAACAACCTCAACAGATTTCTGCACAAAGAGCTAAATAAGGGACGGCAAATCTATGTTGTCTATCCACTCATTGAGGAGTCGGAAAAGATAGATTTTAAAAACCTGACCGAGGGATACGAATATATGCAGCATGCATTTCCCGGATATGAGATAACAATGGTTCATGGCAAGATGAAACCCAAAGAAAAAGATGAAGCGATGCATCAGTTTGTTTCCGGCAAATCAGATATTCTGGTATCTACAACTGTTATTGAGGTGGGGGTGAATGTAACCAATGCATCGGTAATGGTGATTGAGAGTGCTGAACGGTTTGGCCTTTCGCAGCTTCACCAGCTTAGAGGAAGAGTTGGCAGAGGTGCTGAACAGAGCTACTGTATTCTAATGACCGACTATAAAATGTCGGATGAAACACGCAAACGAATGAGTATCATGACCGCAACCACTGATGGTTTTGAGATTGCAGAAGCCGACATGAAACTTCGCGGCCCCGGCGACCTTGAAGGGACACAACAATCAGGACTCCCTTTTAATCTGAAAATTGCCAGCCTAGGCAGAGACAGCCAGCTACTTCAATATGCCCGAAATGTTGCCGAAGAGATTTTAAATGACGACCCTCTGCTCGAAAAAGATGAAAACTTAATGCTTAAAAAGCAGCTGGCGAAACTTACTGCCAAAAAAATGAACTGGAGTATGATTAGTTGAGATAGTATTGGGAAAGGGCTAAAGCCCTACTCTCTATATACATTATCAATTCCCCGGCATAAATGCCGGAGCAATTGATTGAGACATCTCAACACATTAATTGTCCTATTCCTCAAACCAGGATTAACAAATCATTTATCCTGTCCAGGACAGAAATAACAAAGTAAACACATCAACTACTCTGTCCATCAGGGCAGGATAAACTATTCAAGCACATCAATTGCCTGTCCTTTAGGGCAAGGATAACAAATCAAACACATCAATCATCCTGTCCTTCAGGGCAGGGATAACAGATAGGGAGAGGTTCATTAGGGCTTTAGCCCTTTCCAAAATGCAAAATATAATTGTATCCATTATTTTTTCATTCCATAATATTTGTATGTCATACAT
>Ga0256831_1000578_pt1 | contig 19054 bp, 18 predicted proteins | sample 132544metaG_FD_189087 | JGI IMG/M metagenome (GOLD analysis project Ga0256831, IMG submission 189087) | Hydrothermal vent microbial communities from Lau Basin, Pacific Ocean - 132-544 | ecosystem: Environmental > Aquatic > Marine > Hydrothermal vents | place: Pacific Ocean: Lau Basin | collected... | reverse complement strand
ATTATCGTCTTTAAAGAAGAGGTGGAAGCATCCAAACAACAGGCATTGAGCGAAGCGGAGAATTTACGCCAGCAAAAAGCACAACTGGAAAAACAGGCTCATCAGGAAACGCAGGAACTCAAGGAGCAACTGGAGCAAACTCGGCTGGAAGCCCAGAAAAAATCAGAACAGCTGAAAAAAGAAAAAGAGGCTATGGAGCACCAGGTACTCAAAGAAGCACAGGAACTTAAGGAACAACTGGATGCAGCGAAAGAAGACGCTCAGAAAGAGGCCGAACACCTGAAACAGCAAAAAGAGGAAATGGAACAACAGGCCCATCAGGAAGCCCAGGAACTCAAGGAGCAACTGGAACAAATTGAGCAGGCAAAGCAGGAAGCCATGCAGGATGCTGAACGCCTGAAACAGCAAAAAGAGGAAATGGAACGGCAGGCTCAACAGGAAGCTCAGGAACTGAAAGAGCAACTGGAGCAGATTGAAATTAATAAAAAATTACAGGAACAGTCCATTGCCCTGCAGCGTGAGGAACTGAGCCGACTGCAGGAAGAAGCCTCTGAGGCACGTTCATTACTGGAAGCTGAATCCCAGCGCAATCGTGAAATGGAACGTCAGAATGCCCTGTTAAGAGCCAAAGAAGAAGCGCGTAAACAGGCCATTGAGGAAGCTAAACGCCGGCGTGAAGATATTATGGCCAAAGCTCAAAATGCAGCGGTACCACCAGTGCTGCATCCGGTTGAAGATCAACCACAGGTAGTGAATGGCTCTCATGGTGCCGATAATGATGCTATTCATGATGAACTTAAAGCCGCATATGATTCGATAAAAAAAGAACATGATGACAAGTAAAATAATACTGACCCTGTCCGGGCTGATTTTTAATACGCATTTTTAATGTCCGATGCTGCAAGCTATTTTATTCCGGCCAGGGAGACTGAAATAACGACAGAAATTAAACGCAGTCGTTTTATTGCTCAGATAGCCCATTGTCCGGGTCCAGAACAGGCTAAGGTCATTATTGAACAGGCTCAAAAAAAATACCCTGATGCCCGGCATCATTGCTGGGCCTATATCGCCTGTCCGCCTCGTTCTGCAACAGCTGTGCGTTGTTTCGATGCCGGAGAACCCTCAGGTACTGCAGGCAAACCGATCTTAAATGTTTTACAGCATAGTCATTACGGGGAAATTATCTGTGTTGTCAGCCGCTATTTCGGGGGTATAAAACTGGGTGCCGGCGGGCTGATTCGAGCGTACAGCAATAGCACTCAGATAGCTATTGAACAATTAAAGGTTAAGGAAATTGTAAAATTAACCTCACTACAAATTCAGTTTCCCTATTGTTATGAATCCAGCATACGGCATTTTCTGGAACTTCAGAAAATAAGCTTGAGAACAGCGGATTATCAGGAAAAAGTCATATTTGATCTGGAACTGGAACATTCAGAAGTACACAATACCATTATGCAATTACAGAATATTTGTAAGGGACAGGTGGAAGTCCTAGAGCATAAGTCATAAATTTTTGTAACAACTCGGCAAAATTAATTTTATACTCCAGGTAGCAGGTATCTACTATCAACAAACTATTTTGAGGTTCTCTATAGACCATGTCTGAGCACAATTTACAGCATATACAGAACAGTCTGGATAATTTTTTTAAACGCTTTATAAATACTTATGAAGCTCATAGCGGTATTTTACCCATAACAGAATATGATGCTCAATGGCTGTCAGAATGTCAGCAGGGCAAGCCTTTTATGTCTGAACAAATGCAGCATAGTATCCACTGGCAGCCCGTACAGCGAGCACACAACGATGACTTTTCCGGGCTGGAAAAGGCACTTGAAATCCAGCTGCACCCTGATATAAAAATATTTTTTAGCCATTACTGGTCAGACCATATTGATGCTATTTTCCAGCAGGGTAATCTCAGTTTAATGTTTATCTGGAATAAGGCGGACATGCAGCGCCTGATTGAAAACCAGCTGGGGCATGTACTGACTAAAACTCGAAATAAACAGGCTCTGACCTTTTTTATTGCCTGTACAGACACTGATTATATTATCAGCATTGAAAATGAAACCGGACAGGTGGTTCTGGAACGCCCCGGTTACGCCATTGAAAAAGTACTGGCGACAAGCTTAACAGACTTTTTAGATGCCCTGGACTATGGACGACTAAGCTAAAGCCATGCTGAAACAATTTTTTGACAAACTCACCCTGAAACCGGATCCAGTCCGCCTCTATTCGGCCGGACTCAGTGATACAGGCCGTCGGCGTAAACTCAATGAAGATAATTATCTCATCGATGAATCCCTGGGGCTGTTTATTGTAGCTGATGGCATGGGCGGGCATGATGCCGGTGAAGTAGCCAGTAAGCTGGCCATTGAAACTATTTTTAATTTCATTAAAAAATTAACTACCGATCACCCCCATAACAAGGCCTTTAGTCAGTTCAATTCGGTACTTCAGGATGCCATAGAAGAAGCCAATAACCAGGCTCATTGTTATAATATCGCCAAAGGCCTTTCCGAAGGCCGGGGAATGGGTACCACGGTCACCGGTTTCTGGATTGATGCCTATCGCAATGGTTCAAAAAAACAGCTTCATACCTTTAATGTAGGGGACAGTCGAACTTACCGTTTTGCAGACAAAAAACTGCAGCAGCTCAGCACCGACCACAGCCACTATCAACTCTGGCTGGATACTGGAAAAGCTGGTGATGCCCCGAAACATAATATTATTTATAAAGCCATTGGTCCCTGGCGACGTATTGTGGCTGAACAGCAAACTATCGACATAAATAAAAACGATTTATTTTTACTCTGCTCCGATGGTCTGTGTGATATGCTCAGTAATCCCGAAATTGAACAGCTTATACTGGAACACAAAAGAGACTCTCTAAACAGCATCGCCCAGATCTTAATAGATGCAGCCAATAATGCGGGAGGGAAAGATAATATCACGGTGGTACTGGTTAAACCGGAAGTTTAAAAGAATTGAACCCGGTGAAGAATCTTATATTTTATTGTAACTGCTCAGCAATTTTATTTTTTGTATCCTGAGTAACCGGGGTTGGGTGTTTCCTGTTACGGACTTTCGATTTGCAGAGCAACTACTCTTTTGTGATAAGTTAAAAACGACCAACAGGTGGAGATATGGCACGACGTAGCGATCATACGCGCGAAGAACTGACTGAGCTGGCTCTCAGTTCAGCAGAAGAACTGCTGAATATCAAGCCTGCCAGTGAACTGAGTACCCGTCAGATTGCCACTAAAATGGGCTATACCGTCGGTACTTTATATCAGATTTTTAAAAATCTGCCGGACTTATTACTGCATGTTAATGCCCGTACCTTAAAACGCCTCTATAATGACTGTCTGAAACTGGATATTAAACAGCATAGTGCTGAACAAAACATTCTTGCCTATGCTAATCTGTATCTGGAATTTGCTCATAGCCATCAGGGACTCTGGACACTGATTTTTGATAACAAGGTATTGGGCGATGAAGAATTACCAGACTGGTACCTTATGCAGGTCAAGGCACTGTTCTCTTTAATTGAACAACAACTCAGGCAAATCAAACCCCGGAGTTCTGAGCAGGAAATTACTCAAATCAGCCGGGTGCTCTGGAGCAGTGTTCACGGGATATGCACACTGTCCATTAATAATAATCTGTTCGTCCAGTCCGCCTGCAGTTCGCAGGAACTCATTGCTTCGCTGATCCGGAATATTCTTAAGGGCTGGACTAACGGATGAACGGGGATGGGCGGCGTTACTTTCCTGTCAGCCGGTTTTACCGGCAGCGTTTTGGCGAAAAAGTGTACAAGGTCTCAGTCAGCATTGCCGAAACCTGCCCCAACCGACAGACAAACAGCCGAATGCCGCGGTGTATCTTCTGTGACGAGTGGGGCTCTGCGGCTTATCATCTGGAACGAGACAAACCCCTGGCAGAACAGATTATTATTAATCGTGACAAAATTGCCCGTCGCTATCGGGCAAAAAGCTTTCTGGTCTATTTTCAATCCTATACCAATACCTTTGACCGGGTTTCTGAACTTGAACAACGTTTTAATATTGCCTTACAGCAGGATAATATTAGGGGCATAGTATTGGGGACCCGTCCGGATTGTCTGCCTAACCGGGTTTTGCCCTTACTAAAACAAACTCATGAACAGCATTATGTAATGCTGGAATTAGGCCTGCAGAGCTTTTTTGATCATCATCTGGAGTTTTTACAGCGCGGACATGATGTCCAGAGAGGTTATGATGCCATCCATAAATTACATCAACACACGGGCGTAGATATTGGCATACATCTGATGTTCGGCCTGCCGGGTGAAACCGATGCAGAACTGATTAAAAGCGCAGAAATTTTAAATACGTTACCTGTCAACAATGTAAAACTACATAATCTGCATGTCTTAAGCAATACCCCTCTGGCTCTGCAGTATCAGCTTGGAAAATTTAAACCGGTAGAGCTGGAAGAATATATCCATAAAGTGACTCTGTTTCTGGAACATTTATCCCCCGATATTGCCGTACAGCGTCTGGCAGCTGTTGCCAGCCGCTGGGATGAGTTAATTGCTCCGACATGGACCAGAGAAAAAATGCGCCCGACACAGGCCATTGAAGATCATCTTAAAGAACGGGATACCTGGCAGGGAAAAGCATTAGCCAAAACAGACCGTTACTCTTCCAGTTAATCACATTCCACTGCTTCTGCAGCCTTAATCAACAGCTCAGCCCCCTGCCCTTCACGCCAGGCATTTTCACTTAATATGCGTCGAAAACTTCGTGCACCTGAACAGGAATGCATCAGTCCCAAAACATGGCGGGTCATTTGTATTAAGGGAACCCCCTGAGCCATCTGATTGTCAATATAATCCGCATAGGCATTTATAATCTGTTTACGCGTCTTAGGCAGTTCATTTGAAGCATAAAATAGCTGATCAACCTCAGCCATAAGATAGGTATTATGGTAGGCTTCCCGGCCAATCATAACGCCATCCACATATTGTAAATGATTCTGCATAGCAGCCAGAGTTTTAATACCGCCGTTAATACTGATATGCAGCTGGGGAAAATCCTGTTTAAGCTGATAAACAAAATCATAGCGCAGCGGCGGTATATCCCGGTTGTCCTTTGGGCTTAAGCCCTCCAGCCATGCTTTGCGAGCATGAATAGTAAAATAACGGCAGCCGGCCTGACTCACTGCATCCACCAGTGCCTGCAGTTGCTCATAATGATCTTCATGATCAATCCCAATACGGGTTTTTAAGGAAATGGGGATATCTGCACTATCAACCATGGCGGCAATACATTGCGCCACTAATTGCGGTTTTGCCATTAAACAGGCACCAAATTGCCCGGACTGCACCCGGTCACTGGGGCAGCCAACATTTAAATTAACCTCATCATAGGCATATTCCTGTGCCAGAACACAGCAACGCGCCAGTTCATCCGGATCACTGCCGCCCAGTTGCAGACTCAGGGGGTTCTCCTGTTCACTATAAGCCAGAAAACGAGGCCGATTATTACCGTATAAGATAGCTCCAGTTGTTACCATTTCGGAATACAACCACATTTTTCGGGATACCAGGCGCAGCAGAAATCGAAAATGACGATCGGTCCAGTCCAGCATGGGAGCCAGACTGACTTTTCGTAAATTGGGTTCAGACAATAAAAAGACTCCTGTTTAACACCACCCGAATTCAGACTAAATGATCGGTCTGATCCAGTAATTTTGCTACCTGATTATTTTTTTTGTAACTATTCAGTAGAATTTAAGGTTTATACACTTAGTAACAGGTGTTGGGTATTTCTTGATAAAGTTTTGGCAGCAGGATGCTGCCATAAAGCCTCCATGGATGCGTTTTCATTATAATAGAAAGGCATCTTTAGCAAGGAATATTCAATTCCTGTTACGGATTCAAATGATTGACTGAATAAATACAATTTTTTAGGTATTATCTACAAGTTTCTACCTATAATTATCATATGATACTATACTTAGCTACAACACTTAATGTATTCCATCAAAAGACCGCAACAGGGGCAGACTTATACATGACATCAGGTTCTCACTATACTTTTTCTATCAAAAGTGTACTATCAATTTTATCAGCACTGCTCTGCCTGATGTTTTTTTCCGCTACAGCTGCTGCCCGTAAGAAAGACCCCGGCATTGATATTTCTGACCGCTATAAAAAACAGCGAACCGTTTTTTTAAAAGCTGAAAGTGCCCTGAAAAAAAAGCACTATTCCAGTTACCGCAGATATTATGCCCAGCTGGACGGCTACCCATTACAGGCCTGGTTACACTACCAGGAGTATCGTAATAAACTGTCACACTTATCCGAACAACAGGTATTGCAATTTCTTCAGCAATATAAGGACACTCCTTATGCTGAGTGGTTACGGGTCAGCTGGCTGGTTCGTATGGCAAAAAAACAGCAATGGCAGAAATATCTGAATGCTTATATTCCTCAAAAATCCACAGAGCGTCAATGCTATTATCTAAATGCCTTAATTCAGACCGATAATAAAGAAAAAGCCTTTACTAAAATCCCGCAGCTCTGGCTGACCGGTGAATCCCAGCCCCGTAGTTGTGATCCGGTGTTTAAAGCGTACAAACAGGCGGGTATGATGTCCTCAAAACTGGTCAAAAAACGCATTAAACTGGCCTTAAAAAAAGGCCGGACCAGTCTGGCTGAATATCTGGCTCGGTCACTGAACAAAAATGATCAGAAGTGGGTTAATGAGTGGATAAAAATTTACCATAAACCAGTGCTGGTTTTAAAAAGCAGTCTGCTTATGCAGGAACATGAATTTAAAAAGGATATTCTGGTTCATTCTGTAGAGCGTATGGCTCGACGACAACCGGAAGCAGCCATTAAACTGCTGGCCAGTCTGCAGGAAGGCAATAGCTTCAGTGCTGCTGAACAGGCAAAAATGTATCGGGCTATTGGTATGAAACTGGCTTATCGTCATGGTAAGGGCGCCTGGCAATGGCTGGATAAAATTACCGACCCGTACAGTGATACTACCGTTCAGGAATGGCGTGTTCGCAGTGCCATTCGGGAAGGTAACTGGGAATCCATAGCCAGCGCCATTAATCGCCTGCCGGAAGAACAACAGAAAAATTTACGCTGGCAATACTGGCTGGCATCTGCTAAAGAACACCAGGGAGACACTCAGCAGGCAGAAAAAGATTATTATGCTATGGCCAGTCAGAGAAGTTATTACAGTTTTCTGGCTGCCGATAAAATTGATATGCCATATGAATTTAAAAACAGTCCCTTAAATCCATCTCCGGAATTACTTAAGCAGGTAGCTGCAGACCCGGGCCTGTTACGTGCACGTGAATTTTATTTCCTCGGACGCGATCTTCAGGCACGCAGAGAATGGTACTTTACTACTCGCAAGCAAATGAACAATAATCAAAGAGCCATTGCCGCCAAAGTAGCTCAACTCTGGGGCTGGCATAACCGGGCTATTATTACCATGGCTCATACCGATCAAAGAGATGATGTTGAACTGCGCTTTCCGGTATTGCAGAAAGATCGGGTTATTAAGTTTTCTAAACAACAGGAGTTAAAACCCGCTTATACCATGGCGGTGATCCGCAGAGAAAGTGCCTTTGCCACCAATGCCCGTTCCCGTGTCGGAGCTTTAGGTTTAATGCAGATTATGCCTGCTACCGGAAAGGTCATTGCTCAAAAATTAAAAGTAAAATTTAATAATAAAAATCAACTCCTGAACCCTGAAACCAATGTCGAGTTCGGTACCAAATATTTGAGTATGATGTTACAGAAATTCTATAAACAACCGGCTCTTGCCAGTGCCGCCTACAATGCCGGCGGCCATCGAGTGAAAGCCTGGCAGCCCAAAAAAAACAATATGAAAGCCGACCGATGGATAGAAACCATCCCGTTTAAGGAAACCCGTGAATACGTCAGCAGTATTCTTGCTTATACGGTCATTTACGAAGACCGCATGGGTCTGCCGAAAACTCGTCTGGAACAGATTATGCCGGAAGTTCCCAGCAAACAGTCCGGTAAACCCGGCACCTCACCTTAAAGACGAGGCTTTTGGGAAATAGTTGCCACCTCTGCTATCCTCCCTCGACCTTAAGGACGAGGCCTTACGAGGTGCTGGGTAAATAAAAACTTGAGAATCATATCATAACATGAAGCAATATCTTGATTTGTGCCAGCGAATTGTAAACGAAGGTATCTGGGTTAATAATAAGCGCACCGGAAAAAAATGTTTAACGGTTATTAATGCTGATTTAACTTATAACGCAGCAGAAAATGAATTCCCTCTGATCACCACCCGAAAAAGTTTCTGGAAATCTGCCATTGCTGAAATCCTGGGCTATATTCGGGGCTACGACAATGCCGCCGATTTCAGAAAAATCGGTACTAAAACCTGGGATGCCAATGCCAATGAAAATAAGGACTGGCTGGCCAGCCCTTATCGAAAAGGTGCCGATGACTGTGGACTGATTTACGGTAAAATTGGCCGAAATTTCCCCAAACCCGATGGCGGTAGTGTAGACCTGCTGCGTCAGATTGTAGATGATTTGTCTCAGGGAATAGATAACCGGGGTGAAATTTATACGTTTTATCATCCTGGCGCGTTCCATATGGGCTGTTTACGCCCCTGTATGTACAGCCATCATTTTTCACTATTAGGTGATACACTCTATCTGAACAGTACCCAACGCTCCTGTGATGTGCCGCTGGGACTTAATTTTAATATGGTGCAGGTATTTGTATTTCTGGCACTCATGGCTCAAATTACCGGCCACAAACCAGGACTGGCCTTCCATAAAATTGTCAATGCACATATTTATGAAGATCAGCTCGATTTAATGCGCGATGTACAGCTTAAACGAACCCCCTTCCCGTCCCCGCAATTAACCATTAACCCTGATATTAAAACTCTGGAAGATCTTGAAACCTGGGTAACTCTGGATGATTTTGAAGTACAGGACTACCAGCACCACGAGGCCATTCGCTACCCGTTTTCAGTATAATTACAGCTCGACAGAAGTACCTGCCAGGCGATCATAATAACGAGCACGATAGAGCAGCCGTTTCTGAGTATCACTGTCTTCAAAGGCACTGCGGTCATGCAGAATATTATTACTGATCAGCCCCATTCCTGATACCAGTTTACCCTGATAAATATACTCTGATTCACTTTCCAGCAATTGTTCCAGATATTGAACCGCTTCCTGTGTCAGAGAGTCATCCTTCCAGACTACATTTCGGGTTCGAATGGTATAACGCATATGCAGATTGCCACTGGCCGGATCCACCGAAAATACCGGCCCGATTTCCTCTTTACGAGCCACATTGCCGTCTTTATCCATACGCGCCGGTATAGTCATCACATCATCAGCCATTAACACACGGATATAGTCAGGATTTTTATCTCGCAGTTCAATATAAGCCACTTCATGATCCATCAACCTGTTTTCACCACCAACAGGAGCCGGAACCACGCAATGCAGGTTCAGTGCATGGATCTGTTTATCTGCGTTATTGTAATAACCATCCGTATGCCAGTTAATGGCCCGATTACTATAGGGTATATAATTCTGCCGGGCACCTTCATCTACTACCGTTAGAGAGGTCAGACCGGATTCATCTGCCAGCCAGTTATGATCCAGCCGGGTAACCTGAAATGCCCTGCCCAGTGCCAGAGGTATTTCAGGATCGGGATCATCAGCGGTTTTTCCTGCATAAATAACCATATTGGTTTGCTGACATAAGTGCAGTAACTTCTGATATTCAACCTGAGTTAAATGACGCGGGTCATTGAGCTCTACCACCAGATCACCCAGCTCCCGGGGATAATTGAGCATTTTTTTATCCCGCCATTGCTGGTAGACAGCTTTATTTTGCAGTAAAAACGGGCTGGTTTGAGTACTGGTTTGAGTACTGGTTTGAGTAATAGTTGAGGGCATGTCATAAATTACCGGCATTGATTATGAACGGGTCATTAAATGACAAATACAGTAAAAATGAATTGATATTGATCAGCTTAATAACTAAAAAATCTTTTTTAGAATAGCTTCTATGTTGTCCTTTCTCAGTGGCTTAGTTACAAAACCATTCATATGTGCTGCACGGCATAAGAGACGAATATGTACAGTTTCCGTACCGGTTAAAGCAAAAATAGGTGCATAGGATAATTTTTGTTCCCGAATAATCGTAGCTGCCGCAAGACCACCTACTTCAGGCATTTCAAGATCCATTAAAATGAACTGATATACTTCATTCTGACAGTGTTCTATTGCCTGCTGACCATTTTCAGCAGTGTCTACATCCAGTCCATAATGACTGAGTAATTTTTCACCCATCATTAAATTTACTTTGCCATCATCAACAAATAACACCCTTCCATGATACTGTTTGAATTCTGAATCCATTACTCTCCTGTTCCCGGATATCAGTTAAAGTTATGACTTGATTGTAGGCAAGTTAATTCAAAATAAACAGTTCCCGGATAGCATCTTTTTAACGGTCTTTTTTGCTACCGGGAAAAATCAATGATAAACTCTATGGTTTATAAATTATAAATTCATATAATTATTATTTATTTTGATAACATTTGACCAAGAAGGTTATCAGGCCAGTCTTGCTTATAAAGATGGTTCTGACAACATAAAAAAACATCATTGGAGATATAGAGATGTCAGCAAATTCTAATACCAAATTAACCATTATTGCCACCAAGGGTACTCTGGACTGGGGCTATCCGCCCTTTATTCTGGCCAGTACTGCGGCTGCACTGGGTAAAGAAGTATCTATTTTCTTTACTTTTTACGGTTTAAGACTGTTATTGAAAGACACCGAAGCTCTGAAAGTGACTCCTATTGGAAACCCTGATATGCCAATGAAAATGCCTATGGGTCCAGAATGGTTCCGCGCTATTGACTGGGCACCACTGATCCCAAATATTGTCTGGCAGCTCCCCGGTATTGAAACATTTGCCACCTCCATGATGAAAAAGACCATTGCCAAAACTGGGGTTGCTCCTCTGTCTGAGCTGAGAGAGCTTTGTCTGGAAGCTGAAGTTAAATTTCTGGCCTGTCAGATGACAGTGGATCTGTTCGGATTTGAACAATCAGACTTTATTGACGGTCTTGATTTCGTTGGTGCAGCATCGTACTTCGAAGAATCCAATGATTCTGAAATCACTCAATCCCTGTATATGTAATATATTTGCTGCTGCCCCGCTACTGTATATCCATAAAGTAGCGGGGCAGCAGCAAAACAAATCCATTCTCTGTTTCTCCAGATCGGTTATACCGACGAAACAGTTAAATATATAAAGTAATATTTGCGTCTCCGGCAAAATCAAAAAAAGCAGCCGTACCGGCATAGCTGATATCATCAATAAATGTATTAATATCGATTTCAAACAGATCTACAGTCATCTGACAGGCGGTAAATTTTACTCCTGATTCCAGACAAAGCTCTCTCAATTCTGCCAGAGGTACCACGCCTTTATCTGCCAGCTTTCGTTTCATCATGCTGGTAGTAAAGTTTTGCGCTCCCGGCATAGCCTGCAAAATAACCGGAGCAGGAATTGGAATTGGCATTCCGGGATTTCCCAGAGAGGAAACTTTAAGATTAAGGTTTTTTTTCAATAACTGCAAACCGTAAAAAGTAAAAAACATTTCCACTTCATAGCCCAGAGCAGCGGCAGTACTGGCCAGAATAAAGGGCGGATAACCCCAGTCCAGAGTCCCTTTACTCGCAATTATAGCCATTTTCTTTTTCATAATTCGCCCTCAGAAAAACCCATTAATACTAAATTTCAAGTCACTTCTCAGTATCATTTGACAGTTATTTTTTTTTATATGCGACCAACATGAGATAAACACCAAATAGAAACATGGGTAATGACAGGATCATACCCATCGTTAACCAGTTGGCGGCAATAAACCCCCCTGTGCCCATTTGTGCATCCGGTTGACGCACAAATTCCACCAGAATTCTAAACACGCTGTAGCAGATTAAAAACAGTCCGGAAACTGCTTTTTGGGGTCTTGGATGTCTGGAATAAAACCATAGAATAATAAACATCAGCACCCCTTCAAGTAAAAACTCATACAACATTGAAGGATGGCGGGGCAGGCCCAGCGGATCCGTTGGAAAAATCATTGCCCAGGGCAGATCAGTTGGCCGTCCCCAGAGTTCCGCATTAATAAAATTACCAATACGGCCTGCCGCCAGACCAAAAGGCACCATAACAGCAATAAAATCAGTTACCGTAAAAAAATCTTTATTATTTTTGCGGGCAAACAGCCACATGGCAAACAATACACCCAGCAAGCCGCCGTGAAAGGACATGCCTCCTCTCTGGATCTGGAATAAGATTAAGGGATCGTGTAAGAAATAATCAAGGTTATAAAACAGCGTATAGCCAAGCCGCCCACCTATAACCACCCCTAAAGCACCGTAAAACAGTAAATCATCAATTTGTTCATTATTCCAGTTTACATGGGGCTGTTTTGCCTTGATTCGAGCAAACAGCCAGAACCCTGCAAAAGCCACCAGATAGGTAATACCATACCAGTGAATATCCAGTGGGCCTAAAGACAGTGCAACGGGATCAATATCAGGATAAGTTAACATCAGACGGGTAATACTCTAGTTATAAAGGATTTAATATAGGCGGTTTCTGATATCGCCGGGTGTACCGGATGATCCGGCCCCTGATAACCGCGTTCCAGCAGCTGGTTAAAGCGATCCAGATGTCTGGCGGCACCCTGAATTTGCTGTAACAGGGTTTCTGCCGGCATATGATGAGAGCAGGAAGCGGAAACCAGAATACTGTCACGATTGCATAACTGCATAGCCATCTGGTTGACCCGCCGATAGGCGTTCATGCCTTCTTTAAAATCTTTTTTGCGTTTAATAAAAGCCGGTGGATCCACAATAACAATGTCAAATTTTTCTTTTTCACTGCGTAAATGTTTCAGCACATCAAAGACATTGCCCTGAATGCTGGTAATGTTTTTAAACCCGTTTAACTCCGCACTCTGATCCAGCCAGTCCAGAGCCTGTTCAGAGGCATCCACACAATACACTTCACTGGCACCGGCTGAAGCTGCAGCCAGCCCCCAGGCACCAGCATAGGAAAACAGATCCAGTACCCGTTTGTCTTTGGCGTAGGTCTGAACCCTTGCGCGATTCATTCGGTGATCATAAAACCAGCCCGTTTTCTGACCTTTTTGCAGATCAATTTGAAAGCGAGTCTGATTTTCCAGTACTTCAGTGGCACCGGATAAATTCCCCTGCACCACTTCCTGATACAGGCTCAGGCCTTCCAGTTCACGAATTTTTACATCATTGCGTAATAAAATAACTGCGGGTTTTAACACTTTATCCAGAGCTTCAATCACAGCCTGGCGCAGGTTTTCCATTCCCGCGGTAGTAATTTGCAGCACCAGAATATCATTAAAGCGATCCACGACAATACCCGGCAGCAAATCACTTTCACCAAATATCAGTCGGTAATAGGGTTTATTAAACAGGCGTTCTCTTAATGATAAGGCTATTTTAATTCGATGCACCAGTAAAGATCGATCCAGTTGAATATCTGTTTTTCGACTGACCAGTCGAGCGCAAATCAGTGTCTGGGGATTAATGTAGGCAATTCCCAGAGGCTTCCCCTGTGCAGAATGCACCACCACCTGCTCACCGGCAGTAAAATTTTTTAATGATGTCCTGGCACTATCTATCTCATTACTGTATATCCACAGGTGCCCCTGAATAAGACGGCGTTCCCGACCTTTTTTAAGATAGAGGTTATTAAGAGGTGATTCTATTGTTTGCCCGCTCATTTTTATTCCAAAGATTAATCCAGCAGATCATACCACAGATATAAAATACAGATAATAAAAAAAGCAGAGCAATAAGAAAGGGCTGTCTTCAATATTACGACAAATAAAAACAGCTATATATATGAAGGTATCTGTTTACCCAGCAGCTCGTCTTAAAAGAAGAGGCTTTTGGGACAATAGTTGTCACCCCGGCTATCATCGACCTTAAGAACGAGGCCTTACGTAATGCTGGGTAAATAAATACCTGTATAGTTAAAACTTAATGGGCTTCACTGACAGAAACGACATCTTCTGCCTGCAGACCCTTTTGACCAGTTACCAGACTAAATTCAACATTGGCCCCCTGTTTTAAAGTTCGATAGCCGTCACCCCGGATTGAACGAAAATGTACAAAGACATCTTCCTGATCCTCCAGGACAATAAAGCCAAAACCCTTAGCATTATTAAACCATTTAACTGTTCCGATTTCACGTTTTTCCATTTTGACATCCCTACTAAAACAAAAATCAATGACCGGCAAACCCGGTACCTTGCCTTAAAAGACGAGGTACCGGACAAAATCAATAAATAACTTTGATCCTGATTGGGTCCTGATGACTTCCCGGTCAACCACACTAAAAGCACACACTACTTTTAGACATATTTTATTTATACGCCCAAAAAAAATAAGAAGCAATCTCAGAGGTCTAAATTTCTTAAAATAACGTTAATTAGTGGTATTTATATGACAAAATTCACATAAATTTCATTTTTAGGCAACTGAAAAGTCATTTTGAAAACGCAAGACATGGATATATGAAAAAACTATAACCTGGGATAACACCTAGTGAACAGTTGGTTTTTAAAAACATTAATAAATAAGAACCCGAAACAAAATCGGGTTCTCCCTGAAGCTATTTTATAATAAGTATAATTAAAAACTCATACCGAATTCAGCACTGAAACGTGTCTTAAATTCATCCAGTGTAAAGTGATGGTTTTGAGTACCATGATGCTCAATTTTTATTGAACCCAGTAAACTGGCAATCCGGCCGGTAATTTCCCAGTCCAGACCATTCATCAGTCCATATAATAAACCACTGCGAAAGGCATCGCCACAACCAGTAGGATCATTCAATATTTTTGCTTCTACCGGAGGAATATTATAGATTTTATCAGCGGTTACAATTTCAGCACCTTTTCCACCTAACGTAACAATTAACGCATCTACCTGAGTGGATATTTCACCGGCTGTCATACCGGTTTTATCCATTAACATCTGCATTTCATAGTCATTAACGGTCAGCCAGGTTGCCTGTTCAATAAACGCTTTGAGTTCCTGTTCACCAAACATCGGCATACCCTGACCGGGATCAAAAATAAAAGGGATATCCGCTTCCTTAAACTGTCGTGCATGTTCTATCATGCCGTTACGTCCATCCGGTGATACAATACCCAGCGTTACTCCCTGAGCATCCGATACCTTATTCTGATGAGATTCGTTCATTGCTCCCGGATGAAAAGCAGTGATCTGATTATCATCCTGATCGGTAGTAATGAAAGCCTGTCCGGTATAACTGGCAGAAATTTCCTGCAGATATTCCCGTGAAATACCGCACTCGTCCATCCACTGAGCATAGTTTCCAAAGTCTGAACCAACGGTTGCCATTGGTAATGCCTTACCACCTAAAAGGTTTAATGAATAGGCAATATTTCCTGCACAGCCACCATACTCACGTCTCATATCAGGTACCAGAAAAGAGACATTCAGCATATGAATTTTATCGGGCAGAATATGGTTTTTAAAATGATCCGGGAAGACCATAATAGTGTCAAAAGCGTAGGAACCACAAATAAGAGCTGACATAAGATTACCTTGGGTATGGGGTTTAAAATTGTTAAGTGTTAAGTGTTAAGTGTTAAGTGTTAAGTGTTAAGTGTTAAGTGTTAAGTGTTAATTTTATTATGGACACTGCTTACAAATTTGCTGCTTAAAATTTAAAGTAGTATTATTGCCCAGATGATAATGACATTTATTAATGCCAGGAACACGGCGGCAGAGCCCATGTCTTTAGCGCGGCCGGAAAGTTCATGGTGTTCTGAACCGAACCGATCGACTACGGCTTCTATGGCCGAGTTTAAAATTTCAGCCATCAGTACAATAAACAAACTGCTCGTCATTAAAGCAATCTCAATTTTACTATTACCTAACCAGAAGGCCGCAGGAACCAGTATCAGAGCAAGCATCAGCTCTTCTCTGAACGCGGCTTCATGTTTCCATGCGGCGTTAAAGCCCTGCCATGAATAACCAGCTGCTGCAATAATTCGTGCCAGCCCCTTTTTTCCAGGTTTCATAATCAGCTCTTATTCCGCATGACTCAGGTAATAATTCAGATCCGGTTCCCGCGCTGCCCTGACATCATCCAGTCGTCTGACAGGCAGATTATAAGGAGCCTGAGTTAATAACTCAGGTGATACTTTTGCTTCTTCGAGGATCATCTGCATGGCTTTCACAAAGGCATCCAGATCAGTTTTAGCTTCTGTTTCTGTGGGTTCAATCAGAAAACATTCTGCTATCAGCAAAGGGAAATAGGTGGTAGGTGCATGAAAACCATAATCCAGCAGGCGTTTGGCAAAATCCATGGCAGTAGTACCGTATTGTTTAGCTTCTTTTTTCAGAGTCAGAATAAATTCATGACTGGCCCGACGTTGCGGAAATGCAATTTCAAAGCCGACATCTGCAAAGCGCTTTAATAAATAATTAGCATTGAGTGTCGCAAATTCAGCCACCCGCACCATGCCTTCACGGCCTAATAACAAAGCATAAATGTAGGCTCTGAGCAGAATACCTGCATTACCCATCCAGGCGGAAAGATGACCAATACTCAAAGGCTCTTCAGCTTCTGTGATCCAGTAATAGTGTCCTTCTTTATAACCTACCATTGGTACTGGAAGGAATGGTTGTAAGCGCTCACTTACACCAACAGGACCGGCACCGGGTCCACCACCTCCGTGTGGGGTTGAAAAGGTTTTATGCAGATTAATATGGATGGCATCAAAGCCCATATCGCCGGGCTTAACTTTTCCCAGAATCGCATTCAGATTCGCACCATCATAGTACAGCAGCCCACCGACGCCATGGATCATCTCGGCAATTTGTTTGATTTTTCTCTCAAAAACACCCAGGGTAGATGGATTGGTCAGCATGATCCCGGCTGTCTGCGGCCCAATAATTTCCTTCAGGGCATCAATGTCCACATCACCCTGCTCATTGGTAGGCAGCTCTTTGACCTTATAACCACACATGACCGCTGTAGCAGGATTAGTACCATGAGCGGCATCCGGTACAATAATTTCTGTGCGGGCATAGTCTTTATTGTGATCATGATAGGCCCGAATCATGGCAACTCCGGTAAATTCACCCTGAGCACCAGCCATCGGTGTCAGGGAAACCTGTTTCATGCCAGTGGCTTCTACCAGCATATTCTGCAGCTCATACAGACAACTCATAATACCCTGACTCATACTGCTATGAGCCATTGGATGCCTGCTTAGAAAACCCGGCAGTTGCGCCAGAGTATTACAGACTCTGGGATTATATTTCATGGTGCAGGAGCCCAGTGGATAAAAATGGGTGTCAATAGAAAAGTTTTTCTGCGACAGGCGAGTATAGTGACGCACCACCTGTAATTCACCTACCTGCGGCAGTTGTAAATCATTTTTACGCAGCAAGGCAGCCGGCAAACTGCTCTTAATCATTTGCACATCTATTTCAGGTGCCAGAGAACTGCTTTGACGACTGGAATCGGAAGCTTCAAAAATCAGCTTTTCACCTACCGGTGGTTGATGTAACTGAGTCATTATGCTGCTCCTCCTGTCAGTGTATTAATAACCTTTGCAAGAGTATCAGCAAAAAAACACAAATCTTCTTCTGTTTTAGTTTCTGTGACACAGATCAGCAGGGCATTGTTTAAAACCTTATCACTGGAATAATACTGACCAATATTAATTCCGGCCACAATATCCTCTTCTGCCATAGCTTCAATAATTCGCTCTGCCGGTACATCCAGACTGACCACAAATTCATGGAATACTGATTCGCCAAAAGGCAGCTTTATAGCCGAATTCTGTTTAAGTATGGCAATTAAGCTCTGTGTGTTCTGTACACAGGAAGCAGCAACTTTCTGTAAACCATCCTGCCCTATAAAGGCAAGATATAAGGTGCTCGCAGTGGCCATTAAGCCCTGATTGGTACAGATGTTTGAGGTGGCCTTAGAGCGCCTGATATGCTGCTCACGAGCCTGAAGGGTGAGACTAAAACCCGGTTTGCCGTCCAGATCCACAGTACGCCCGACAATTCTGCCCGGTAACTGGCGCACCAGTTTTTGCTTACAGGCCATAAAACCTATATATGGACCACCGGATGAAAGCGGAATACCCAATGGCTGCGCTTCCCCGACTGCAATATCAACCCCCTGAGAGCCCCAGTTTCCCGGTGCTTCCAGTAGCGCCAGAGCAACTGGATTGACCAGACCGATAACCAGTGCTCCCTGTTCATGTGCCCAGTCAGTCAGACGGTGTACATCTTCCATACAGCCAAAATAGTTAGGCTGAGGAATAACCAGTGCCGCAAATGGTTTCTGCTGCTGTTTGAGTTTATCGATATCGATAGTGCCGTCAGCGGCATCAAAATCAATAATATCCAGGGTAATCCCCTGTTGAGTCACAATGGTTTTAACCACCTGACGATAAACCGGAGAAACGGATGCCGGTATCAAAATGCGTCTGGATTTAGCTTTACGATTGGCTCGTACAGACATTAGTACCGCTTCTGCCAGACCGGATGCACCATCGTATAATGAAGCATTGGAAACCTCCATACCGGTCAGACTGGCTATCATGGTCTGAAATTCATAGATAACCTGCAAGGTTCCCTGACTGGCTTCTGCCTGATACGGTGTATAGGCAGAATAAAATTCACCCCGGGTGGCAATTTCCCATATTGCAGCAGGGATATGATGCTCATAGGCACCCCCTCCGGCAAAACATAAGGGGGTTCCATCGAGTATGGATTTTTCAGATAAAAACCGTTGAACGGCCATTTCTGAACGCCGGGCTGGAATTTTATCAAGACCTTCACTGCGCAGTTCAGAGGGTATTTCATCAAATAACTGATCAATAGAATCCACACCAATAAACGACAGCATAT
>Ga0256831_1000577_pt1 | contig 19090 bp, 17 predicted proteins | sample 132544metaG_FD_189087 | JGI IMG/M metagenome (GOLD analysis project Ga0256831, IMG submission 189087) | Hydrothermal vent microbial communities from Lau Basin, Pacific Ocean - 132-544 | ecosystem: Environmental > Aquatic > Marine > Hydrothermal vents | place: Pacific Ocean: Lau Basin | collected... | reverse complement strand
GAGTATTTTTGATATAGTCTTTTAAAAATTCTAAAAATGGTTTTTCATCAACTTTTTCATAAAACTGCACAAACAAAACCTCATCAATACTATCAATCGTTAAAAATTTATATTTTTTCTCTCCTCGTCCGTGATATAGACGCTTAAACTCTTCATTCAGGTTTATTGGTAATGAAAGCAAATGTTTCCTTTTTGTTTAATTGTATCAAAATGTTAAAAATTTAGTGATGTTTTAACATAACATTGGGTATATGTTAAATTTTTTTGATTTTCTTAACATAACGCAATTTATATGTTAAAATTAATCAATTTTTTTAACATAAGGATATTAATGAATAAACTGCCTTTAAAAAAAGATATAGAAACCAAAAAAGTTTTAAAAAAAAGTATTTTAGCAAACAGGGCTTTGTCTCTTCTTAATGGTGTTGCAAATATAATCCCGAATCAATATGTTTTAATAAGCTCTTTGATTTTAAAAGAAGCTAAATCAAGCAGTGAAATTGAAAATATTGTAACTACAACTGATGAATTATATAAAGCGGAAATAAATTTAGAAGTATCAAGAGAAACAAAAGAAGTTCAAAGATATAAAGAAGCTCTTCTTAAAGGTTATGAATTATTAAAAAAAGATAATTTACTTTTAATAAAGCATTTAATTAAAATTCAATCAATTATAGTTGATAATAATGCAGGAATTAGAAAACAAGCCGGAACAACTCTTAAAAATTCAAAAGGAGAAATTGTCTATACTCCTCCTCAACATTATGATGAGATTATGGAGCTTTTAAGCAATTTAGAAGAGTATATAAACAATGACAATTTAGAAGATTATGATTATTTAGTAAAAATGGCTATTATTCATTTTCAGTTTGAAGCCATACATCCTTTTTATGACGGTAATGGAAGAGTTGGCAGAATTTTAAATGTGTTGTATTTAGTATATAAAGAGCTTTTGAATTTACCGATTTTATATATCAGTGATTATATCATAAGAAATAAAGAAAAATATTATCAGCTTTTATCAGCTCTACATAAAGAGGATAAATGGGAAGATTATATTATTTTTATGCTTGATGCAGTGGAAAATACGGCAATTAATACTATTGAGACAATTAAAAAAATAAAATCGCTTATGGATAAACAAGCAGAATTTATTCAAAACAAACTTCCAAAAATATATTCAAAAGAATTATTAGAACTTCTGTTTATAAACCCGTATACAAAAATTGAATTTTTGGAAAAAAACTTAAACATATCAAGACAAACCGCATCAAAATATCTAAAACAGTTAGCATCAATTGGAATATTGGAAGAAAATAAAAAAGGCAAAAGTAAATACTATATTAATAAAGAATTTTTTGAATTACTAAGTAAATGAAGTATGTTAAAATAATAAAAAAGGCACTGAATGAATCTTAAGATTTTTACAACCTCTCGTCAGATAAGAAAGTGGCTTGAAGATAAAGACAATCAGCTTCTTGATAAATACACTACTTTAGGGGAGTTTTTAGAAAAAATTATAGTAGTTGATGGGAAAAAGTTTATAGATAAGGATTTGAGAAAAAAGTATCTTTTTGAAGCGATAAAAAATGTGGATGTAGAAAAACTAGGTATTAGCCGTGAATTTATAAATTTTTTTGAGGATAGTGATTTTATTTTTTCTTTTTTTAATGAATTATTTTTAGAAAGAGTAGATATTGATAAAGTAATAATGAGTGATGTTTATTTAGATTATGAAGAGCATCTAACTATCTTAAAAGAGATTTTAAAAAACTATAAAGATTTGCTTGAAAAAGATGGGTATGTTGATAAATTTTTGATTGATGAATATAGAATCAACGAAGGGCTTTTAAAAGATATAGATAAAATTGAAATGAGGCTTGATGGGTATTTGACAAAATTTGATGTTGAGGTTTTAAGGAAAATTCCAAGAAAGATTGAGATAAATTTTGAAGTTGATAGATTTAATAAGAGTTTGATTGAAAAATCTCTTGGTGTAAGTGTGAAAGAAGGCAAAAGATATATTTATGATTTTAAGAATTTGATAGAGTTTGATTTAAAAGAAAATAATTCTAACATAGAAGTTGAATATTTTAGTGAAAGAATAAATCAGATAGAATATGTATTTGCAAAAATAGCTGAATTTGTAAATGATGGTATTGAGCCAGAAAATATTGTAGTAATTTTGCCAGATGAATCTTTTAGCGAGTTTTTAGAGCTTTTTGATGAGATGGAAAATCTTAATTTTGCAATGGGTGAGAGTTTTACAAAAAGTAATTTATATATAAAACTAAAAGCAATTTATGAGTATTTAAGCGGCGATGATTTAGCTATTAAAAAATGTGAAGATGTGATTGATGAGTTTGAGAAAAAAGATTTGATTGAGTTTATTAAAAATTTAGCAAATAACAAAGAGCTTAAAGTTATTGATGAAGAGCTTTTTAGGTTAAGTGCTTTTAAACATTTTTTTAATAATAAAAAAGATTTTTTATATTTTGTGCTTGAGAGGTTTAAAGATAAAAGATTTGATGATGTCTATAGCGGGAAAATTACTTGTATGGGAGTGCTTGAGAGTAGGGGTATAAAGTTTGATGGAGTGATTTTAGTTGATTTTAATGATGAAGTGGTGCCAAATGTGGGTGAGAGTGATTTGTTTTTAAACACTTTTATTAGAAAAATGGCAAAACTTCCAACACGTTTTGATAAAGAGAATTTACAAAAACATTATTATTTTCAATTAATAAACAATGCAAAAAAAATAGCAATAAGCTATGTAAAAGATGAAGAAAATGCTCCAAGTAAATTTTTGTATGAATTGGGTCTGAGTTTAGGTGAAAATACAGATGGAAAGTATCAGTTTTTTAAAACTTCAAAGGAAAAAGAAATAGCTAAGTATAATGAAAAACTCAATATTAAATTTCCACTTTTTCCTACTACTCTAAAAACATTAATGGAATGTCCTAAAAGATATTATTTTGAAAAAGTGCTTGAAATTTCAAATCCTGATACACAAGAAGAGTTTTTTGGGAATATTTTTCATGAAAGCTTAAAGGAATTAGATAATTTTAGAAGTGCGGATGAATATTATAAAAAACTTATTGAAAAGATAACTTCAAAGATAAATGATAAGAGGCTTTTATTTGAAGTGCTTGTAAAATGGGATGATAAAATCAAAAAATTTTGTAAGATTGATTTTGAATTAAGAAGTGGTAAAAACTCTTTTCCTGAGCAGTTAATTAAGTTTAATTATAAAGGATTTGAGCTTGGTGCGATAGTTGATAGGATGGATATAGATGATAAAGAGGTAGTATTGATTGATTATAAAACATCAAAAAATGCTAAGAAGAATGAAGATTATATTTATGATTTGCAGACAACTTTTTATTATTTGTGGGCAAAAAAGCAATTTCCTGACAAAGAGATAAAAACTTATATTTGGGATATTGAAAATACAAAATTAATTGAGGGAGTTATAAAAACAGAAATTTTGGATGAGGTGCTTGATAATCTTCCAAAAGAGATAAAAGAAGCTGAAGATATTGTGGTTGAATTTGAAAGAAACGGAGAAATTAAACAAAAAGTTGCAAAAAGTGCAAAAGATATATGTAGATTCTGTCCTTATATTGTGGCTTGTGGAAAGGATGAGTTATGAAAAGGCTTTTAGCTGTTAGTGCAAGTGCTGGTAGTGGAAAGACATTTAGGCTTGTAAATAGGTATATTTCTCTTTTAAATACTGATACGCCTACAAACATTATTGCTATAACATTTACAAATAAAGCTGCAAATGAGATGAAAGAGAGGATTATAAAAGAGCTTAATAATTTAGGAGAAGATGAGAATGCTATCAATATGATTTGTAGTGAGCTTAATATAAGTAAAAGCGAGCTTTTAAAAAGAAGAGATAATTTAATTAAAAAGTTTTTGACAAATGATATTAATATTCAAACGATTGATTCATTTATAAATAAGATTTTAAGAAAATTTAGTTATTTTGCGGGAGTTAGGAGTAATTTTGATATTGGAAGTGATGATAGAGATGTGATTTTTAATAAATTTTTGTATTCTTTAAATGAAATAGAGATGCAAAAACTTATAGAAATTGCAAAAAAAGAGGAGAGGTTTTTTAAGAGTTTAGTTGATTTATTTGAGGATTTGTATGAAAGAGATAAAGAGCTTAAAAATATTAAACTTAAAGAAGTTAAAAAACCAAATGATAATGAAGCAAAAGAGGAGTTTTATAAACTTAAAGAATTTATTTTAAATTCAAATGCAAGTAAGAGTGCAAAAAATACTTTTGATATTGAATTTTATGAAATTCCAACTAAAAGTTGGTTTAGTAAAAATTCACTTAATTATTGGCATTACAAAAAAATTTATGAGCCTTGGTTTGATGATGTATTAGAGCTTTTGCATAAATTTTTTAAAGAGTATTTTGATTATTTAGAGTATGAGTTTTTTAAAAACCTTTTCTTTTTTTATGAAAAATATAAAGAGCAAAAGTGGAAATTTAAAAAAGAAGAAAATATTTTAGATTTTAAAGATATTGAGCATTTAGTATATGATTTATTGCAAGGTAAAAAAATAAATAGCGATTTTTTATATTTCAGGCTTGATAGCAAAATCAATCATGTCTTAATAGATGAATTTCAGGATACTTCAATAACTCAATGGGAGATATTTGAGCCAATTGTAGATGAGATAGCAAGCGGTATTGGAAGAAGGGAATTTAGGAGCTTTTTTTATGTAGGAGATGTAAAGCAGTCAATTTATAGATTTAGAGGCGGTAAAAAAGAGCTTTTTAATGAAGTTATCAAAAAATATAAGCCTTTTGGGCTTGAGAAGGAAGAGTTAAAAGTTAATTTTAGAAGTGCTAAAAATATAGTAAATTTTGTAAATGATAAATTTCGTTTAAATGAAGTAGCAAATAAAAGTAAAGAGGGATATGTAGAAGTTGATGAAATAACAAAAGAAAATGCATATGAAAAAATTTATGAAAAAATTTTATTTTTGAATGAAAATGGCGTTTTAGATGAGGATATAGCAATACTTGTTTATAAAAATGATGATATCCTAAATATAGGGGAATTTCTTGAAAGTAAAGGAAAAAAGGTTGTAACTGCTAAAAAAGCAAAAGTTTTATCTCAAAGAAGCGCTAAAGCAATAGTTAGCTTGATGAAATATCTTGAAAATAATGAAAAACAGATTGAACTTTTAAATTTTTTATCTCTAACTGGCAAAAAATGGGGTGAAGTGGTAGATATCAAAATAGATAGACCTGTAAAAATGATAAAAGAGATTATGGATAAATATGATTTAGTAGATGAGGCAAGTTTAAAACTTTTATATCATTCAAGAAAATATGATACTTTATTTGATTTTGTAAGAGATATCGATAATTACACTCAAGAGCTTCCTTTAAAAGATTTTGATGGAATCACTATTATGACGATTCACAAAAGCAAAGGGCTTGAATTTAAAAATGTAATTGTTGTAGATAGACTAAGCAAAGAAAATCCTGATAAAAGTAATATTTTATTTGATTATGAAGGTATAAAGTTAAAAAATTTAAAGCTTAAGTTGCCAAATAGGGAATTTATTGATAATGAGTATAAGGAAGTATTAGAAAGAGAAAATATTTTAAAATATGAAGATAAAAAAAACGTTGAATATGTGGCATTTACAAGAGCTGAAAATAGTTTAATTATTTTAAAGCGCACAGAAACTACAAAAGAAGGAAAACCTCACTCAGCTTTTGTAACAGATTTGGAAAAAATAAAAATTGGTAAAATAATTCCAAGTAAAAAAGATAACAATAAAAAAGAAATTAAAAAGCAAAAAGTAACTCTTAAAAATTACGGAAAACAAGAGCTTAAAATACAAGAAGAAGAATATAAGCCAAATGATTATGATGCAATATATTTTGGTAATGCTATTCATTATGCTTTTGAGTGTGAGGATATTGAAGCTGTTAGAAATATTTATGGGGATTTTTGCGATATTGAGGAGGTAAAAGAAAAGTATCAAAAATCAAAAAAATTACTTCCAAAAGGTAAAAAAGAGATTCCATTTATTTATGAAAAAAATGTAGGAAGGATAGATTTATTGTGTGAAGATGAGATTATTGATTATAAATCTGTAAGACCTCATGATGAAAAGAGTTATATAAAACAAGTTAAAAATTACATTAAAGCATTAGAGCATATTATGGGGAAAAAGTATAAAGGAAAGATTTTTTATGTAGATATTATGGAATTTAAGGATATTGAATGAAAAAATTTATAATTTTATTTTTTACTATTTTTTTATTTGCTCAAGATTTTGAGGCTATTGGAAAATCAGAAAAATTTCAAAAGTATATAGATGAGCAAGTAGAGATGATTAAATCCAAAATAATAAAAAGAAAATTTGATTTAGTATTAAAAATGCAAGAGCTTAGTGATAAACTTTTAAAAAATATGGATAAATTAAGTGATGAAGAGCTTGCTAAAAATTTTGCAAAAATAAATGCAATTCTTACAAAAATCTGGCTTGATAAAATGATATATGCAAATGCCGTATATAAAGAAGGCAAAAATATTGTATTTGAATTTTTGGTAAAAGATGATGAAAAAATGAGAAAAAAATTTGAAGATAAAGTTTATAAAAAGAAATTTTATAATGTAATGCAATATACCCAAAATAGAAGACTTTGTCATCATGATAAAATCATAGATAGACTTTTAGAGCATGGTTATTCGCTTGTTTATAGGTATAAATTTTATAGCAATAAGCAAAAAATTTTTGATGTAATTATTAATAAACAAACTTGTAAGGAGTTTTGATGTGTATGCCTAGATATTTTGGAGCTAAGCTTGTAGATGGTAAGGTTAAAAAATGTGTTAAAAAGAAAAAAGAAAACAAAAAAATAATACATCAATCAAAAGTAGAATTTGAATGAAACTTTTAGTATCGGCTCTTGAGCCTAGTGCAAATTTGCATTTAAAAGAGGTTATAAAACATCTAGATGCAAAGATAGAAGGAGTATTTGATAAAAGTTTAGGAAATCCAATAATTGATAGTAATGAGTTTAATGTAATGGGTTTTTTAGATGTAATTCCAAAGATTAAATTAGCTAAAGATACAATTGAAAAGTTAGTTAAAAAGAGTAAAGATGTGGATAAAGTTTTACTTATAGATGCTCCTTCTTTTAACTTAAGAGTTGCAAAAGCTATAAAAGAGAAATATCCAGAAAAAGAAATAATTTATTATATTCTGCCAAAAGTTTGGGCTTGGAAGAGAGGGAGAATTAAGCAAGTTAATAAATATGTGGATAAAAAAGCTTATATTTTTCCTTTTGAAAAAAAATTTTGGAAAGATGGGATATATGTAGGAAATCCTATCTTAGATGAAATAAAAGAATTTAGAGATGAAAAAAGATATGGAAATGTTGCATTTTTGCCAGGTAGTAGAAAGAGTGAGATAAAAAATTTAATGCCTATTTTTAAAACTTTAGCAAAAAATATAAAACAAAATAAACTTTTAGTAGTTCCTGAAATTTATAAAGGAAAAATAAAAGATATTTATGGAGATGTAAAAGAATTTGATATAATTTTTTCTACTAAAGAAGCTTTATTAAAAAGCGATTTTGCATATATATGCTCCGGTACCGCTACTCTTGAAGCGGCAATAATTGGCACACCTTTTGTTTTAATGTATAAAGCAAGGTGGATTGAGTATTTAATAGCAAAAAGTTTAGTGAAATTAAATTATGTAGGGCTTGCAAATATTATTTTTGAAAATGAAGGGTTAGAGCCTTTTTGCAAAGAGTATTTGCAAAAATTTGATATTAAAGAGCTTTTAGAAGATTTAAGCAATTCAAGCATTGAAGAATTTAGAAAAAAATCAATAAAACTAAGAGAGATTTTAAAATTTGGAAGCAGCAAAAATGTAGCAAAATTAATAAAAGGAGAATTATGAAAGAGCCAATGACAAAATATGGATATGAAAAATTAAGCAAAGAATTGGAATATCTTAAAACAGTAGCAAGACCAGAAGTTGCAAAAGAGATTGATGCAGCAAGAGAGCTTGGAGATTTAAAAGAAAATGCAGAATATCATGCAGCAAAAGAAAAACAAGCTCATATTGAAAGAAGAATAGCAGAGCTTAGCGATATTCTCTCTAGAGCAGTAGTAATAGACCCAAGTGAGCATGCACATAATAGAGTTGCATTTGGCTCAACTGTTTATTTAGTGGATTTGGATACTGATGAAGAGGTTAAATATACAATTGTAGGAGCTCCTGAAGCAGACCCAAGTAAGGGACTTATTTCATACCATTCACCGCTTGCAAAAGCATTAATTGGAAAAGAAGTTGGAGATGAGGTAGAGGTTAATTTACCTGGTGGTGAAAAAGCATATGAAATTACAAAAATTTGTTATGAAGATATATGCTTTAGTTGAGGTGAGAGATGAAATTAAAAGTTAAAAAATTACACCCTAAAGCAATAATTCCAGGATATCAAACAGAGCTTGCAGCTGGATTTGATTTGCACTCAATTGAAGATTATATAATTAAACCAATGGAGAGGAAACTTATAAAAACCGGGCTTGCTTTTGAGATAGAGCCTGGATATGAAGTGCAAATTAGACCAAGAAGCGGGCTTGCATTTAAGCATGGAATAACTGTACTTAATTCTCCAGGAACAATTGATGCAGATTACAGAGGTGAAATAATGGTTTTGCTTATAAATCTTGGGAGTGAAGAATTTGAGATTAAAAAAGGTGAGAGGATTGCTCAAGCTGTAATTGCGCCTGTTATTCAAGCTGAATTTATTGAAGTTGATGAGCTAAGTGAGACTAAAAGAGGAAAAGGCGGATTTGGAAGCACTGGGAAGTGAATGAGAAATGAGAGAGGAGAAATGAGTAAAGAGGTAAAAGTTCTGAGTTTGACAAATATTTAAATAACAAATGAATTGTTATCAAAGGAATAAAATGAAAATAAAAACGGCAATTGTTGGGGCTAGCGGATATACAGGGCTTGAGCTTATAAAAATTTTAATTAATCATCCAAATTTTATTATTAATGAGCTTTACTCAACTGAAGGCGGAGGAGATATAAGTGATATTTATCCATCATTAAAAGGAGTTTTTGAAAAAGAGATAAAAAAGGCTGAAATTGAAGAGATAGCAAAAAACGAGCTTGTTTTTCTTGCCGTGCCTCATAAAACTGCGATGAGTTATGTAAAAGAGCTTATGAAATATGATTGTAAGATTGTTGATTTTTCAGCTGATTATAGATTAAAACAAAAAAATTATGAAGATTATTACTGCCCTCATATAGACCCCGCAAATCTTGAAAATGCTGCTTATGGATTGCCTGAGATTTTTAGAGATTTTATTAGGGGTAAAAAACTTGTAGCAAATCCCGGATGTTATCCAACCGCTACAATTTTGGCTCTTTATCCATTTTTAGAGTATATTGAAAGAGATGTTTTTGTAGATGCAAAAAGTGGAGTAAGTGGGGCTGGTAAGAAGCTAAGTGAGACAACTCATTTTGTAACAGATAATGAAAACTTTTTTGCTTATAATCCTATAAAACATCGCCACTCAATTGAAATAGCTGAAAAAACAGGGCTTAATGTAACTTTTGTACCTCAGCTTTTGCCAATTACAAGAGGAATGCAAATAAGCATTTATGCAAAGCTAAAAAAAGATATTAACCCACTTGAAATTTTAAAAGAGTTTTATGAAAAAGAGGAATTTATTAGAATAAAAAATTCTCCTGTAAGAATAAAAGATGTAGCAGGAACTCATTTTTGTGATATTTTTGCAATGAAAAATGGCAATATGCTTTTTATAAACTCTGCAATTGATAATCTCCTTAGGGGTGCTTCATCTCAAGCAGTAGCAAATGCAAATTTACTTTTTGATTTGCCTGAAGATTTAGCGCTTCCAAAAATTGCTTATGTACCATAAAGAGTGTTTTAGAGGCAAGTATTGAAAATTAAAAAAATTAATTTAAAAAATGGGGCAGTTTTAGTTGCAGATGTGCACTATAAAAAAAATGATAAAGATTTTTTAAATTTTTTAAAAGAGCTTGATGATAATCCTCCACCTCAGCTTTTTTTGCTTGGCGATATTTTTCATCTTCTTTTACCATTTAAATTTTTAGTCGATTATAATAAAGAAGCAATAAATTTAATAAATTCAATTGCTAAAAAAAGTGAAGTTTATTATGCTTATGGAAATCATGATTTTTGGCTTGATGGAGTTTTTGAAAATGTTATATTCTCTGATGCATTTTTAGATGAAGAAAAGTTAATTTTTCTAACTCATGGAGATTTAAATGAGAAAAATTTTCTTTATAAAATATATGCGAAGCTAATTAGAAATAAGTTTTTGTTAAAACTATTGAATGTAATAAGCTTTAATTTTGTTAATAATTGGCTATTTAAAAAAATTTTACAAAAAAAAGTAAAATGTTTTAAAATTGAAGAATTTAAATTAAAGATTTTAAAAAAAATTGCCGATATAAATTCTAACATAATTATTGAAGGGCATTATCATCAAAATGTTTCATATGATATAGAAAATAAAAAGTATTTCAATCTTGGTGCTTTTAAGTGTGAGAGAGTTTATTATATTTTTGAAGAATATCTAAAGGAAAAAAGATATGAATGATAAAACGTTAAAAGTTGGCTCAAATGAGCTTGAGCTTGTAGATTTTAGGCTTTTTAAGAAAGAGCCTGATGGAAGTGCTTATGAAGGAATTTATGGGATAAATGTAGCAAAGGTAAGAGAAATTATCAAAATGCCAAAACTAACAGAGCTTCCAGGGAGCGAAGATTATATTGAGGGGATTTTTGATTTAAGGGGAGTTGTTGTTCCTGTGGTTGATTTAGCTAAATGGATGGGGATTGAAGTTCCAAGTGATGCTCCAATCAAAAAAAGAGTAATTATTACTGAGTTTAACAATATTTTAATAGGTTTTATTGTTCATGATGCAAAAAGAATTAGAAGAATTTCTTGGGCTGATATTGAGCCAGCTTCATTTAGTGTAACTCATGGAAAACTTGATAAAAGTAAAATTACAGGTATTACAAGAATTGAAAATGGAGAGATATTACTTATTTTGGATTTAGAGAGCATTGTAGAAGAGATGGGATTTTTTGAGTCTAATCTTGAAATTGAAGATGAAAAGTTAGAAAAATTTAGTGGAATTGTTTTACTTGTAGATGATTCTCCTACCGCTAGGAGAATAGAAAAAGAAGCGTTAGAGAAAATGGGGTTTGAGGTAATTGAAGCTACAAATGGAGAGGAAGGTCTTCAAAAACTCCAAGAGCTTTATGCAGTGTATGGAGATAAGATTAAAGATAAAATAAAACTTATTTTAAGTGATATCGAAATGCCAAAAATGGATGGATATCACATGGCGGCAAAAATACATGAAGATAAAAGATTTAATGAAATACCTTTAATTTTTAGCTCTTCAATTTCAGATGCATTTAGTGATATAAGAGGAGCAGAAGTTGGAGCAGAAGGGTATTTAGTTAAATTTGACCCAAATAAATTTTATGAAAAAATTTCGCAAGTAGTCAAAGCTCATAATAAAGGATTAATCGATGGATGATTTACAAGAGTTATTAGAGGATTTTTTAGTAGAAGCATTTGAAATGATAGAGGAGATGGACCAGGATTTAGTAGAGCTTGAAAATAATCCTGATGATTTAGAGCTACTTAATAAAATATTTAGAGTTGCTCATACTATTAAAGGAAGTGGGAGCTTTTTAAATTTTGATAAACTAACTCATTTAACTCATCATATGGAAGCAGTGCTTGATAAAGCAAGAAAAGGTGAGCTTAAAATAACACCTGAGATTATGGATGTTATTTTAGAATCTGTTGATGCTATGAAAGCCATATTAGAATATATTAGAGATAATGGAGATGATAGCTCACCTGATATTGATATTGAGCCAATTGTTAAAAAACTTGATGCTATTGTAAATGGAAACTTTAGCTCATCTTCTCAAGAAGAGAATGCAGGAGGAATTAATTTAGATGAAATTACTCCAGATAATTTAGATGAATTGGATTTGAGTGACTTATCTCCTGAAGAGCTTGATAAAGTGTTAGATAAATTAGTAGAAGATATGAATACTTCTCCTGAAGAAGAAATTGTTGAAGAAGTGGTTGAGGAAGAATCTAAAGAGAAAGAAAAAAAAGAAGAAAAAGAGACTCTACCTGCAAAAGAGCCTTCAAAAGAGTTAACAAAAGAAGAGCAAAAAAAAGATTTACAGAAAAAAATTGTTTCAACAAAAGAGCAAACTATCAGAGTTGATGTAAAAAGACTTGACCAGCTTATGAATTTAATTGGTGAATTGGTACTTGCTAAAAATAGACTTATTAAAATTTATAATGATGTTGAAGAGAGATATGAGGGAGAAAAATTCTTAGAAGAGCTAAATCAAGTAGTATCAAGTATTTCAATTGTCACAACTGATTTGCAAATTGCTGTAATGAAGACAAGAATGCTTCCTATTGGTAAAGTATTTAATAAATTTCCAAGACTTGTAAGAGATTTAGCAAGAGAGCTTGGCAAAAAAGTTAGGCTTATAATTGAGGGTGAAGATACAGAGCTTGATAAATCCATTATTGAAGAGATTGGAGACCCACTTGTTCATATGATTAGAAATGCGATTGACCATGGAATTGAGCCACCTGAGGAGAGAAGAAAACTTGGCAAACCAGAAGAGGGAACTATTTGGCTTAGAGCCTATAATGAAGGCAATATGATTGTAATTGAGATTAAAGATGATGGTAGAGGAATGGACCCTGAGGTATTAAAAAGAAAAGCTATTGAAAAAGGAATTATAACACCTCAAGAAGCTGAAAATATGAGTGATAAAGAAGCATTTATGCTTATTTTTAAACCTGGATTTTCAACTGCTTCTAAAATTACAAATGTCTCAGGGCGTGGTGTTGGTATGGATGTGGTTAAGACAAATATTGAAAAATTAAATGGTATTATTGAAGTAGATTCAGTTTTGGGCAAAGGAACTACATTTAAGTTAAAAATTCCTCTTACACTTGCAATTATTCAAGCGCTTCTTGTTGCAAGCCAAGAAGATTTGTTTGCTGTGCCTCTTTCAAATGTAATTGAAACAGTAAGAATTGTAGAAGAAGATATTTATACGATTGAGGGAAGAAGTGTATTAAAGCTTAGAGATGAAGTGCTTCCTCTTGTAAATATGGCAGATATTTTTAATATTGAAAAAATTCTTATGCCTGAAAAATACTTATATGTAGTAATTCTTGGGCTTGGAGCTACTAAAATTGGACTTATTGTAGATAGATTTATAGGTCAAGAAGAGATTGTTATTAAATCTTTAGGTGAATTTTTAAAAGGGCTTCCAGGAATTGCAGGGGCAACTATTAGAGGAGATGGAAGAGTTACTTTAATTGTGGATGTAGCTAGTCTTATGAAATTAGCAAAAGATACTCACAATAAAAAGTTAGTAACAGATTCACTTAAAGAAGCTAAAAAGAAAAAAGAAAAACCAGAAGATTACAATGTAATGATTGTAGATGATTCTGCAATGGATAGAAAGATTATGAGAGAAGCTCTAAAAGAGCTTGGTGTAAATATTATTGAAGCAAAAGATGGGTTAGAAGCTCTTAATATGCTTAAGCAAAATGATATAGATGCAATGCTAATTGATATAGAAATGCCAAGGATGGATGGGTATACTCTAGCTCAAGAGATTAGAAAATACAATAAATATAGAAAACTTCCGCTTATTGCAGTAACAAGTAGAGCTACAAAAGCTGATAGAGTAAGAGGGGTTGAGGTTGGAATGGATGAGTATATCACAAAACCATATACTAAAGAATACTTGCAAAATGTAATTAGAAGAAATTTAAAATTATAAAGGTAAGCTATGGGTGGACTTAATGATATTATAAAAAAGCAACAAGAATCTTTGAATAAACCTCAAGAGAATAAGATTGAAGAAGAAGAGCAGTTAGTAGGATTTATTGTAGGTGAAGAAGAGTTTGCAGTGCCTATTCTCTCAATCCAAGAGATTATTAAACCAATTGAATGGACAAGGGTGCCATTTGTTCCAGATTATGTTTTAGGGGTGTTTAATTTAAGAGGTAATGTTTTGCCACTAATTGATTTAAGAAAAAAATTTAATGCCCCAAGCGCAGAAATAGATGAAAATACTAGATTTATTGTGATGAAAATAAAAGGCGAAGATGTGGCTTTTGTAATTGATAGGCTAACTTCTGCAATTAGAATTCCTAAGAAAAATATACTTCCTCCGCCTGAAACTTACTCAAATGAAGATGATATTATTGCAGGAGTTGGAAGATTAAATGATGGCAGAATTATTACAATACTAAAAGTTGATAATTTAATAAAAAGAGAAGAAATTATTCCAGAGAGAGATTAATCGTTTTTTAAATAAACCATATCATTAAGCAATAAAAACAGCTCTCCTAAAATCTCTTTTTTGCTCTCTTCATCCATTTTAGTATTTTCAATTTTGTTTTTAAGATTTCTCTCAATCTCATCTATATCATAATCTAAATCTATTAAAATTTCTCTAATTTTTTGAGTAGGCTCAAGAAATTCTATTTCATAGTTTCCTTCACTATCAAAATTTACAATTGCTTCATTTGTATAGCTAAATAGGTTATGTTTCATTCCCAATATTTCTTGATAAGCCCCTACTAAAAAGAATCCTAAATAGTAATCTTCTTTGGTTAAGTCTACATCGTGAAGATATAGTGGATATTTTTTGCTAAAAGGTATTTCTCCATCACTATCACAAGTAATATCCCAAATAGTTGCGCTTCTATTTGGAGTTTTGTTAAGTTTTGTAAGTGGCATTACTGGAAATCTCTGTCCTAGCCCCCAAAAATCTGGCAGACTTTGGAATATTGAAAAGTTTGCAAGGTATTTTTCTTGGAATTTTTCATTGATTGATTTTAAATCTTTATTTTTAAATCCTCTAAGAGTTGCATAAGTTATTGCTTTTTTAATTATTAAATGAGTCAAAATTTCGCTATTGCTTCTATCAATTAAGTCAATAAATCCTAAATCAAATAGAGTTAAAAGCGATTCAAAATGGTCAAGGGCATCATGGAAATATTCAATATAATTGTTTTCATTTATTGTTTTGTATAAATCAATCAGCTCTTCTACTAAATCTGGATTTTTATCTTTAAGTTTTAGAGATTTTTCCGTATATTCTTGTGAAAAAAGCTCAATTACTGGTGCAACTAAAACCGTTGAAGGAGATGCTATAAATCTGCCACTCTCAGTAAAAATATCTGGCATTGGCACGTTTTTTTTATTTGAAATTTCCTTAAGAAGATATACTACATCGTTGCTAAATTCTTCAATTGAGTAGTTTTTATCTCTTCTCTCTTCCCATTGAGAATATTCTATTGCAAGACCCCCTCCAATATTAATAGCACTTAGATTTTTAGCTCCCATTTTTCTAAGGTCTGCATAAATGTTACCTGCTTCTCTTATTGCTTTTTTTAGAGGTGAAATATCATTGATTTGGCTTCCTATATGAAAATGAATCATTTTTAGTTTATCTAAAATATTTTCTTTTTTCATAGTTTCAATTGCTTCAATTATCTCAGTGGAGCTTAGCCCAAATTTTGATTCAATTCCACCTGATTTTGCCCATATCCCAGCACCACTTGTATGAAGTCTTATACGAATACCAATATTAATAGGCATTGAATCATATTCGCGACTTACTTCAATAATTGACTTTAATTCATTAAGCCCTTCAATAGTAATAGTCACATCATATCCCATAAATCCTGCAATAAATGCAAGGCGTATCATGTCTTTATCTTTAAAACCATTAATAGTAATTGGAGCTTTTATATCATTGTAAGTCATTGCCAAAATAAGCTCAGCTTTGCTTCCAGCTTCAAGACCATAGTTGTATTTTTTTGCTATCTTAATAAGAGGTTTTACAAATGTAGGGAATTGATTGACTTTTAGAGGAAATACAGCTTTAAACTCACCTTTGTAATTAAATTCTTTCATAGCTTTTTTAAAAGAAGTATAAAGCGAATTTATCTGTTTTCTTATAAGATGAGGGAAACGTAAAAGAATTGGACCTTGAAATCCTCTCTCTTCAATCTCTTTTACTATATCAATAAGTGCTGGCTGGTTGCCATAGTTTATTTTTAAAACTCCATTTTCTATAAAAAAGTTATTTGCTCCCCAAATATCAATTCCATAATTCATTTTAAACCCTTATAATTCTTTTATAAAAAATTCCCCTTTTTTAAGCTCATCTTCTCCTACAATCATTGCAATTTTATAATTTCCTTTATCGGCAGCTTTTAGGTGTGCTTTTAGTGATTTTATATTTGGCTCTACAAAAACTTTTTTATCTTCTCTTGCCTTTTTTGCATGTTTTTGAATAAAAGGTATTGCTTCTTCTATCAAAGCTCCCATATAAATACCTTTTCTTTCTTTTTTATCTTCAACCAAATCCATAATTCTCTCAACCCCTATAGCAAATCCTACTGCTGGAGTTGGTTTACCTCCTAAAAATTCAACGAGTCTATCATATCTTCCACCGCCAGCTATAGCGCTTTGAGCACCAATTTTATTTGATATAAACTCAAATGTAGTTTTTGTATAGTAATCAAGCCCTCTTACTAGATGTTTGTCAATTTCATAAGGGATTTCTAAGCTCTTAAGTCCATTTTGTAATTTTTCAAAATCACTATTGCATTCTTCGCATAAATTATCAGTAATTTTTGGAGCATCTTTAAGGATTGCTTGGCAAGATTGATTTTTACAATCAAGTGTTCTTATTGGATTTTGGTTAATTCTTCTTTGACAATCCTCGCAAAGCTCATTTTTATGCTCATTTAAAAATTCAACTAATTTTTCTTTATAGCTTGGCATACATTTAGGACATCCAAGAGAATTTATTTTAAGGGTATATTCAATTCCAAGTCTTTCAAAAATATCAGCCGCCATAGAGATAATATTTATATCTTCATAAATGCTTGATGTACCAAAGCTTTCAACTCCAAATTGATGAAACTCTCTAAATCTACCTTTTTGAGGTCTTTCATATCTAAACATAGGACCAAAATACCAAAATCTTTTTGGACTCCCGGCTCTATCAAATTTATGCTCAATAAAGCTTCTAACAACTCCAGCAGTACCTTCTGGTCTTAAACATACGTCATTTCCGCCTTTATCAATGAATTGATACATCTCTTTATTTACTATATCGCTTGCTTCCCCAACGCTTCTTTTAAATAGGCTTGTCTCTTCTAGAATTGGTGTTTCAATATATTCAAATCCGTAATTTTCAGCTACCTCTCTTGCTGTGTCAAAAATTTTCAAAAATTTAGGGTCTAATATATCTTTCATACCTCTTAGTGCTTTTATCATCTATAGCCTTTTTTATGTAATTTTATCTAAATTCTTACATTAAATGAGATGCTTATAAAAGGTTTTATTCTGTATTTCCAATCTTTTGAAGATTGAAGATATGGCGTTATGTCTATATAAGCGAATTTATTGTTAAATATTAAATGCCTATAGGTTGTAAATATTTTGTATGAGTAAATAAATGGAAGTTTTTTCCTCTCTCCGCTCATTTCAAATCCGTAAGTAGTGATATATTTTTTTTGCTGTGTGTAAAAATAAAGCCCAAAAAGATAAAACATATCGCTTTTTTGTGTTGAATAATAAGTTTTAGAAATTTTAAACATTAAATTTTTAAGGGTTAAAAATTTGTTAAAGCTAAGAGTTGTTATTTCTTTATATTCATTAAAAATAAAATAATAGTAAAGTGTTTCATTAAAACTCACTTCTTTTATCAGGTAATCGTTTTTATATGTAAAAGAGTTTTTCAATACAGGCGTGATTTTTGATTTGTGCATTTTAATTATAGGAGTTATTTTTAGTTTGTATGTTTTTGTCTGACCCGTGTTTAATTTTATTTTTGTTGATGATTTTTCAAATGAAGGAAGTATCAGTTTTGCATTAAGAGAAGTTTTTATTTTATTTGTTTGAGAATCATATCCTATTTTAAACTTTATTAAAGAATCTCTTGGAGAGATATTTAAAAATTCAGGCGTAAGGTTGTTTAAACTATTAATAAGCCAATTTTTTAAAATAACTGCTTGCTTTTGTATAATTGTATTATTGTTTTCTTGAATTTTTTGTTTTAATATTATTGCTTTTTCTTGGGCACTTAACAACGAAAATAAAAAAATTAATGCAAAAAACTTTTTCATTTTGAAATTATATCAAAGGAAATTTATGAACATACTTTTTATAGGAGATATAGTCGGCAAACCCGGCAGAAAACTTGTAAAAAAGTGGCTTCCTGAGCTTAAAAAAAAATTTAATATAGACTATGCTATAGCAAATTATGAAAATTTAGCGCATGGATTTGGAATAACTCCAAAAGTTTATAATGAAATCAAAAATGCAGGAGTTGATATATTCACAGGCGGAAATCACACATTTGATAAGAAAAAAGAAGCAATTCAGCTTCTTGAAGAAAAAAAAATTCTTAGACCTCTTAATTATTTTGAAGCACCGGGAGATTGGTATTATGAAGATGAAAATATAATAGTAATTAGTGCAATGGGGATTTATGGGATGCCTTATGGCAAAAATCCATTTATTGAGCTTAAAAACTTTGTAGAGAATAAAGATAAGTTTATATTTATTGATTTTCATGCGGAGGCTACGGCTGAGAAAAGAGCTCTTTTTCATATGCTAAAAGGGAAAGTTTCTGCAATTATAGGCACACATACGCATATAGGTACTGATGATTTGGAAATTGATGAAAATTGTGTATATTTGACTGATATAGGCATTACCGGATGTCGTGATAATGTAATAGGTATGAAAAGCAAAGAGCCTATAAGACATATGCTAACTGGAATTAAAGAGCATTTTGATGTTCCTGATAAATGCAAAAGCATAATGCAGTGTTTAGTTATTGAGAGTGATGGCAAAATTCCAAAAAGAGCTTTTAAAATAAAAGCAGATGAAAATGAGTATAAAGTGGTGCAGGAAGTGAATGGGAAATGAG
>Ga0256831_1000576_pt1 | contig 19112 bp, 22 predicted proteins | sample 132544metaG_FD_189087 | JGI IMG/M metagenome (GOLD analysis project Ga0256831, IMG submission 189087) | Hydrothermal vent microbial communities from Lau Basin, Pacific Ocean - 132-544 | ecosystem: Environmental > Aquatic > Marine > Hydrothermal vents | place: Pacific Ocean: Lau Basin | collected... | reverse complement strand
ACTTCGTCGATGCTGTTTTCAGATATTTTTGATAAGTTAGGTATCCCTTATCAAATCAATTTCGTGCCCAATCATGTTTATCTTACCGCATACCCTGAAACAGCAAAGGTTATCGTTCAAACAACCAGTCCTGAAAAGGGTGTTATTGTTTACGATAAAGTGTTTAAAAGTAAGTATGTTCAATACTTGCGAAAGAATAAATTAATTGGTAAAAACGATTATGAAACACAATCGATTGATGAGCTTTTTGCCAGATACTATCTGAAAAATGATACTGCTGACTTAAAACAACTTGCTGCCATGCAATATACCAATATGGCCATTTTCAATTTACAAAACAGCGAGATTGACGAGAGCTTTAATAACATGTTAAAGGCGTATTATTTAAATCCCGATAGTAAAAATAAATTTATGCTTACGCTTACACTGGGAATGAAAATGGATAATACAGATGTTGCTGATTCTCTTTATGCACCCTATTTTGTAATGTTGTACAAGTTAACCCAATCAAATTTAAATAGTGAGTCAATCATCTCAATTTTTCAGAATATTTCAGAAAAACAGCTTAAAAATAAAGGCGATGTCACTCTTTATGAGAAATCATATAGTTCAATTACAAGTGGTATTAGTGATAGTGCTTTACGAAACAAAATTTCGTATTATTACAATTGGGAAATGGGTATTTGGTTTTTTAATCAGCAACAGTCCGATAAGGCGAAACCTTATTTGGAAAAAGCCTTATTGTTGCAGCCCGATAATCTGAAAGTCCAGTCGCTAATTGTCAAACTTTTTGCTTTACAAGCCCAAGCTTTTAACAGCGATACAAAAAAATTTATTGTATTGTACGATAGCTCAATAGTATTGTTTAATAGGCATAAGTCACTTCAAAAAAACAACAAATATGTTAACTTGTTGTACAAAATGGAGTTGAGGCTTGCAGGAAATTACTACTATCGTGGTAAACCGAACGAAGGTTTGCCATATTTAAATAAGTTTGAGGAAATGGCTGCTCAAACACAAATTCCATTGAGTTTTAGAACTGAGCAAATTGTGGAAAGAGCTTATTCGTCAATAGCAGTGTATTATTATAAACGCAACCTTGTTTTAAAAGCAAGATCGGCTGTAAAACAGGGTTTAAAATACTATCCTGATAGCTTTAATTTACAGGAGCGTTTAAAAGCACTTAATTAAATCTGTTTTCAACCGATAGTCGATAGGTTTTATAAAGTATTACAGGGTTGCCATGTTTTGTTGTGGTGATTGCTTTTATTCGTATTTTCTTCATAAGAATTTCACCGGGTCGTAATAAATAGGTGATACGGCGCACACCCTTTTTAGGCCCTTTGGGTAAAGCAATTTCAAAGTCTTCACCATCAATGTTTTTAATTCTGTAAAAACTGGTATTCTTTCCTTTTGGTTTTAGATAAACATCCAAATAATACTTATTTTCGAAAGCAAGTTTATTGACTTCCTTAAAGTGTATTTGGGGATATTTTGTAATCAGGCTTCCGTCTTCTCTATACTCTTTAAGCCCGGGCTGAGGTATGTTGTCTTTATAAAACATTTCGGCTTCAAGTTTTCCGTCTTTATAGTACTTCTTTCTGATGCCGTTTTTTTTACCATTTTTATAGGTTGTCAGCTGATAAAGTTTTCCGTTTTTATAATACCATTTTGCAATACCGTTCTTTTTGCCTTTTTTGTAGTGAATTTCGTTTTTAACTTTCCCGTTTAAATAATAGTTGTAGCCTACCCCATCGTATAACTTGTTTTTAAAGGAGATTTCTGAGCGTTTTTGTTTATTTGAGTTGTAAATAATCATTACCGAATCCCCTTTTCTGTTGACAACAAATTCTTTCCAGCCATGTTTAGTTCTAATCATGTTGTTTTCTGAGTTGTTTTGGCACGAAATCAGAAAAAACAACAATAAAAGCATTTGGCTTGTTTTGGCAAACCATAGAAATGTTTTCATCTTTTTGACTTTTTATAGTATATCGGGTTTGTAAAAATAAAATTTATTCAAATATATTAAATTAATTTATGTTGCCCTGCTTTTAAGAAGGTTCCAAAAGTGGCCTCTAAATATTAGATACTTGTTTTTCACAAAATTTAACGGTTCTAAACAGGTAAGATTGCGTTATTTAGAGTGTTATTAAAAATAGATTTCCATACATTTGCTTTTATTTTAAAGTTATTAGCTATGATTACCATTTACCACAATCCCCGTTGTAAAAAATCCAGAGCAGGGCTGGAGTTTCTAAAAAGTAAAACCAACGATTTTACCATTGTCGAATATTTAAAAAACCCGATAGACGAAGATGAGTTGGAAAAGCTCTTGGTAAAACTCAACAAAAAACCTCAGGAAATGATTCGTACACAGGAGGCTGTGTATAAACAAAATTTTAAAGGGAAGGATTTTACCGATAGAGAGTGGATAAAGATTATGGTTGAAAATCCCAAGCTTATTAAAAGGCCTGTTGTTGTTAAAGATAACAAAGCAGTTTGGGGCGACCCGGCTGAAAATATAAATGAGTTGTTTTAATTATTAAAAATATTACCATGGAATACAGAATTGAACATGACACAATGGGTGAAGTAAAAGTACCTGCCGATAAATATTGGGGTGCTCAAACACAACGCTCAAAAATGAATTTTAAAATTGGCCCGGAAGCTTCGATGCCACAAGAAATTATTGAAGCTTTTGCTTACCTTAAAAAAGCTGCCGCACTTACTAATGCCGACCTTGGTGTTTTGCCAAAGGAAAAAGCTGAGGTTATTGGCCATGTTGCCGACGAAATTCTTGAGGGAAAACTGAATGGCAACTTTCCGTTGGTTATTTGGCAAACCGGTTCGGGAACCCAGTCGAACATGAATATGAATGAGGTTATTGCCAATCGCGGCCACGTTTTAAAAGGTGGTTCGTTAACCGATAAGGAAAAATTCCTTCATCCTAATGATGATGTAAATAAATCACAGTCGTCAAACGATACATTTCCCACTGCCATGCATATTGCAGGGTATAAGATGATTGTTGAAAATACCATTCCCGGAGTTGAAATGTTGCGCGATGCGCTTGATGAAAAAGCAAAGGCTTTTGCCGATGTGGTTAAAACCGGCCGTACGCATTGGATGGATGCTACACCGCTTACACTGGGTCAGGAATTTTCGGGTTATGTTGCCCAGTTGGATTATGGCTTAATAGCGTTAAAAAATACATTAAGTCATTTGTCGGAGCTTGCTTTGGGTGGTACTGCCGTTGGAACAGGGCTAAACACTCCCAAGGGGTATGCTGTTAAAGTTGCTGCAAAAATTGCTGAACTTACAGGCTTTCCTTTTAAAACTGCAACCAATAAGTTTGAAGCTTTGTCGGCTCACGATGCTGTGGTTGAGTCATCGGGTGCTTTAAAGCAGCTTGCCGTTAGCTTGATGCATATTGCCAACAACATTCGTTATTTGGGTTCCGGCCCGCGTTGTGGTATTGGCGAGGTAAATCTTCCTGCCAACGAGCCTGGTTCGTCCATTATGCCCGGAAAGGTTAACCCTACCCAAAACGAAGCTTTAACCATGGTTTGTGCGCAGGTAATCGGTAACGATACTGCCATTACGGTTGGTGGTATGCAAGGCCATTTTCAGTTAAATGTTTTTAAACCTGTCATGATTGCCAATTTGTTGCAATCGGCACGTTTATTGGGTGATGCTTGTGTTTCGTTTACAAAAAATGCCATTAACGGCATTGAGGCTAACAGAGATCGTATTGACCATCATTTGAATAACTCGCTGATGCTGGTAACTGCTTTAAATACGCATATTGGTTACGAAAAGGCTGCTAAAATTGCAAAAAAGGCACACAGTGAAGGTACTACCTTGCGTGAAGCTGCTCTGGCGCTTGGTTTTCTGACCGATGAGGAATTTACCCAATGGGTTGATCCTTCTAAAATGTTGGGCAGTTTATAGACTTACATAATAACCTTTAAAACACGTCATTACAAAATGTAAATTTGTGATGGCGTGTTTTTTTTGTAATAAAAAAAGACAAATGGCGTAACAAAACAGGAAAAAATGCGTATATTTGCAAAAACAAAATAATACCATGGCAAAAAAAAATGAACTCAACGAGCCGGCAGTTGCCTACAGCAGTCTTGATGATGGCAACGTTTTTTTACTAATTAATGCCATAAAAAGAGGTGTTCAATTCTCGTTTTTTGAGCGTTTGGCTCAAAGTATTCCGTTCACACTTCGTGAGTGGGCGTCTTTTTTGCATCTTTCCGAGCGGTCGCTTAATCGTTACAAAAAGGAGCAGGGTGTTTTTAGCACCACTGCTTCCGAAAAAATTCTTGAAATTACCATGCTCAATAAATATGGCATCGAGGTTTTTGGTTCGCAGGAAGGGTTTAATCGTTGGTTAAATACCAACAATGTTGCCTTGGGTGGTATTCGTCCCAAAGTCCTTCTTGATAGCTCCTTTGGTATTCAAATGTTAAAAGATGAACTCACCCGCATCGAACACGGCATTCTGGCATGATTGTTTTTCGTTTATCCAAATCAAAATTTGCGGCTGATTTATCAGGTAAGGGGGCCGAAATTGCCGGTGGCCGTTGGAACAGTAAAGGGGTTCCGGTTGTTTATACAGGTGATTCCCGGGCGCTTTGTGTGGCTGAGATTGCGGTTCATACCGGCTTGGGCACTGTTCCTAAGGACTATGTTCTTGTTACAATTGAAATTCCGGATGATGTTGCCGTTTGTGAAGTTCTGCCTGAAAACCTGCAGCCCGACTGGAAATCGTTTCCGCACAGTGGTGCCACACAGGCTTTGGGTGATAGTCTGCTTCTGCAAAACAAATGCCTTGTTATTAAAGCACCTTCGGCGGTTGTGCAGGGCGATTATAATTTTTTAATTAATCCTAAGCACAAGGATTTTAACAGGATAACTGTTTTAGAAACAGTACCGTTTACATTTGATAAACGAATGTTTATGGGTATAAAACAGGATGGATGATATTTTTACCTTATTTCTAATATTGTTGTTTTATTTGGCAAGTAATCCTAAAATTCAAATCCCAAAAAACGAACTTGCCCGTCCTGCCAATGCAAATTATTCGTTCTCCCCCGAGCTGAACCTCAGGGGAGAGAGGATCATAGTACAATCATCTTAACTCCTCCGGGGTTCAGCCCGGAGGACAAATAGATTTTTGTAAATTCTTTTTGTTGGCTCCATATTTTGGGGTCTTATAACTCGCAATGACAACAGATTATTCTTAACTTATTGACGTTGGACTGCCATCAGGCCGGTTTGGAATTTGTTATTTCTGATTTATTCAGGTTAGGTCTTCCGCTTTTTCTTTTTTGCAGCCGGAAACAGTACGTTGTTTAATATAAGCCTGTAACCTGCCGAGTTGGGATGTAGATTAAGGTCGGTAGGGGGGTCGCCCACCAAATGTTGATAGTCTGCCGGGTCGTGGCCTCCGTAAAAAGTCCAGAATCCTTTTCCCAGTTCCCCGTGGATGTATCTTGCTTCGTTGGCTGACTTCAGTTCACCCATGATAGTTACGTTTGACTTGATAACATCTTCGTTAAAAGCGGTTGTTTGTCCCATAAATCCTTTGATTATTCGCTTATGATCCTGCGTTAACATGGTTGGGATAACATCCCACTTAGCCGAAAAATCAAAAAGGGTGAAGTAATCGTTTTTTTGGTTGATACTTCTCGACCGGGTGCTGGTAACATCGATATTTGAAATTTCATAAACCATCGGATTGGTAACAATCTTAAAGTTTTTAAAGGCAAGGCAGGGTGTATAATCCAGTTTCTGTTGTGCGTTGGGATCCATGGGGTCGCCATCAAACATTACATCGCATATATCGGTATTGCGGGCAGCAAGCGCCACATCGTAACTGTCGGCAGCTGAACACATGGCAAACAGGTATCCGCCTCCCAATACAAAATCGCGTATCTTTTCGGCAACTGCAAGCTTTAATTTTGAAACCTTTTGAAAGCCCAATGAGTGTGCCATCTCTTCGGCGGCTCTTACATTTTCCTGGTACCAGGGATAGTTTCGGTAATGCGCCCAAAATTTTCCATATTGACCGGTAAAATCTTCATGATGTAAATGAAGCCAGTCGTAAGTCGGAAGTACTCCGCTTAATACTTCTTTATCGTAAATAACATCGTAGGGAATTTCGGCATAAGTTAAAACCAATGTTACAGCATCGTCCCAGGGCTGCTTATTCTTTGGAGAATAGACGGCTATGCGGGGCACTTTGTTTAGCTTAACAATTTCCATGTTAACATCGGGTCGTGCAATTTCCTGCCTGATTGAAGTTGCCTGCGCATCTGAAATTACTTCAAAGCTAACATTACGTACAATACATTCGTTTTCAAACGATTGGTGATAGGGAATCAAATAGCTTCCTCCACGGTAGTTTAACAACCATTCTACCTCCACACCCTGTTGAAGTACCCAAAAGGCAATGCCATAGCTTTTTAAATGGTTTGTCTGGGTGTCGTCCATGGGGATAAGCAGGTAAGTAGCTCTTGCAGAAAAACTTACCAATATTAACAAAAGGAATATGTATATTTTACGTTTCATGTTTTTTCAGGCTGTGCAAAAGTAACAAAGAATATTACTTTATGTTTAAAACGGCTTTAATCTTGTTTATTGTTTCTTCGGGTACTTTTCCATTTAGCAGGCCGATTGCCTTTAAAATATTTTTGGGAGTATGTTGGTTTTCTATCAATCTGAATAAGTTGTTTTCAGAAGTGAGTACAATTGTATCACCGGGGTAATCTTCTTCTTCTAACTTTTCACCCGGGCGTTTGCCAACAAAACGGATGAGAATATCTTTCTTTGATTGTTTAATCATCTTTTCTGCTAACTCAACAATAGGAGTGGAGGGCTTGTTGTTGATAAACACATCGGTATGGTGGCCGGTGTTAAGTGCAAACAGTAAGTCTTTTGCTGTCTGGCGGGGAGTTACAAACTTGCGCGACATTCGCTTATCCGTTATGGTAATGGGCAACCCTTTCTCAATTTGATTTTTAAATAAAAGGGTAACTGCTCCCGGGCTGTCCATTACATTGGGTAACCTGATTGAAAATGTTTCGGGCACCGGATTAAGGGTTTTAATATAGGCTTCGGTTAAATATTTGCTAACACCGGTAACTCCCTTTGGATTTCTTGCAAGATTTGATGATGCCACAAGAAACTTTTTAGTACCGTACTGCCGTGCCATTTTTAATAGTTCGATGGTTCCGAAAAAGTTAGAGTTGATGGTTTCCAATGGAGCTTCTTCTCCCTGTTTGAACCTCGCAATGGCAGCGAGATGAATAACATGCGTTGGTGTATGTGTCTTGAAAATATTTAAATAGGATGAAGGATTATTGAGGTTTGACCGGGTAATAATCAGTCGTTGTTGCGGTTTATAAAGAGTTTGAGCTGCTTTATCATCGCGGCAGCAAACAACTATCTTGTCAAAAATATCTTTATTAGCCAGCAGGTAATTTGTGAGATTTCTTCCTACGAATCCGCAAGCACCTGTAATGAGTAATGTTTTTGAGTTATTCATAACGTAATGCTTTGGATGGAGAAACTCTGTTGATATACCACGTTGGTATTATTAGTATTAACAAGCTAATGGCAATGACACCCGCATTCAAAAGTAAAAATTGCGTCAAATGTAGCTCAACTGGTACGTAGTCAACGTAATAGGATTGTGGGTCCAGATGAAATACCTTAAACTTTAATTGGATAAAGTAAAACAGAAGCCCGAGAATGTTACCCCAAAGCATACCTGTAAGCACAATTCGTGTGGAGCGAATTAAAAAAATTCGGCCAATGGTTTTGTTGGTGGCTCCCAGTGCTTTTAACAGGCCAACCATTGATGTACGTTCGATAATTAAAATCAACAGAGTTGAAATCATGGTAATACCAGCCACGAGAATTAGCAATACTAATATTACCACAACATTCATATCAAGCAGGTCGAGCCAGTTAAAGATTTGCGGGTAGAGTTCCCTCGCGGTAACAATGTTTAAGTCGTAGGGTATATCGTGATAAATGGTGTTGGCGGTTGCTTTTGCTTTTTCCGGATTCTTTAACATAATCTCTACGGCGCCAACTTCGTCGGGTTTCCAGTTGTTAAGTTTTGTTACCACATCCAGGTCGCCAATAATCAAATTGCCATCAAAGCTTTCAAGTCCGGTGTTGTAAATTCCACTAACAATGAATTTTCTTCCTCGTGCTCCCTGCTCATTATTGTTAACAAACCAAATGCGAATGTTATCACCTGTTTTTAATGTTAATTTGTCGGCCAGCATTTTTGAAATCAATACTTCATAATCTCTCTTTTCAGTAAGTTGAGGTAGCTCTCCGGCAACTAAATTCTTACTTAAAAACGACCAGTCATAATTTGTGCTAACCCCTTTTAAAACAATTCCCTGAATTTGATTGTTGGTTTTTAAAACGCCTCCCTTTTGGGCAGTGAACTGTATGTGTTTCACATTTGGCACTGTTGGCAGCAATTTTATAAAATCTCTGTCTGTAAAAAGGGGTTGTTCTTCCAACGACTTGTTGTTGTCAAACGGAATTATTTGGAGATTCGCCGTAAAACCGATAACTTTGTTGCTTATGGAGTGTTTAAATCCGATAACGATAGCGATGGAAGCTATCATCAGCGCCAGCCCAAGGGCAATGCTTATGTAAGATATTTTTATAACGGGTTGCGAAAAAGAGTTCCCTTTTTTGGAGGAGATGTGACGCGCTATAAAATATTCAAAATTCACCGTGTTGTCGTTTTTCTATAAAAGATTTAGGTTACTTTGCAAAGATATGAGTTCTGTAATACCTTTAATTGAATATTAATTTTTTTATGATTGATAAAATAAAGCGCGTTAATAGCCCTCAGGACACTAACATCAGGTTGTCATTTGTTGTTTTGTTGCTGTTTTTTTTAACGGGTTTGAAAGCAACGGCACAGGATGTTAAGCCTGTGTTGGTTTGTTACGACAGCATTGAAGTTGGTGCACAGCAGTTTAGCGAATACCTACCGTTGCTTATAAATAAAAAAGTCGCGGTATTGGTTAATCAGGCTTCAAGGGTTAACAATGTGTATTTTGTGGATACTTTACTTTCGTTAAAGGTAAATTTGATTAAGATTTTTAGTCCCGAACATGGTTTCCGTGGCGATAAAGATGCTGGCGAATATTTTATTGACGGAAAAGATGCTTTATCGGGTCTTCAGGTTGTTTCGTTGTATGGTAAAAAGAAAAAGCCTTCGGCAGAAGACCTAAAAGACGTTGATATTTTACTAATAGATTTGCAGGATGTTGGCGCACGGTTTTACACCTACATTTCAACCATGAGCCTTGCTATGGAGGCTTGTGCCGAAAGGGGTGTACAGGTTATAGTGCTCGACAGGCCTAACCCCAATGGCTATTTTGTTGATGGGCCGGTGTTGGAAAAAAAGTTCAGCTCGTTTGTGGGTATGCATCCTGTACCGGTTGTGTATGGTATGACCATTGGTGAATATGCCCGTATGGTAAATGGTGAGGGATGGTTAAAAGATGCTGTACATTGTGATTTGAAGGTTGTTAAAATGTCAGGATATCAACATAATATGATCGTCAGGTTGAAACAAGCCCCTTCGCCCAATCTTCCCGACTGGAAATCGGTTTACCTCTATCCGTCGCTATGCTTTTTTGAAGGAACGATTATTTCGGTGGGGAGGGGAACCGACATCCCTTTTCAGGTTTACGGCTACCCTGAACCGAATTTTGGAAGTTTTGGTTTTACTCCCCGAAGTATTCCCGGAAAAAGCAAATATCCGAAATGGAAAGGTAAATGGTGTTACGGGAAGCGGCTTACCGGATTTGCTGAAAATTATAGTAAAAATAAGCCTGAAATAAACCTTTCCTGGCTAATTTCTGCCTACCATGCTGTGCCTGATAGTGTTCAATTCTTTAACAACTACTTTGAAAAGCTTGCCGGTACAGATAAACTGAGGAAGCAGATTGAGCAGGGAAAATCAGCTCAATCAATCAGAGCCTCATGGAAACCTGAGATAAACAGATTTTTAAAAATAAGGAAACGGTATTTATTGTATGAATGATAATTTGACCGAAAAAAAAAGGCTGTCTCAAAAGAAACAGCCTTTTTTAATGACCAATTGGATTATTATTTTTTTGCTCTGCGAGCAGAATAATTAATCTTTAAGGCACTCGATTTTCTCAGCTGCTGCTTAACATCAGTAACAATTCCCATTTTAGTACTTTCATCTACTTTTAATGAGGTAGTTATTTTGTTACGGTCAGCTTCGTTACGAGCCTGGCGCTCACGGGCTATAAATTCACCAATATCCTTAACTGTTGCAAACTGATCGTCCAGCTGAATTCTGGAGTTACTCCCATACAACCTGTGGTTGATTGGGGGACCTATAAGAATATAGCTAACCAACGATTTCTTTTCCAGTTTTTGAATTTGGCTGGCTTCGGGCACTTTGGTTTTTACTTTAGGACTTGTTTCGCGCATGGTAGTTGTTACCATAAAGAAGAATAACAACATAAAGATAATGTCAGGCAGCGAGGAGGTGTTAATGGCTCCTGCTTCTTTGTTCTTTTTAACTTTGAATCTTGACATATTACTCTCCTCCTACGTTTTCAGGTTCAGCTTCGGAAATTGGTACCGGTACCAGTTTGTTGATAATTTTAACCTTGGCCGGGTCAACAAGTTGGCTGTATTTAACGCCATACATTTGCAACGACTTTTGGTCTTTCATTTCGTGAAAAGCCTTAGCCAGTTCATCCTGTACCTTAATATACATTCCATACGAAGTACCGCGGTCGTTTTTAAGTGAGATTACCCCCTTTGAAAGCATAACCTCTTTACCAAGCTCTTTAATGTATTTTGGCTTTACTTCGGGATACTTAGGATTGTTTGGATGCAACGACATAAAGTCTTCAACTTTTGCCTTTAGCATGTTAACATCTCCACGTTGTCCGTCAATTAACAGTAAATCATGGCTGTTAACAAGAATCTTAAGTACGTTTCGGTCGTTAACCTCAACATCATCCTGATTTTTTTCAACAGGTGGAGGCAGCTTTCTAATAATACCGGTGTCAACATCCATAGTGGTGGTTACCAGGAAGAAAATAAGCAATAGAAATGCTATATCCGCCATGGATCCCGCGTTGATTTCCGGAGTTGCTCTTTTTGGCATATTATTGTTTCCTTATTATTTAAATGCTTTTACTACTGACGAATACAGAATTACCAATACGGCAATTCCAAATGAAATATAGGTGGCATACAATCCCATGCCAACCAATTTTGAGGTTTGCGCATTAGTATTAAGCTCTTCCAATCGAAGAGGTGAAAACTGATTGCCGGCAATGGCATAAGCTACTCCAAATACGATAATAAAAAGTACCAGACTTACACCCATCATGGCTGCGCTTTTTGGGTTAGAAGCCATGTTAAAAAAGGCACCTATTATTGTTACAACTACTGCAACAACTATTAGGGCAATCCCCAGGTTAATCAGGGTTTCTGCTGACAACGCATCAAAATAGAAGGCGATACCAGCAATGGCTCCTATTCCTAATAGGGCTACCAGCACCCATTGTGTTATTTTATGAATCTTATCTATCATGATAATTATTTTTTGGCGTAATTCGATAACATATCAATGAAAGAAATTGAGCTATCTTCCATATCACTTACTAAACTATCAATTTTTGAAATGATGAAGTTGTAAAAGATTTGTAGAATAATAGCAACAATCAAACCAAATACAGTTGTTAACAAGGCCACTTTAATACCTGATGCAACAACGGTAGGTGAAATATCACCGGCAGCAGCAATATCATCAAAAGCCTGAATCATACCAATTACCGTACCCATAAACCCAAGCATAGGTGCCAAAGCAATAAACAATGAAATCCAACTTACACCGCTTTCAAGTTTGCCGGTTACAACGCTGCCATAAGCAAGAATTGCTTTTTCAACATCATCCATGCCATTGTCAAATCGGTTAAGACCTTCGCTAAAGATACTTGCAACGGGGCCTCGGGTATTTCTTACAACCTCTTTGGCTGCATCAACGCCGCCGCTTTTTAAGGCATCGTCAACTTTCGTAAGCAGCTTTTTAGTGTTTACGGTTGCCATGCTGAGGTAAAGGATACGCTCAATAGCAATGGCTAAACCAAAAATAAGGGTAAGCAATACAATACCCATAAATCCGGGACCACCTTCAATAAATTTTTCTTTAAGAACCTGGTGAAACGATTTAGGCTCAGCTGCAGCGGGTGCGGCAGCGGGTGTTTCGGCAGCAGCATCAGCTACTTGTGCTGCACTGTCGGCAACAGCTGTACTATCTTGTGAAACAGTCAGTGAGTCCTGCGCAATAACATTTTGTGATAGCCCCATAAATGCTACCATTGCAACGATTGAAAGAAAGGCAATTACTTTTTTCATGATTATTTAAATTGATTTTCAAAAAGTTTTTTGTGTATTTGGCACAAAAATAATAATAAATTATTTACTTATACAAAGATTTACAATATTAACGTAAAAAACATTGCGGAGAGGGCGGGATTCGAACCCGCGATACCCTTTTGAGGTATACACGCTTTCCAGGCGTGCCTCTTCAGCCACTCGAGCACCTCTCCTTTATTTAAAACTCTCAAAAATTTGAGTTGGCAAATGTAAAAAAATATTTATTACTTCGTCAGCTCGCCTCGTAAAGAACGTTGCAATAATTCAATAATTGTTTTACGACTTGTATATCTGCCCATCAGGTACATTAATTTAGTTAAGGCTGCTTCGGTGGTCATGTCGCTACCACTAATAACACCAATGGTATTTAATTCTGCACTGGTTTCATATTTTCCCTGTTCAACTGCACCTGCAATACACTGTGTAACATTTAATATGATAATATCTTTTTCAACGGCTTCCTTCAGCAGCTTTAAAAACCATGGATAAGTAGGAGCATTACCCGATCCAAACGATTCGATAATTATTGCCTTTAAACCGGGTGTGCTAAAAACCGACCGGATGTAATTTTCGGTGATGCCCGGAAAAACTTTTAATATGCCCACATTTGTATCCAGGTTTCTGTGGACTTTTAACTTTTTAAAGTTGGGTTTAATTATTTCGTGTTTATTATACCTTATATAAACGCCTACGTTTGCCAGTTCGGGTGCATTGCCCGAAACAAAGGCGTTAAAGTTTTCGGCATTGTATTTCATGGTTCGGTTGCCGCGCATCAGTTTGTTTTCAAAATAGATGCAAACTTCAGGAACTACCGGTGTTTCATCAACGGTGGCAGCAGCAATTTCGATGGCAGTAATAAAATTGTCGCGGCCATCGGTGCGCAATACGCCGAGGGGAAGTTGCGACCCGGTAATGATAACCGGCTTATTTAAGTTTTCCAGCATAAAACTTAATGCGGATGCAGTATAAGCCATGGTGTCGGAACCGTGTAAAATAACAAAACCGTCATAATCTTCGTAACTTGATTCGATAACATCAGCAATCTTTACCCAATTGTCAGGCGACATATTGGAGGAGTCCAGAATGGGTTCAAAGCAATGAAAATCCAGTTGATAATCAAAGTTTTTTAAAATGGGTACCTGCTCGTAAATGTTTTCAAAGTTAAATGGAACCAGCGAGCCGCTTTTTTCATCTTTAATCATCCCGATGGTGCCTCCGGTATAAATGACTAAAATGGAAGTTTTATCTATCATAACTTATTCTCTAATTGAAATAATTTAACAGCATTTTCGGTGGTGATGGCGGCCAGTGTTTCGGATGCCATATTTTTTATCGAGGCTGTTTTTTCAAGGATATACGGAACGTATGCACTTTGGTTGCGTTTTCCTCTGAAAGGTGCCGGAGTCAAATAAGGCGCATCGGTTTCAAAAACCAAAAATCGGTCAGGTACATCCTTTATAACTTCGCCTATTTTAGCATTTTTAAAGGTGATTACGCCGCCAACGCCCATTAAAAACCCTAAATCCATTATTTTTTTTGCTTCATCAGCGGTTCCTAAAAAACAGTGGAAAACACCTTTTAAGTCATCATCAAGTTCATCTTTTACAATGGGATAAACATCTTGAAATGAATTGCGGGTATGAATGGAAACCGGCAGATGATGCTTTTTTGCCATCGTTAACTGACGGCGAAAAGCGTCCTTTTGTTGCTCGCGAAAGGTTTTGTCCCAATAGAGATCGATACCTATTTCGCCAACGGCAATATATTGTCCGGCTTCCAGCTTTTGCTCAATAAGTGTTAACTCCTTTTCATAGTCATCTTTTACCGAGGTAGGATGCAAACCCATCATGGGAAAGCAGTTTTCGGGAAAACTTTTGGAAAGTTTTTCCATGGCTTCCATGGTGGTTCCGTCAATGTTTGGCAGCAGCATGGTGTTGACGCCGTTATTAATCGCTTCTTTTACAACCTCGTTGCGGTCGGTGTCAAACTCCTCAAGATAGAGGTGGGTGTGCGTGTCAACTAATTTCATGGCGCAAAAGTAGAAGAATTGAAAAGATTATCGTTATTTTGTCTGCAAATTAATAAATCAAATGATAAAGAGAATTTGTGTTTTTTGTGGTTCCAGCATGGGAAATAAGCCGGTTTACCGCGAAGCCGCTAAAGAGTTGGCCGAACTGTTTGTGAAGAAAAATATCGGACTGGTATATGGAGGTGCCAATGTGGGATTGATGAAAATATTAGCTGATACATTGCTCGAATCCGGAAAAGAAGTTATCGGTGTAATGCCGCATAGCCTTATTGCTAACGAAGTGGCTCACACCTCGCTGGAGCATTTTATTGAGGTTGAAACCATGTCGGAGCGGAAGAACAAAATGGCTGAACTTTCCGATGCCTTTATTGCACTCCCCGGAGGCTTTGGTACTTTGGATGAGTTATCGGAAGTATTAACGTATAATCAGTTACGCATTTGTGATAAGCCTTTGGGATTTTTGAACACAGCCGGTTATTACGATAAATTTATGGCCTTTGCCGATCATGCGGTGGAGGAGGGGTTTGTAAGAGCCGAACATCGTAAAAACCTGATTATTTCGGAAGATGTGTCAGGCCTGTTAAAAAAATTACACGAGTACCAACCCCTTGAAACCGAAAAATGGATTAGAGATATTAAGGATGAAAGTAAAAATCGCTGATTTTTGTTATTGAAGTTGCTTAAAGGTTAAATCTTTTGAATTTGTTAAGACGGTGGAAATCAGAAAATAAATTCCATAAGCCCCCTCCTTTTGAAGGGGTGAGGGGGTGGGTAATAAAAAAGGTATTTATTTTCTGACTTCCAAAAGAATACATAACTAACCAGGAAGTTAACTTTAAACAAATTCATTGTTATAAAAAAAACTTGATAAATTATGATAATAGGCATTACCGGAACTTTGGGGGCAGGAAAAGGAACCATTGTTGACTATTTAAAAGAGCATCGGGGGTTTAAACATTTTTCGGCGCGCGATTTTATTACTCGCGAAGTCATTAAACGCGGACTGCCTGTCAACCGTGATACGCTTACCGAAACGGCCAACGATTTACGAAAGAACTTTTCGCCACAATACGTTATCGAACAGCTTTACTATGAAGCCCAAAAGGAGGGAGGCGATGCCGTTATTGAAAGTGTGCGCACGCCCGGCGAAGTTGTTTTCCTGCGTCAACAACCCCGATTTTATCTGTTTGCCGTGGATGCTGACCCGAAAAAACGTTTTGGAAGAATAAAAAAGAGAGGCTCTGCTACCGACCATATTGATTTTGAAACTTTTTTGGCAAATGAAAAACGTGAAATGACCACCACCGATCCCAACAAGCAAAACCTTGGTAAGTGTATTAAAATGGCTGATTTTGTTTTTTATAACGATGGAACAATGGAAGATTTATTTCGGCAGGTTGAAGAAGTCCTTAAAAAAATTGATAAGTCATAATATTTAAGGTAATACCTTTACCCTGTTGTTAACTCAATGAAAATAATTATCTTTGCACTTTCAAAATTAAACAAGAGGTATAAGCTTGTGTTTTATTGCCGGCTTGTAAACTGATATTTTCCACCTCACCTTGCCAAAGCAGGTTATTTTATCCTAATATTATGGAATACAATACAGAAAGACCCCAACTTGTTATTGCTGAATATGGCCGTAACATTCAAAAAATGATTGATCACGTCATTACCATTGAGGATCGTGAGAAACGTACAAAATCAGCAAATGTTATCGTTAACATTATGGCACAGATGAACCCGCAGGTTCGCGAAAATGAAGATTATATGCATAAGTTATGGGATCATCTTCATTATATTGCCGATTTTAAGCTGGATGTTGACTCACCTTATCCCCCGCCACAAAAGGACACCTTTCAAAAAAAGCCCGACCCCATTCCGTATAGCGATAATAAAATTACTTTTCGTCATTATGGTAAATATGTTGAAAAGATAATTGCTAAGATTAGTGAAATGGAAGATGGTGAAGAAAAAGACCTTTTGATAAAAATCATAGCCAATCACCTAAAAAAATCGTACCTCTCCTGGAACCGTGATTCGGTAAACGACGAAACTATTTTTAAACATCTTGAAGAGCTTTCGGGAGGGCGCCTTAAACTAACCGAAGGCCAGCAGTTGTTATCAACCAACGAAATACTTTCACGTAACCGCGGGCCTAAACATAAATCGAGTAACTACAGAAAAGATAACGGAGGTAAACGCCGGAATTATAACCCTAAAAGGTATTAGCACTTTTTTGTATTTATGATTTTTTAAGAAATTCACTCCATTCTTTGCAGCTCTTCCTATTGTGAAAATCAATTAATTGTCTATTTTTATGCTGTTAATTAAATAGCAGAACTATGGATTTTAAAACAATAATATTTGATTTCGGAGGAGTGGTTATCGACATTGACCCTCAACTAACTATCAACGAATTTAAGAAGCTTGGCATGTCCGATTCGGATACATTCTTAAAGCCCGGTTTTATTAATAATGTGATACGTAAGTTTGAAAGGGGGATATTAACTCCTGAGGTCTTCAGAGATAAGGTGAGAGCCGAAGCCGGTATTAATTTTACCGACCAGCAAATTGACGATGCCTGGAATGCCCTGTTGTTTGATATTCCTGCCGAAAGAATAGAGGTGATTGAAGAGGTGAAGAAAAACTATAAAATATTATTGTTAAGTAATTCCAACGAAATACATTACGATTTATATGTGCGCGACTTACAGCTTAGGTTTGGCTATCGTGAGTTTGATGAGTTGTTTGATAAAGCCTATTTTTCGTTTGACCTTCATTTAAGTAAACCCGATATTGAAATTTACGAATTTGTAATGTATCAGCATAAATTAAATCCTGCCGAAACACTTTTTATCGATGATAATATTGATAACATCAAAACGGCAAAATCGTTGGGATGGAAAACCTTTCACCTTGAATCACCTAACAGGATTCGTGATATTTTTACAAAAGGTAGGCTTAATAAGGGGTTAGATATTCAATAGTAGAGTTAAGTCAACCTCAAAGTAGTGTCATTGCGATGATGAGGTACGAGGTTCCGATAGCTATCGGAAGCAATCTCAATATGCCACTTTGAGGTTGATTTGACAGTAGTTTTATTGTACCATTACTTTTCCTGTGAAAACAGTTCTGTTTTGAGCTGAAAAGCGATAGAGATAAAGGCCGGCACCCGGTACGGAAACTTCAAATTGTTTGTCGGCTGTTGTTTTTTTAGTGCTGCTCAGTAAGCGTCCTGTCAAATCGTAAACGGTTACCACAAAATTTTCTGCCGGATGGTTACTATTTACCGCAAACTTAATGGTGTTGTCTTTTCCAAATGCTTTAATGGTTCCAAAAATTGATTGCGGGTTGTAAATAGCCGATGCGGGGGTAGCAAGCCATACCGACCCGTTCATAATTAGTTTCCGGTGGTTGCCGTTTGCATCCTCAAGCCATCCGTCGTACAGGTTGTCGCCATTATCTCCTGTTCCATCATCTGCCGGTGAGCTGTCTCCTAAGGCAACTACTTTTCCTGCGCCAAAAACTGCATAGGCACACATTACATTTTTGTTGCCCGAAGTGGAAGAACCTTCTTCGTAAACAACTCCTTTTACACTGTTATTTTGGTTAGGATAAAGGGTCATTGAAGTTCCTCCGTAAAACTCTACGCGGGTTACTTTTCCATAGGGACCGTTAAGCAACGGGTCGTTGGGTAAGTTGGGAATGTTATTGGTTTGTTCGTTAAAAAATTCATAGTCGAATTTTATTCCAAACGGATTAGATGTAATTGAGTTGTTGTTTATCAGGTCGTTCCATATTGCAGGCGAATCAATACCGTCGCCATTGCGGTCGGAGTTGTTATGATCCGATATCATAAACAAGCCCCCTCCGTCTTTAACAAATTGTATGATAGCCGATTTTTCACTTGAAGTAAATTTAATATTGGGTTCGCAAACCACAAAAACGTCATAATTAGAAAGATCCTGCGGATTGCCCGGGTTAAGGTAGGTAATATCGCCGTTATAAGGTAAAGTTTCAACATGGTAACCTTTTTTTACCAATTCAATACCCCACGATGACAATGCCCCCGTCCAGTAGTATTCGCCTGTATTAGAGGTGATGTTGTTTTGTGAAGGCGTGGGTATTTTTTGTGCATTGGCTTCATACCCTCCTGTGTGTGCATTGGGACTGTAGTCAAGGTTCCATTTGTCGGCGTCAATTACCCAGTCGGCATTGCCTGCTGTTTCGGCTTTCGAGGCGTCAAAAAGAAATTTCTTTTGCGAAAAAGTGGTTGTTGCAACCAACATCGTTACAATAAATAATATGTATTTCATCTGTTTCGGTTTCTAAAAATAAAGGGCGGCAAAGATATGGATAAATTGTTAACGGAAAGATTCTTTTATGCCTTGCAGATTGGGAATAGTCGCAATGCCTTCCGTTTGCTTTGGTGGCTAATTCCTATTTTGATGTGCTGACACCATTATAGACCCGATAGAGTATTGTCGGATTTTGTTGTCTGGGACTTTGTCAAAGTTGCTAATAATCTTAAAAAAACCCTGTGTTAAATCCCCGAAGGGGATGCAATATGAATAACCATACGTGCCAGCGTATGGAG
>Ga0256831_1000575_pt1 | contig 19117 bp, 7 predicted proteins | sample 132544metaG_FD_189087 | JGI IMG/M metagenome (GOLD analysis project Ga0256831, IMG submission 189087) | Hydrothermal vent microbial communities from Lau Basin, Pacific Ocean - 132-544 | ecosystem: Environmental > Aquatic > Marine > Hydrothermal vents | place: Pacific Ocean: Lau Basin | collected... | reverse complement strand
TCATTACAAGTAATTGTTGGTAATGGTTAGGGGTGACAATATTGAAAAATCTATCATATATCTGTGACTCAGTACCATAGCTTGAGGTTTCATTAATGCTATTATGAGCTTTTATAACGGCATCTTTATAGTTATATCCATCATAAGTACTCTGATTCATCCATGCTTTCATGACTTTAAAGTTATGCACTGAATTAAAGAAATGATTGTAAGCAGCTATCATTGTTCCATAAACCTTATACTCATCATTGGCACTCGCTGTTGGAGAGTAGCTTGATTCTAAGGCATTGGTTGGACGACAATATTTTGTTCTCTGCTCTTCAGCATCTTTGGCACTACATTCAGTACCATTAAATCCTAACTCCATATCAAACTTATTTGCCGTTTTAACAATTTTCATACTCTCAGCATGGTCAAAAGTAGCTAAAGTAGTTTTTGAGAATGGCTCAATGTTTTGAGTAAAATCAAGTTTTACCAAGACCCCTTTACCTTGACTATCTTCATATTTTCCCAAGAGAGATTTAAGTGTTCTATAAGACTTGTTTTCTAAAATCACTTTTCCATCTTCAACAAACAGACTCACCGATGTTCCTCTAAATCTACTTGATGGTGTTGGTATAACCGAGGTGGAACTCTCTACAGCAATAGAAACATTTTCTATGGTTTGAGCTGAAATATTTTGAGTAAACTCTACAACACGCTCTCCTCCAATCTCAATAAACTTGTCATACGTTATCTGCTCATCGCCTACAATAACGGTAACATTATGAAAACCTACACCTAAAGGATTTTTAAGGGTATCTTTTGCAATAACCCACTCATTATCTTGAATTGTTGGGCTGTAGCGTTCTGCTCCCACTTCAACAAATAGGGTTGCTCCCTCATCATAAAAGTTTGGTAGTTTCGCTTTTAATTCAGGCTTTTGATTGTTGCTTTGTAGCTTCTCTAAAGTATCAATATGAGTAGCTCTTTCTACTTGAACAACAACCTCTTGTGTACGACCACTATTACCATCATCAATACCTACTTCAAAACGATACTCTCCCTCAACTAATTTTTGTGAAACAGAAATAACCCCATTTTCATCAATTGCAAAAGGTACATCTTGCGTTACAATTTGATAGTTTAACTTGTCTCCTTGGTAGTCAACAGCACCCACATTAAAAATAGCTACTCCCTTAGGTTGCCAAAGATTGATTTTTTGTGTATAACTTTCATTGCTAAAAACAGGTGTTGTTGGCAAGGAACCATACACTTCTACTTCACTAAGTTTTAAACATTTTGAACGGTCATATTTAATTAGAATATTATTTCCCTCTGCTTCACCATTGACAACGACTTCTTGTTTATCCTCTTTTTGGAGTGTCGCAATCACATCATTTTCATCAAGAGGGTCATTACTTACAAACGTCTCTGAACGCAAGTAAACTTTAGCCTTGTTAACATCTTTTTTCGTACCATCAAGCACATCAATTTTAACCGTAGAGACTTTAATGCCCTCAGGAAGTTCTAATCCCCACCAATTGATATATCGACTTCGACAAGACTCATTGTTTGTTGAGACATCTCCATCTATTGCCAAACTTTCATGAGGAAGTCCACGAACATGCTGACCCTGAGTTGCTTTTCCAAAACGTTTAGCAATATTAAAATCAGCAGGTACAAGTTGTGTACTTGGTGTTAAAAGATTATTAGATGGTGGCACAACAACAACCGTTGTCTCATCAACACTCAATTGAGCATTATCTAAAAAAGCACCTTTGTTATTGTTTTGAGCATCAACCTCTTTAAAACCAACAACCTGAGCTTCTCCTGTTCCTACAAAAGTAGCTTGATAATTTGCCCAATCACTTGTAGGAGTAAATACCTCAATAACTTCTCCATCAACAACAAACTCAATATCAGCAGAACTTAACTGTTTTCTTGAACTATACGCATCAACAGAAAGGGTATAAGTAGCTCCGTTAATGGTTGTAATATTTTGAGTTAATTGATTAAGAGATTTACTAGAGTCCAAAGCCACTTTGCTTGTCCCATCAAGTGCCTCTTTACCATTTATGGTAACTTTAGAAGTTTCATTCCACCCATCAAGGTCAACTTGTTTCCAATTTGTTTTCTCTTTTAAGACACTAAAGTTCTCAAAACTCCCATTTTGAAGTAAGTTCTCAGCTTGAACCGAAGTTACTCCTAAAGTTAAGATAGTTGCTAGACTTAGAGTTAGTTTTGTGATTTGTGGTTTCATTTTGAATCTCCTGTTTTTTTCTTTGTTAAACAGAGTATAAAACAGTTTTGTGTCAAAAAGATGTCAGTTTGGAAAGTTTTTGAAGAAAAGAGGAGAGAGAAGTACTCTCCTCGAAGTTAGAAAAGGAATCTAACCCCTACATCCCAAAAGGAATCCCCTCAGGAGCAAAAATAAGTGTCATCACTTCATCACTATCAGAAGCATAGAGTCTAAAGAAGTGTCTAGCGTCTGCTCTGTTTTTAGTGACCATGGTCATTTGGTTCTCTGCATCATCGGCTGTTTGTTCTACATGAACGTCATCATTAGTTAATCCTTTGCTAGAGAAAATCTCTACCGTTAAATCACTCTGTGTAGCTTCTTCTGTTTGGTAGGCTGTTACTTGTACATGGTTGTCATCTAAACGGTTGGCTGTGAAAACATATTTTGGTACATTGGCTACAGGTACTTCACCCAAACCATAGAGTTTTGTCATGGCAAGTCTTACAACGGTTGACCAACCATAAGTCATTCCCTCATTTTGTCCAGCTTTATGTTCAAACCCAACTCCGTGCATCATCTCATGGAAATAATGCTCATAAGAGTTATTATATTCAGCTTTAACAATAGATGAACCAATAGAAGCCCAACCTGTTCCTGTGTAGTCACCAATTGATGTTGACCATCTACCATAGTTATTTCCTACACCTGTGTATTGTTTACCACGTCCTACAAAGAGTTTGGTGTTTTGATTTGGCATAACGGCACGGTAAAGGTGGCTATAGAACTGCTCATAGATGTCTGCTCCCTCTATCTCGTAGCTTCTTGCTTTTCCACTGTAAGTACTTAAATCAACTTCATCATAAGCTCCATCATCAATCCATGCCTTCATAAGGTTTACCACATATCGACTGTTAAAGAGACGACTGTAAGTGCTTGTGTACATGGTCAAAACGTTCTTCTCGTCATCATTAGGAATACACTCATGACTTCTGTCAGCACGGGTCACACCTTCACAGTTATCCTTTTCGGCATAGCCAATATTGATGTTAAAGAGGTTCGCTGTTGGTACAATTGTCATGTTACTATCATGCGTAAATGCACTTAATGTTGTAACACTGTACTTCTCAATAGGTTGTGAAAGAATCAATCTAGTTAAAACTTTTTGACCCTCGTCATTGGTGTATTGACCTAACAGACTTCCAATCTTACGGTAAGAGTTATTCGCAATGGTTGGTACACTGTTTACCATGCTAATGTTAACATCTGTTCCTCTACTTAAAGAACCATTTTTAAGCATGGTTACGGTTGAGTTTAACACCTCTACATAGATATCTTCAATCGTTGGCATAATCAAACTTTGTGTTTTTTTATGAACATGATGACCTGTCACTTCAAAGTAGTCTCGGTAGAGTATCTTCTCATCTCCCACCACTAAGGTTAGGTTGTAGCTTCCAATCGCTAAAGGCTCTTCTATCTCTCCTTTGTCAAGCGTCCATGTACCATCATCGTTTACCGTTACATCGTAACTCACACCCTCAACCATCACTTGTAGCGTCTCTCCATCGTTGTAGATATTTGGTACGTACCCTGTTAGTTCAGGTTGCTCATCATTACTCTTAAGAGGTTCTTTAACAATGGCTCTTTTAGCTACTTTTACAATCAATTTGTTCGTCACACGGTTTGTACCATCACTTGCAATCACGGTTAAACGGTATCGGTTTTTATCTAAAGTTCCATCAACACGAATATCTCCATTGGCATCTATGCTAAAAGGCACATCTTCACGAATAGAGTAGCTAAGGGTATCCCCTTGATAATCAATTGCACTCTTGTTAGCAATAACTTCTATTTTGTTCTGCCAATGGTCAATACGCACACTGCTAACATTGTCATCAAAGAAAGGTTTAGTTGCCTCTTTGTCAAGTTTTCCTAAAGAGAGTTGCTCCGATGAAATCAGCGTAAAAGTTGGCTCTTCTGCTTTTCTCCAAGCCACACTTACATGTTCTGCTCCTCCTGCCTCTTTCATAAAGGCTTCAATCTCATGAGTATCTCCAGCTTCAAGATGAATCTTAGCACTCTTTCCACTTACTCCCCAATCTTGATAAGAACCCCAACCATTTTTACTAGCAATCGTTTTACCATCTAAACGCAACTCCGTACTATCATCACCCACAATAGCAAAGAAGTAATCGCCACTCTCTTTAACAGATAAAGTTGTGGTTAATCGTACTCCAAAATTATCGGCTTTATTCTCTTTTTCTTGATTTAAGTTAGTAAGAACGGTTGTCATATCAGGTGCATCTTGGTAGTGAGTATTATCTAATAAATCAGAGACTGCACCTCCTCCAATACCGTTCCAACGCTCTACTTTAACACCCAATCCATTTAATATCTGAACGTTTACATCAGTGCTAACGCTCTCACTTCCACCACTCACATTGACTTTGAAGCTGTAGTTTTGAACAACATTGTGGTTCACTTTTTTTGCCACACGAATCACACCATTTTTGTCAATAGCAAATGGAGTCTCCCCCTCAATAGCATAAGTAAGTTTTTTGTTTTGGTAATCTTTTGCCCCTACTTGCCCAAGTATTGTCCCTTTAGGTGCATTGGCTACTAAGCTAAAGTTATACGCACTCTTATCAACTATTGGAGCTGTTGGAAGTGTTCCATAAACCTCTAAACTTGCAATATGAAGTTTATTGCCATCGGTCGCTTTTACAACAACATACGAAGCTTTTTTAGGCGTATCAAAGTTAATAACTTGCTCTGAGGTATCGCCTTTGAGTGTTCCTACCAACTCCATACCCTCTACATTTCCACCATAAGGGGTACTGCTCAAATAGACTTTTGCACCTGCTAAACGGTAAGGTTTATAATTAGCTGATTGAATCATTAACTTTTCAATACTAGGGTTAGCTGACATAGCCACTTGATACCAATTGTTTCGACTGTCGCCATTGGTGTAGGTATAAGTTGATTTATCCCCATCAATTCCCATCTGTGCATTATGTCCAGAAGCATAAGAGGGCATAGCACCTTGTGTTGCCACGCCATATTTTTGAGCTAACTCAATGCTTGTACTTACAACATCGCCTAACTCTACATCTAATTTCACATTGTCTAAAATTGCTCCATGATTGTTGTTTTGAGAAGCAACCTCTCTAAAACCAATACTCTGCTCTTCCCCTGTTCCTACAAATGTTACATTATAATCTGCCCATGTTTTAGTAGGTTGAATCGTATCAACAACCTTACCATCAACAATTACTTCAATATCTGAACTATGAATATGAACAGGGCTTGTATAAGCACTAAAAGAGAGGGTATAGCTATAGCCATTAATTGTTTGAACATTTTGGGTAAGGGTATTGACTTTGGTATTGTTATCAAGCACAACCTTTGCCTCCCCATCAACAGCACTCTCTCCTGTAAGAAGAATTTTACCTCCCCCATTCCAGTTATCAAAAGTAACCCTCTTAGATTTTGAGTTCTCTTTAATCGTTGTATACTCTTCAAAGCTTCCATTTAAAAGAATGTTCTCGGCTTGAACAGTAGTTACTCCTAAAGTTAGGATAGTTGCTAGGCTTAGGGTAAATTTTGTAATTTGTGGTTTCATCTTGACACTCCTATTTTTTCTTTGTTAAACAGAGTATAAAACAGTTTTATGTCAAAAAGATGTCAGTTTGGGGATTTGTGGGGAAAGTTTAAACTAAAGAGAGCCAAAGCTCTCTAAAGACTAATAAATATAAGAAGTATTCCCATCCATAGGCAAAGTTTCTCTATCAAACAGCGTTCCGTAATCATCTGTTTGACAATACCCAGTATCGGTAGAAACAAACAAACTCTTTGGAGCTTTATCGAACCCAAAACTAGCAATTTGGTCGTGTGCTTTTTGAGAGAAAGGTATACCCATCATGTCAAAGTAGTCTCGTAAATCAACTTCCGAAGCATACGAGTAAGCAATGGTTAACCAATCGTTATTTCTTATATTATTAATCTCATCTAAACTATAGGTTGAGAATCCCATAGAAGCTTTACGTGCTTCCCAATCTTTTTTGGCTCGTCTCATCTCTCTCTCCAAGATATGCACTCTTGCTAAAACATGCCAACCATTTTGAACTTTACCCAATTTTTGAGCGTGCATCATCGCATTCATTTTTAAGACATAAGGCTCTGGCCAATTTGTATTGTCCCACAACTCTTTTTGTAAATAGGCTTTAGGGTCAGTTTGATTTACCGAAGCTTGAACTTTATCGAAAACTTTTTTAAATGGTAATTTTTGACAAACACCATACTCTCCTGTATTTTCAAAGTATCGTAACTTGGTGTAATAAGAGAATGTATTGGTCGCTGCATGGTTAGGGAATCCCTCAAATCGCATCTTTTGCATAGAGTGACCCATCTCATGAATGTCTCCATGACCAATAGGGTTAAATGCCCAATAAGCATCATAAGGGTTTCCTGAACAACCATATCCACAAGTAGCTTGGTCAGCGTTCATGTGTTTCATAATGTCAATGGTCTCAATGGTTAAACCTTTCTCTTCTGCCCAATCGTGAATTTCAGGGACTACATCAACGCCATCTCCTTTAAATCCTGCTAAAACATGAGGATAGTTAGAGGTATATTTTACCACGGCATTTGCCAACCCTTCAGCTGTTCCTCCCCAACGTGTATCAGCAACCGATTGTCGCATTTTGTCAAGTTTAGAGTGTACGGTAAATCCTGCTGTAGCTATCTCTGCCCAATTATAATTACCTGCATCAAGCTTTTGTGTAAACGACGCATTATCGGCACTACTTGCCCAGAAAGGGTGTTCCCCTACATTCTCAAACGTAATATTTACAGGTAAATCATTTTTAGAGAACTCTAATTGAATTGGTCCTCCATAAGGGGAAGTAATCTCTATGCTCTCTCCTGATTTAATCTCAAAATGAGGTGTTTGAAGATATTTTGGTCTATTGTAGGCATTTTTTTGATACTGATGTGTCGCACCTGAACGTAGAGAGTTAATAAAGACTTTTACGCTTAAATCAGAACTATCACTACGGGTTACTCTTACCGTTTCTCCAGGTAAAGCATAAGCTCCTGTTGCTCTAAACTTTCTTTTTGATTGCATATTAACCACTCTAGTTGTTGGTGTAATCGCAGAGAAATCACTTCCTGAAAAGTTCCCCATATTGGGTTGAGTTGGGTTGATTTTTCTATAGTTATAAATGGCATGGTCAGCATAGTATGACTTCATAAATTCATTATCATCGGTAGTCACTTTATCCATTGGGTAACTTACAGATTGACGGAATTTATCTGCTGTTAGAGTCAATAGCTTTTGAAATTTATAACCACTCTCTTCAAAAATATCTTTTTTAGCATTATCTAAACTATTAATAATCTTTCGTACTTCATTTGCTCCCTCTTGAAACTCAGAGTTTAATCCAACAACTTCTGAACAGTTATCATATTTTGTTCCATAATTTCCTTTCCCATCATTACATTTAGTCCAATCAAAAGCATAATCGTTATTTTTAAAATGTGTAAACATCGTTTTAATGGATGCTAATCTTTCAGGAAGTATACCAAGGTCTAACGTTGGGTTATAGCTTTCTAATTTTAATTTTTTCCAATAGTTATCCCAAGAGTATGTTACATCAAATACTGAAGAGAAAAGTGCTTTTCCTAAGAGTTTTTGATTACCATCATGATGAACATAGAGTACAGGAGTACCATTAGCTAACGCTTGATTCACACTATTACTGATTTGAGTTACATTATCCTCTGCATTGGAAACTTGTGAGATAATTAATAAATCAGGGTTATTGTCTAAACAACTACTCAATGCTACTCCATCACAACTGTTTTCACTGTTATACGTTACTTGATTCGTATAATGGGTATCTAACCATGTACGTGTAGCACTCTCATCTCTAAACCAATAACTCTCATCAAGATGAGCAATCACTACATTGAATGGAGCTGTTTTTAAATCATCTCTTTTTGTTAACCATGCCATACTGTTCTCTAATACTTGATTCATCTCATCATTTACACCATTTCGTAAAGGATTTGAGCCAAAGACTACATATCGACCATTATCTTTTTTACCAATTGTTCCCATAGGCTTATGGTAAACAGTATACCCCTCTCTTTCAACGGCATTTGTATATAAAAAGGCAGAGTTCTTACCCAATGTTGGTAACATAACACTCGCATCGTGTGTGGGTGTCCAATCTATTGAAGTAAGGGAAGTGCCATCAGATTTTACTGTTCCATCACTATTAAGATTAAAAATTTGAACTTTGGCATCTTGCATAAAGGTTCTTGTAGCCTCTATCTCATCTAACGTTGCTTGAACCAACTCCTCTTGGGTCACTTTTGTATTGACCACATCTCCCGAAGCTAAAACATCAGCAATAACATCACTAGAAGTTACCTCAATAGTCATAGTTTGTCTAGTAACGTTTACCCCATCACTCACTTCTACTTCAAAACTATAAGTCCCTCCACTCAATGTACCATCTACTCTAATATTGCCTTGTGCATCAATAGCAAAAGGTACAGTTCCCACAATATTATAGGTTAAACTATCCTCTTGATAGTCTACAGCATTTACCGTGGCAACAACTTCTCCTTCTGTAGTAGTTCCTGAGATTAAGTAAGAAGTTTCAGATGTTGTGAATGTAGGTGCTTTTGGCATATCACCATAAACTTCTACTTTTCGTAGATGAAGATGTCTATCATCTTGACTACGTTGTTCCCCTTTAATTAAAAGATAAGTTCCACTCATTGGAGTACTAAACTCAATGACCTGCTCACTATTTGTAGCTTCTAATGTTTTTACTAAGTTGTTTTCATCTACTGTTCCTACAAAAGGAGTGTCACTTATATAGACTTTTGCATTGGTTAAACGATAAGTATTTCCATTTCTATGTTGAATGATGATTTTAGAGATTTTAGTAGGAGAAGGAAGCTCAATTTGAAGCCAATTTTCTCCATTTTTCCCACCTCTTGTATGGTTAATGGTAGAGTCATTATTATCTATGGCATAGGAAGCAGGTTCATAATAATGATACGAAGCATTTGTTCCTTGTGTTGCCTTTCCATATTTGTGAGCAATATCCAAAGCAGAGGTTACCTCTATTGAAAAAGGCTCTAATGTTGTTGTTAAATTGTCATCACTTACACTGATGTTAATATCACTGTATAGACCTACTGTGGTTGGTGTTCCCGATAAGAGACCCGTTGTTGTGTTAAACTCTGCCCAATCAGGTTTGTTCTCTATGCTGAAGGTTAATACATCTCCATCTACATCAGTTGCTATTGGTTGAAAAGAAAAAAGACTATAGGCATTAACACTCTTTTGAGCTTCACCCTCGATAAGTGGAGAGCGATTATTCATTTTTCCTGTTGGTTGCATGGAGACATTGTCAATTACAGCTCCATAACCATTACTTTGAGACGCTAACTCTTTAATTTGAATCTTTTGAGCTTGACCATTTCCAAAAAAAGCAACCTTGTAATTTTTCCACTCTGTAGTAGGCTTAATTGTCTCTAATTTTTTATCATCCACCCAAATCTCAAAATCTGAACTATTAACTCTTCGTGCATAGGCATCTAAACTTAGTTCATACTCTATTTTATTTTGAGTAGTCACCATCTGACTTAAACTATTGAACTCTTTTCCTACATCAAGTTCTATTTTATACGCACCCTTAGTTGAACGTTTTCCAAGACGATTATTCCATGCTTCCCCTGCACCTTCCCAACCATCAAAATTAACAAGTTTCCATTTTCCTCTATCTTTATTAATGGTAAAATTTTCAAAACTTCCATTGAGTAACATCTCTTTACTCTCATAAAGTTGAACATTGTCAAGCACAGCTCCTAAACCATTGTTTTGACTATCAAGCTCTTTAATAGAAATACGTTGTTCGCCACCAGTTCCTATAAAATAGATAGAATATTCAGCCCACTTTCTATCAGGTGTAATGGTGTCAACCACCTCTCCATCTATCAATATTTGAAAATCAGAAGTACCTTTGCGTCGTGCATAAGCATCAATAGAGAGCTTATATTTTTTATCTTTTACGGTAGTAACGCTTTGGCTAAGTTCGTCTACTTCCTTTCTTAAGTCAAGCTCTATCTTATGCTCTCCATTGGTGGCTTTTTGACCAATTTTACTGTTCCAAACTTCTCCATTTCCATTCCAGTTTGAAAAAGTAACCTCTTTCCAGCTTCCATGGTCATTGTAAGCTGTGTAGTTTTCAAAACTTCCATTTTGAATTAAATTCTCTTGGGCAATAAGCGTTGAACTTAATGTTAAAAGTGTTGAGGCAACAATACTTAAATTTATGATTTGGCGTTTCATAGACAACTCTCCTATTTGATTTGTAAAGATTATACAATAAAAACATATCAAAAAGAAATTATTTTTAAATTTTAAGTAAAAATTTATCTAAGCCGAAAAAACCCTCTGAATCTCCTCATCTCCAAGGCGAATAATCGTCCTCTCTCGACCAATTCGTATCTCATCATCAAATGAAACAGGAAATTTAATCCCTTTTTCAATCTTGACACCATTGACAAAAGTACCATTAGCACTTCTATCTTCTAAGAAATACGCTCCATCTTCCGAAGAGATAACCAAGTGAACACGAGAGAGAGTTCGGTCGTGTTTAAAGACAATGTCATTACCATGTTCAGGTTTGTCACTTCGTCCTATCTGAACATAGTTTTTCATGGGTTTAGGGGCTAAAATATGACTCTCTTCAAGTTGTAGTGTCTCTTGGTTTAATTGTAAAAGGTGTTCTACAAGCAAAAAGAGAGCATCCTCTTTTAACACAGACTTTTGAAGTGTTCTAAAGACCTCCCAAAAAGTTGTCTCTTCTATCTTTGCATTTTCATCTTTAATCTTTTCAATCAAAAGTAGAGCAGTAGAGAGTTTTCTGTAGAGCATAGTTTTTTCTAAATGAACATCAAAAATATCTTCACTTAACATATATAGAAAAGCACTTGCAGTTGCAGAAGAGAAGAGTTTACAGGTTATAGAGAGTTCATGAAGCTGACGAGCCAACTCTTGCAAGACACCATAAAAACGCTCTTTTAACTCATTTTCTACCAACATCTTTAACCTTTTATCGAGTATATCTAAAAATAATGATACTCAAATTATCTTTAGCTCCTCTTTCATAAACCAAATTTTTAATCTGATTTATAGCCTCCTCTAAGCTCTTTTGCCCCTCTACTATCTTCAACATCTCTTCAGCATGAAGCAAATCACTAACCCCATCACTACATAAAATATAGACATCATTTAGAGTCAAATCAACATAGTTTATCTCCAATGGCATCACCTTAAAGTTACCTATCGCTTTAGTAATGCTGTTTCTGTTTACTTTAGCTAGTTGCTCTTTTGTGTATCTGCCACTCTGTTTATACTTCTCATATTTTGAGTGGTCAACAGTTAGTTTAGTTATTAGACCATTACGAATTTGATAGGCTCGTGAATCTCCTAAGTGAAAGAGTGCCATTCGCTCCTCTTCAAGCTTGTAGAGTCCTACAACAGTTGTTCCTATCTGCCCTGATATACGCTTCTCTTTAACATAACTATAGATATGTTTAGTTGCCTGTTCCACAACACTATTAAGACGGTTTTCAACATAAGCATCTCCCTCAAACATATCGTAAGCAAGGGTAGAGTCATCATCTTCATCATTAAAATAAGGTACAGTCTCATCATCGCTGAATGCATCACTATAGGTAACGGTTGACTCTTCATCTTTTGACAAGGTTTGCTTAAAACTCTCTACCAAAAGATGACTTGCCACCTCGCCACGCTCATGTCCACCCATGCCATCTGCTACGACAAAAAGCCCTAAAGCTTCATCAACTAACAATGCATCTTCATTATTCTCTTTTACTAAACCTCTATCGGTCAAATATGCCACTTCATACATCTTCTCTCCTATTCCACTACAATTAACTCTTGAATTCTAACCGTAACACCTGAACCATCATTGGCAATATAGTTATAGTACCCCTCAGCATCTAAAACACCATCTGTAGTAAACTGACTATTGTCTAAATAGACTCGCTCTACTGTGTCGTTAGAAGTTCCATCATTCTCATCAATAGTTAAAACATTACTACCATCAGTAATGTCTATAACATCTTGTACCGTAAGTTCATCGAGTGCCGAGCCTAAATCGCTATCTAAATTACTATTGTTAACATTTAAAATAATACCTTCAATATTGTGTACATTACTTAAATTAACACTTATCCCACCATCAACAGAAAGAGAGTCTACACCATCTCCTCCATCATAGAGTACATCAACATTATAAGGTAGTTGATTTATACCATCATCACCTAAATAAAAATTATGTTCATCTACTGCTAAAACCAATGCCTCTAACTCCGATACATCATTTCTAAAATCACCATCTCCCCCACTCTCTGCTCCTGAACTTTCAGAGATTCGATTGTTAATATAGGTAAGTTCATCATCACTAATAGTATTAGAGGGATTAGCATCAAGAGGAACTAAAATACCAAGCGTTTCAATATCATCAGCTGTAAGCAACACATTACTATCTCCATTAGCACTATTTAATAAAGCAAGAGTATCTACAATTTCTTGAACCGAATTAGTATGGTCAGCAGAGACATCAGCATCAAATAAAACAGCGTTCACAGCCTCTAGTGTTGGCTCACTTGCTCCACCAACACCTGTAACCCCTATATTGGTCAAATCACTTAGCTCTACCCCTGTAGTGTTTCCATATTTTACTTCATCTAAAGCATTTAAGCTATCTTCAATTATCTGTAGATTTGTTTGTGGTGTTGTTCCCAAATCTAAACTATCACTATCGGCTAGTGCAATATTTAACTCATTTGCATCAGGAGCAGATACACTATTTAACCCTAAAAGTTCCCACTCCGATTGAGTAATATCTGTTGCCGTAGTATCTCCATCTTTAGCATCAACTTTTATAAGAACATCAACAATATTTTGAAGTTGGGTTGTATCTCTTCCAATATCCACATCACTATCTGCTAAAATATTATTTACTCTTGCTATATTATCAGAACTATCCGTTAAGTTATTAATCCCTAAAGTGGTTAAATCCCCAACCTCTAATGCCTCATTTTCTAATCTTGTGGTTGCTTCTGCTAAATTATCGGCTTGGGTCTGTAGAGTAGTTACTAAATCTTGAATAGCTGTTCTATTATCTTCTCCATTAAGATTAGAATTTAACTCTGCTAGAGTAATTTGATTCTCTCCTCCAACATTTTCAACTCCTAAAATAGTTAAATCAGTTGTCGTTAATGCCTCTGCATTATCTAACCCATTTAAGACATCTAATATAGTCTGTAGATTTGTTTGTGGTGTTGTTCCTAGTGGTAAAGAGTTGTTTGAAGCCAATACATCATTGAGGTCTGCTACATCTTCACTATTTAAGTTATTTAATCCTAAGAGATTAAACTCTGTTTGGGTTAGCTCCTCTTTGTTATCTAGTTTTATTATGGTGTTGGCTATATTTTGAAGTTGGGTTGTATCTCTTCCAATATCTACATCACTATCAGCTAAGATATTATTGACTCTTGCTATATTATTACTATTATCCTCCAAGCCTGTAATTCCTAAAGTTGTTAAATCTCCTGTAGTTAAAATTTCTGAACTTAAACGACTATAAGAGTCACTTTCTTCTTGTAAAGAGTTTACTAATGTTTGAATATCGTTAGTATTATCTTCTCCATTTAGTTCTTCATTTAATATATCTAAGCTTATCTGATTTACTCCTCCAACACCTGTGACCCCAATATTTCTTAAATCACTTAAACTCACATCAGTTCCTGAATCAAGCACATTTAGAGAATCTAAAATTGTTTGTAAATTTACACTTGGAGCTATTCCTAAATCTAAGCTATCTTTATTAGCTAATGCCATATTTAAGTCACTTATATCTTCACTACTTAAATCATCTAAACCTAGTAAAGTAAACTCTGTTTGATTTAATTCATCTCCATTATCTAGTTTTATTAGAGTATCGGCTATATTTTGAAGTTGGATAAGGTCTCTTTGTTCATCTATTGTTCTATCGGCTAGTACATTATTGACTCTTGCTATATTATTGATGTTATCTGTTAGATTTTCAACTCCTAAAAGTGTTAAATCTCCTACTTTTAAAGAAGCATCCTCCATTCGTGCTAAAGCACTATCTCTATCTTGTTGATTATCTTCTACATTATTTTGAATATCATTAGTATTATCTTCCACATCTTGAATATTATTTGTGCCATCTTCATTCAAAACATCATTAGTATTATTTTCAATATCATTACGGCTATCCACTATATGTTTAACATCTGTTTGAAGTTGCGTTACAAAGCTACTTTCTTGTTTAACAATACCACTTTGACTCTCTACCTCTTCACTACTACTATCTACAATCTGAGTACTATCTACCTCCTTGCTAGTTTCACCAACAAGCTCCTCTTCTACTTCATTTTTAATATCAGATGAAACAGTCTCTTTTAGTGTATTCTCCATCTGCTCGATAGGAGCAAAGTGTGTACTAATCTCCTCTTTTTGCTCGTCTATCCTATGCTCATTATCTTTTTCTATCTTGTTAACAATAGATTTTTCCTCTTCTCCAACTACCTTTATATCTACATGAGCCATCTGCTCTTTAACTAAAACCTCATCTTCTGCTTCTAGCTCATTCTCTTCAATCTCTTGTTCTGTTTGAGGAGCATACTCCTCCTCATCTTGCTCATCATACTCCTCTAAAAACTCATCTAAAACATCAAATGAAGCTTCAATATGGAACTCATCACTCAACAGATAAGTATCTCCATTGTGTTCTAAGCGTAAAACACTAAAAGGAGAAACCCCCTCTATATGGTCTAACCTATCAAGGTCAATCCTCTCAACATTAACAATCTTCTTGCCATCTTTGCCATAAAATACTATATCTTCGGACTTTAAAACATTGAATTTCATTTTACCAACCTAAAACCAATATCACTATTTTTAGTGCTGTGTGCATTCATTGAGCCTTTAATATCTAAGTTTAGATACTCCTCCAAAGTGTTGTATGAGCCTCCAAGTGTCATCTTAGAGAACTCACCCACACTATCTTGCGACCACTCAGCAATATTTCCCAAAAGGTCATAGACTCCTAGAGGATTTGGCTCTTTTGTTGCCACTTTGGCTAACTCTCCAACAGCTACACCTCCAACACCTTGAGTAGCAACAGCTAACCACTCCTCATAAGTAGGTAACCTATAGTGACCACCTATTTTTCTATTGAGCCAATCGACATAAGCCTTAGCCCCATACCATGAGACATAGACAACAGGATAGCTCTCATACCCCTTAGAGACAAAATAAGAGCCTGAATCCTCTTGAATATACTTCCCTCGCAAAGAGAAGTAGCTCTTTAGCCTCTCTTTAGAGAGCTTTGTATCGTTTAAAAAACGCACCAACTCCCCATAAGTCACCTCTGTTTTTGCAAAACGCACCCCACCATAGGCTTTAGCCATCTTTGGTACTTTAGGCTCTGTTAAAACACTCCTCTTTTTTGAGCTAGGCGTTAAATGCTCTCTCTCTTTCAAGCGTAAATACGCCTTACTCATTGTAGCTTTCTCTTGTGGAAAGAGCGTTACCTCTTTGTCTTTAACTCTAATGGTCTTTAAAATAGGCTTATAGACCCTTACACCACCCTCTCGTTTAGAGGAGTAGAGTAAAACCTTATAGACCCCAGGCACACGCTTAAAACTCAAAGGAGTCACATCAACATATCTATCTTTGGTGCGTATTAGCTCCCCATTGACCTTAACCTTAAACCCTACAGGGCTTGTTATCTTCACCGTTCCCTCTTTTTTGCGAAGAGGTAGAACCACCTTAGTTATCTCTTTTCCCATCAACTCCCTATAGACCAAGACTCTCTCTTCAAGAGTCTCATAACCCTCTTTTTTAACCACTATCTTATAGGCTCTATCTAAATCTTTAAAGTAGAACTTCCCTCTATAGGGCGTATTGCCCACAAACTTACCATCTATCTCAACCTCTGCTACCAAGTCGCCTTTGGTACGCACCTCAAAAGCAACCTCTTTTTCTATTAGAGGGTTTTCAACTCTTTTTTGCTCCCCCTCTTTAGAGAGCTTTATCTTACTCACCTTTGCTAAGTAGTTATCTGCATTTTTTATCTCTACAAGATGTTCTCCCAACAACACCCTATAGCGTCCATCACTTTGAGGATTAACTAGACGATTGTCAACCAAAATTTGAGCTTGAGTACTGTTTGGAACAACCAAATAACCATACTTATCACGCTTCATATCATAAAGCTTATACCCCAACACTCCAAAAAAAAGCAAAGATAAAAGCAATAATATAATCCATCGGTTACGCCTTTTTCTCTGAACATCTCCTCGTAGCTCCTCACCCATCTCTTTAGCACTCTGTGGTCGCTCTTGGTATGACAGAGCCAACGCATGGTCAATCGCTTCCAAAAAGTGTTTATCAAACCCTTTAGATAACCCTTTCATCTTGGCAAGTGGCAAATAGGGGTCACTCTCCCCTCGTGCAATCGCCTCTGCTCTAAGCTTAGATTTTGGTGGCTTTTTACCCACCACCATCTCATACATCATCACTCCAAGAGCATATAGGTCAGTGTAAGCTCCATACTCTGAACTAAGCCGTTTTACCTGCTCTATTGGTGCATAAGAGGGAGTTAAAAGGTGAGCCGAAGTGACACTAGCTCCAAAGTCAATAAGTAGAGGCTCATCATCTTTTCTAATGTAGATATTGGCAGGTTTAATGTCCTTATGGTAAACACCATACTTATGAATATGCTCCAACCCCCTTAAGATAGGCTCAACCAAAGCCATTATCTCTTTTTGGGTTAAACTCTTCCCCTCTTTTTTAACTCTATCAAGGTAATCGCCTAACTCCTCCCCCTCAGAGTAAGGCATAAGGTAGTAGATGGTATTGTTTACATCTCTCTCTAACGAAACAAACCCTGCTACATTTTTATGAGGCACAGTGTTAATGGTAACAATATTTTGAGCCTCCTCCTCAAAAACCTCTTTCATTTTAGTAAAAGAGCTCTCTTGCTGTTGAGTAGCATTCTCCCCCAGAGCCACTGTAGCATCAGCCTTTCGCTTCACCATACCCTTTGGGAAAAACTCTTTAATTACTACTTGATTATGGCTTCCATCCTCTTCAGCCACATAGGTAATGCCCAACGCCCCTTGCCCTAAAAAGCGTTTAATAGTATATTTACGTACAAAAACAGAACCCTCTTGAAGATAAGGCTCTACCTCCTCTTGCTCTTCAAAGTCAAGTTCATCCTCGTCAAAAGAGCTAAACTCATCATCAAAGATACTACTCCCATCTTCATCAAATATGGTTATGTGTGTCTGATTTATTTCAAATTCTGTTCCCATAGTTTAGTTCCTTTGATTTAGTATATCAGAAAGTTATTGAAAATATAGTAACTCCAAAAGAGGGGTAATGTCTATAAAAACATAATAAAATCATATTAGAATTTTTAGGCTTTTGAGAATATGATATTTCATCGAACTCAGGTTATTACTACCCCTCTAATACAAAAAACCAAACAACCAAAGAGGAATCTTATTACCAAATCCAATTTCTATATTATCAGAAGCAACAAAAGAGTTTGGCATATCTTTTATCTGCTTAAAGCTTTTATTTTTCCCTCCAACTTCAAAAGTATAAATGTTGTCCACTAAAAAATCTCCCTTTTTTGCTACATAAATATCTTCATTGATAAAACGATTTTGTAGAGAAAAATAGTTTTTTATCTGATTTACAAAAAAAGCCTCTCTTGCACTTCCTATATCTACTTTTTTAGTTAATGCAGTGGATATATTGGTATTTTGCATAAAGAGTTTTTCAGGTTTACTCATAATATTGTACCCCTTTTCGGGAGTTCGGATACTGTTAATAATCTTTGCCTCTTCCAAATAGTTTAAATACTCATAGAGCTTTGGTCGTGAAATATCAGTAGCTTTAGCAAGGTCAGTAATATTTGGAATAAAAGGAACACTCACAGCCAAGAGATAGAGTAGTTTTTTGAGTTTGCGTATCTGTTGCATCTCTATTTTGTTGATATGTGGTAAATCGGACTCTAAAATAAGATTGATTATCTGAATAATTCGTAGATAATAAGAGCCTCTGTCCTCTAAAATAAAAGGGTAACACCCAAACTCCAAATACTCTTTAAAAAGCTTAAGAGGTTTAATCTTTTGGCTAATCTCACTGGCTATCTCAAAATGATTTTGGATTATCTCTTCAAGTGAGTAACTCTTAAAAGAGACCTCTTCTTTTAAAAAAAGATACTCTCTAAAGGATAAATTTTCAAGATGATAGACAATAGTTCGCCGAGAGAGGTCAACATTTTGTTTATTGATTTGTAAAATAGAAGAGCCTGAAATAACCACTCTTAAAGAGAGTGAGTCATAAATGCTTTTAATATGCCTAGCCCAATCATTGTACTTATGCACTTCATCAATAAAAAGTACCTCTCCACCATAAGCAGAAAACTCACTAGCAAACTCATAAAGAGAGATAGATTGAAAATATGGGTTATCTAAAGAGATATAGAGAGCCTTATCACTCTGATAATAATGCTCTTTAATGTACTGCAACATCATGGTTGTTTTTCCTAAACCTCTCTGTCCCAAGATAGCGAGAGATTGTAGATTCCAATTAATCTCATCATAAAGGTATCGTTTCTTTTCTAAAGATATTTGATTGAGTAGTTGATTTTGTTCACTAAATAGATTTTGAAAGTCCATAAGTCAGCCTTTTTATATGTAAATTTATATTATCATATTTTTAGTTATATGTAAATTTAA
>Ga0256831_1000574_pt1 | contig 19127 bp, 16 predicted proteins | sample 132544metaG_FD_189087 | JGI IMG/M metagenome (GOLD analysis project Ga0256831, IMG submission 189087) | Hydrothermal vent microbial communities from Lau Basin, Pacific Ocean - 132-544 | ecosystem: Environmental > Aquatic > Marine > Hydrothermal vents | place: Pacific Ocean: Lau Basin | collected... | reverse complement strand
TAGATTAACTCTTGCCCGATATTTACTGAAAAAATGAATGCTACTCATATTAAATCCGGCCAGGCGGTGGAATTTTACATTTTTCTGTCAGTTTATCAAAATATTTGGGCTGACCGATTTTTGCTGTAAGAGATAAAGGTAAATACTGCTTGAAACTGCTAAACATAACCTTATGTAGTTAATAATTTCATGCAGTTATTAATTTCTTTGTAACTAATTTTCAGATGTGGGTAATGTGAATAAAAGCCAGATTTTTAATGAACGAGCCGGACAGTTAATGAAGGTCCTGGTAGAGAGTTATATCAGCGATGGTCAGCCGGTGGGTTCAAAAGCACTGGCAGAGCATTCTGGGCTGAAAGTCAGTGCCGCTACAGTACGCAATGTTATGTCCGATCTGGAAAAAATGGGACTGATTCATTCACCTCATACCTCTGCAGGGCGGATACCAACGGTTCAGGGTTACAGAGTTTTTGTGGATTCACTTTTATCGGTAAAAAGTCTGGATAAAAATCTACTCAGTCAGCTTGCCGCACCGGTCAGTGATATTCAGGAGCAAAGTCAGATTCTGGAATGGGTATCTGAGACACTTTCCGGCGTGACTCATATGGCCAGTCTGGTGGTGTTGCCTAAAAAAGACTTATTGTCACTGGTTCAGATAGAATTTATTCCATTGTCCAATAGACGAATTCTGGCCATTCTGGTGCATAGTGATAATGAAGTGCAGAATCGGGTAATACAGACAGAACGACAATACAGTACGACCCAGCTGCAGCAGATGAGTCAGTATCTGAATCATCTGCTGGTGGGTAAAACTGTCAGGTCTGCCTGTAACACACTGGCTCAGGAGATGGAAAACACCCGACAGAAAATGGACGATATGATGCGTTCTGCTATTACTATGGCTAATTATGCTTTTAGAGAACATCAGGAGCAGGATGATTATGTGCTCAGTGGTGAAACCAACTTAATGCAGTATGAAGATATTGCCAGTATGGAAAGAATGCGCAGCCTGTTTGAGGCTTTTCATGAAAAACAGCATATACTTTCTCTGCTGGATCAGGTGAGCAATGCGGACGGTGTTAAATTATTTATTGGCAGTGAATCTCATTTTCAGCCCTTGCATGATTGTTCTGTTGTTGCTGCCCCGTATCAGATAGATGGGCAGACAATGGGAGTGCTGGGGGTTATTGGTCCGACCCGGATGGCTTATGACAAAGTGATACCCATTGTGGATTTGACTGCAAAATTATTAACATCAGCCTTGAATCACGAAAATTAACCCCTATTTAAAATGTGTCAATTATCAAGTGCTCTTTAAACTCAATGCTTAGCTGAGCGATATTGATTTAAAGAGAAACAGGAAATACCAACCAGGATTAAACTCAGGATTAAACTATGGCAGAAGAACAGAAAGTGGATAGTCAGGCAACAACAGAAGACGTCAGTGCAACGGCTTCAGAGACAACTGATGACACACAGAACAATGCGGGTGACAGCACTAATAATGAAGAAGTCGTAGATGAACTGGCTGCCCTGGAAGCAGAAGATTTAATCGCACATATTAAAAAGGTGCAGATAAAAGCTGATGAGAACTGGGACATTGCTCTGCGTACTAAAGCAGAAATGGAAAATGTTCGTCGTCGTACCGAAAAAGAAATTTCCAATGCCAGAAAATACGGGGTGGAAAAACTGGTTAATGAAATATTACCGGTTAAAGACTCTATGGAGATGGGTCTAAAAGCGGCCATCGAACTGGATACTGAAGATGAAGCAGTACACAAAATTCGTGAAGGTATGGAATTAACCCTGAAAATGATGAACGATGCCATGACTAAAATCGGTGTTAAAGAGGTGGCTCCGGAAGAGGGGGAACCCTATAGCGCCGATTATCATCAGGCCATGTCCATGCAGGAAGTTCCGGGTCGGGATCCAAATACAATTGTTGCTGTGGTACAAAAAGGCTATACCCTTAATGATCGCCTGATCCGTCCGGCGATGGTGATGGTTGCAAAATAACCGGCCCGGAAAAACAGACCATAAATTAACTGCTTTAATCATGTTGCTAAATAATGGCAAAAGATACTAAATAAGCATAAAAATGTTATTAATAACACTTGAAAAGTGGGGCTATAACCCCATCTACTTTGCTAAGAGTAAAACACAAAATAAAATATTCAGGAGAACAAACAATGGGTAAAATTATCGGTATTGACCTGGGCACAACCAATTCATGCGTTGCAATTATGGATGGAGGCAAGCCAAAAGTCATAGAAAATGCAGAGGGGGATCGTACCACGCCTTCTATTGTTGCATATACCGAAGACGAGGTTCTGGTAGGACAGCCTGCTAAACGTCAGTCGGTCACTAATCCAGCCAATACATTATATGCTGTAAAACGTTTAATCGGCCGTACCTTTGATGAAGAAGCAGTACAAAAAGATATTAAACTGGTACCTTATAATATTGTAAAAGCTGACAATGGCGATGCCTGGGTAGAAGCTCAGGGCAAGAAAATGGCGCCGCCTGAAGTATCAGCAAAAGTACTGGCAAAAATGAAGAAAACCGCTGAAGACTATCTGGGTGAAAGCGTAACAGAAGCAGTTATTACCGTACCTGCCTACTTTAATGATTCTCAACGTCAGGCGACTAAAGATGCAGGTAAAATTGCCGGTCTGGATGTAAAACGTATTATTAACGAGCCAACTGCTGCGGCGCTGGCTTATGGTATGGACAAGAGCAAGGGTGACTCCACTGTTGCAGTATTTGACCTGGGTGGTGGTACCTTTGATATCTCTATTATCGAAATTGCCGAAGTCGATGGTGAGCACCAGTTTGAAGTGTTATCCACTAATGGTGATACCTTTCTTGGTGGTGAAGACTTTGATTTACGTCTGATAGACTATCTGGCTGATGAATTCAAGAAAGATCAGGGTATGGATCTTCGCGGCGATCCACTGGCAATGCAGCGCTTAAAAGAAGCGGCTGAAAAAGCCAAGATTGAACTTTCCAGTGCTCAGCAGACCGATGTTAATCTGCCTTATGTTACCGCTGATGCTTCCGGTCCTAAACACTTAAATGTTAAAGTGACTCGTGCCAAGCTGGAGTCACTGGTTGAAGAGTTAGTCAAGCGCACCATTGAACCATGTAAAATTGCCCTGAACGATGCCGGCTTATCAGTAAATGATATTGATGATGTGATTCTGGTCGGTGGTCAGATCCGTATGCCTAAAGTACAGGAAGAAGTACAGGCATTCTTTGGCAAAGAGCCACGTAAGGACGTCAACCCTGACGAAGCGGTTGCAGTTGGTGCAGCTATTCAGGGCGGTGTATTAGGCGGTGAAGTTAAAGATGTACTGTTGCTGGATGTAACGCCTCTGTCTCTGGGCATTGAAACCGCCGGTGGTGTTATGACCAAACTGGTTGAAAAAAATACCACTATTCCAACTAAGGCATCACAGGTCTTTACTACCGCTGATAATAATCAGACTGCAGTGACTGTACATGTCTTACAGGGTGAACGTGAAATGGCCAGTGCCAATAAATCACTGGGACGTTTTGACCTGGCGGATATTCCTCCAGCGCCACGTGGTACACCACAGATTGAAGTATCCTTTGATCTGGATGCCAATGGTATTCTTAACGTGTCAGCTAAAGACAAGGCGACCGGAAAAGAACAGTCAATTATTATTAAAGCGTCCAGTGGTCTGTCCGATAATGAAGTCGATCGTATGGTTCAGGATGCGGAAGCCCATAAGGAAGACGATAAGAAGTTCCATGAGCTGATCACTGCCCGTAATACAGCAGATAACATGATTCATGCCACTAAGAAGTCTATGGAAGAATTGGGTGACAAGCTTGAAGAGACTGAAAAGACCTCTATTGAAGCTGCAATTAAAGACCTTGAAGAAGCCATTAAGGGTGACAGCAAGGACGATATTGAAGCCAAAACCAAGGTGCTCACCGATGCTTCAGCTAAAATGGCTGAGCGTTTATATGCTAACCAGGGTGATGCAGCAGGCACTGCCGGTGGTGAAGCAGGTGCAGGTGCAGCAGGTGGTGGTGCAGAAAGTACCGCTCAGAACACTGCAGATGATGATGTCGTGGATGCAGAGTTCGAAGAAGTGGATGATTCTAAGAAATAATTAGTTTCACTATGAAGCTCGCCGCCAGCAGACAGTTTGTTGACCATTTGCTGGTCTGGAGCTATTAAGAACACAGGAATGGAGAATTTTCTCCTCCCTGTGTTTTTTTGTTTATGCAAGCCTTGAGCGAATAAACAGCCTTGAGCCAGTACATTGCTCTGAGTTAACACGTTATTTAACAACCAAGAAAGCCCGCTATGTCAAAAAGAGATTATTACGAAATACTTTGTGTTACAAAGACGGCCAGTGAAGTAGAAATTAAAAAAGCTTATCGTCGTCTGGCCATGAAGCATCATCCCGATCGAAACCCTGATGATGTTGAAGCAGAAGCAAAATTCAAAGAAGCCAAAGAAGCCTATGAGATTTTGTCTGATGCCCAAAAGCGAGCCGCATATGATCAATTCGGTCATGCCGGTGTTGATCAGGGTGCCGGCATGGGTGGTGGTCCTGGCGGTAACTTTAGTGATATTTTTGGTGATGTCTTTGGTGATATCTTTGGCGGCGGCGGTCGTCGCGGGGAGCGGGTTTATCGCGGTGCAGATTTACAATACAATCTGGAACTGACGCTTGAAGAAGCCGTTCAGGGTAAAACCGTTAAAATCCGTGTTCCAACCTATGTAAAATGTAACAAGTGTAACGGCTCTGGTGCTAAAAAAGGCTCCGCAGCGGATACCTGTACTACCTGTCAGGGTGTCGGGCAAGTGCGTATGCAGCAGGGCTTCTTCTCCCTGCAGCAAACCTGCCCAACCTGCCATGGCAGCGGTAAGGTTATTAAGGAACCCTGTGATGTCTGCCATGGTGAAGGGCGTATTCAGGAACGTAAAACTCTGTCCGTTAAAGTACCTGCAGGTGTAGACACCGGAGACAGAATCCGTCTCTCAAATGAAGGTGAAGCTGGTCAGAATGGCGGCCCAGCCGGTGATTTATATGTCCATGTAAACGTTAAGCCTCATGACATCTTTACCCGTGAAGACAGTGACCTGTATTGTGAGGTGCCTATTAATATTGCCACAGCGGCTCTCGGAGGCACTCTTGATGTTCCCACTCTGGATGGCAGAATCAGTCTGAAAGTACCTGCTGAAACCCAGTCTGGCAAGATGTTTCGTCTGCGAAATAAAGGGGTTCGCTCAGTGCGAGGAGGCCTGCAGGGCGATTTGTTATGCCGTGTCATTGTAGAAACACCGGTTAAACTCAATGCCAGACAAAAGGAACTGCTGGAAGAATTTCAGGCTACTCTTGAAGAAGGTGGAAAGAACCACAGTCCTAAAGCACATAGCTGGTTAGACGGGGTTAAGAAATTTGTTGATGACATGAAGCAGAATATTGGCTCTTAATATTCTGAAAAAGTTTCACTATAGGAACCTTTCATATCATAATGAATGCTGAAAGTCATAGGAGGGTGATGTTATGAATACATCGATATGGGGGCGTTTAAAGGCATTATTTCAGACAGATAAAATACCATCAGATGCCCGACAGAAACAGCTGCAGTCCAGGCGTTCTGTTTTAGGCAAACTGGTGGCAACCAGCGGAGCAGTAGCTTTAGGGGCTGCCGGTACTATGGCACAGGCACATAAGCGGGATGCAGATTCAGAATGGCAGGAACGCTTTCCCGGTGATCCGCCGGAACACAAAATGCTCTATCAGTTGAATAAAGAGGATGCTGAATACCATCAACATGTGATTAATTCCGTAGGTGCCATGGTGGGTAAATACGCGGATAATATAAATATTGTGGTGGCCTGTTTTGGACGCGGAATTCATGTGCTGGTAAAAAATCCAGCTCGGCCCGTAGATGAAGCCATTAAAGCTAAAATTAAAAGTCTGGCAGAGCAGGGGGTAGAATTTCATGCCTGCGGCAGAACTCTAACGGCCATGAACTGGACCAGGGATGATTTACTGCCTTTTGCCAAACTGGTGGAAGTAGGGGTTGCAGATATGATGGAACTGCAGGAACAGAATTATGCTTATGTGGCCTGGTAAGCAATAACACTTTAAATTTTTATAATATATTCTTCTGGAAAAACAATGACAAATATTCTGGTCACCGGTGCGGCCGGGCGCATGGGAAAAAATTTAATTCTTGCTGTAGATGAAGCAGAAGGTGCTCAACTGGCAGCAGCAACTGAACGTCAGGGCAGCAGTTTAATTGGTGCTGATGCCGGAGAACTGGCAGGCCTCAGTGCTAATAATATTAAGCTGGCAGATGATATTTATTCTGTGCTCAATGACGTTGATGTCTGTATTGACTTTACCGCACCGGCAGTGACAGTAGAAAACCTTAATGCCTGCCGGGCTGCCGGTAAAAAAATGGTTATTGGCACTACGGGTTTCAGTGATGAGCAAAAACAGCTTATTGAAGTCGCCTCTAAAGATATCGCTATAGTTTTTGCTCCAAATATGAGTGTGGGAGTTAATCTGACCTTTAAATTACTTGATATTGCGGCCCGGGTTCTGGGTGATACTGTGGACATTGAAGTAATTGAAGCCCACCATCGTTATAAAGTTGATGCGCCTTCCGGTACAGCCCTGCGTATGGGTGAAGTGGTTGCTGATGCTCTGGGGCGTGATTTAAAAGAATGTGCGGTTTATGGTCGGGAAGGTCAGACCGGCGAACGGGATCGTAAAAGCATTGGTTTTGAAACCATTCGTGCCGGTGATATTGTCGGTGAACACACGGTTATGTTTGCTGATATTGGTGAGCGGGTAGAAATTACTCACAAAGCCTCCAGCCGTATGACCTTTGCCAATGGCGCTGTCCGTGCGGCGCAATGGCTGCAAAAACATAGTAGCGGCCTGTATGATATGCAGGATGTACTGGATTTGCGGGATTAAATGCTTCGACTGAATATTTACCCTCAATCTCTTGTAAAGACAGGGCATCCCGGTCTTTACTCCCTGTTGTTAGCCTCAAAACATATCTGCTTAAGATAATAAATTACCGTAAACCCTAAGTTTAAGATAGACAGTTTTTGCGGTATCTTGTAAAATCCCGAAGTTAAATTTGCTTATCTAGACTTATGGGAGACTTCATTGGCCAGCTCTGACAATAAACCGGATAACACGGCAGTATTTGCCACATATGCACCTGCCATTCTGGCTCTGGAAGACGGCACGGTTTTTTACGGTAAAGCCATTGGTGCAACTGGGGAAACCGCAGGTGAGGTGGTGTTTAACACTTCCATGACCGGTTACCAGGAAATTCTCACCGATCCTTCCTATAAAGAACAGATTGTAACCCTGACCTATCCTCATATTGGCAATGTCGGTACAAATTCGGGTGATGAAGAATCCAGTGCCATTATGGCCAAGGGCCTGGTAATTCGCGATTTACCCCTGTTGATGTCCAGCTGGCGGTCTGAAATGCCACTCTCTGACTATCTGAAAAAACACAGTATTGTGGCTATTGCTGATATTGATACCCGCAAACTGACTCGCTTATTACGAGATAAAGGGGCACAAAGTGGTGCTATTATTGCTATTGAAGGGCAAAAGTCCGATCTGGATGAAGCGGTTGCCGTGGCTTTAGCGAAAGGTTTCCCGGGTCTTAAAGGTATGGATCTGGCTAAAGTAGTGACGACTGACAGTTCGTATGAATGGACGCAAGGCAGCTGGTCATTAGAGTCCAATAGTAGCGAAACAATAACAGATTCAGCTTATCATGTTGTTGCTTATGATTATGGCATTAAGAAAAATATCCTTAGAATGCTGGTAGACAGAGGCTGCAGGGTAACCGTAGTGCCGGCACAAACCAGAGCATCTGAAGTGCTGGCCATGAACCCCGATGGTATCTTCCTGTCTAACGGGCCGGGCGATCCGGAACCCTGTGACTATGCCATTGCAGCCATTGGTGAAATACTGGATACTTCCAGACCGGTATTTGGTATCTGTCTGGGACATCAATTGTTGTCTCTGGCCAGTGGTGCAAAAACCATAAAAATGAAATTCGGCCACCATGGCGCTAATCATCCAGTCAGTGATCTGAATACTAAAGAAGTGATGATCACTTCTCAGAACCATGGCTTTGCAGTGGATGAAAATTCTTTGCCGGATAACCTCAAAGCCACCCATAAGTCATTATTTGATGGTTCCTTACAGGGTGTTCACCGAACCGATAAACCGGCCTTCAGCTTTCAGGGACATCCCGAAGCCAGTCCAGGACCACATGATGTCGCGCCCTTATTTGATCATTTTATTGATTTGATTAAAGAACAGAAGTAACACAGTTCAGTATGGTTTTTTAAAAATTAACACACTAATTTAGTGAGCATAGAATGCCAAAACGTGATGATATAAAAAGTATTCTGATAATCGGTGCCGGCCCCATTGTAATTGGGCAGGCCTGTGAATTTGATTATTCCGGCGCTCAGGCGTGTAAAGCTCTGAAAGAAGAAGGTTATAGAGTGATACTGGTCAATTCCAATCCAGCCACCATTATGACTGACCCGGAACTGGCTGATGCTACTTATATTGAGCCGATTCACTGGCAAGTGGTGGCTAATATTATTGCCAAAGAGCGTCCCAATGCGCTGCTGCCGACTATGGGTGGTCAGACTGCATTAAACTGTGCTCTGGAACTGGATAAGCAAGGGATTCTGGCTGACTATAATGTAGAAATGATTGGTGCGGATAAAGAAGCCATCAATAAGGCGGAAGACCGTGACCTGTTTCGTCAGGCCATGATTAAAATTGGTCTGGATATGCCTAAATCCTATATCGCTCACACCATGGAAGAAGCGGCACAGGTACAGAAAGATCTGGGTGCGTTTCCCATTATTATTCGTCCTTCCTTTACCATGGGCGGTTCAGGCGGTGGTATAGCCTATAACAGAGAAGAATATGTTGAGATTTGCGAACGTGGTCTGGATATGTCACCCACCAATGAGCTGCTTATTGAAGAATCCATTATTGGCTGGAAAGAATATGAAATGGAAGTGGTGCGGGATAAAAAAGACAATTGCATCATTATCTGCTCCATTGAAAACTTTGATGCTATGGGCGTGCATACCGGTGACTCCATTACCATTGCACCGGCTCAGACACTGACTGATAAAGAATATCAGATCATGCGTAATGCCTCCCTGGAGGTACTGCGTGAAATTGGTGTGGATACCGGCGGATCCAATGTACAGTTTGCAGTTAATCCACAAGATGGCCGCTTAATTATTATTGAAATGAACCCACGGGTTTCACGTTCCTCGGCTCTGGCATCCAAAGCCACCGGCTTCCCTATTGCCAAAGTAGCGGCCAAACTGGCTGTAGGTTATACCCTGGATGAACTGGATAATGAAATTACCGGCGGTGCCACTCCGGCATCCTTTGAGCCCACATTAGATTATGTGGTTACAAAAATCCCCCGTTTTACCTTTGAAAAATTCCCCCAGGCGGATGATACCCTGACCACACAGATGAAATCCGTGGGTGAGGCGATGTCCATTGGCCGTACTTTTCAGGAGTCTCTGCAAAAGGCCCTGCGTTCTCTGGAAATTGATACCGACGGTTTTACCGAAATGGCGCAGGATCTGGAAGGTGATAATGAACAAGAGATCCTTGACTCCTTACGTCATGCTCTGCGTGTGCCCGGTGCCCATCGTATCTGGTATATTGGTGATGCGTTCCGTAAAGGCATGAGTCTGGAAGATATCCAGTCTCTTACCGGTATTGACCCCTGGTTTCTGATTCAGATTGAAGAACTGATCCACATCGAAGAGAGTATCCGGGGTCGTAATATTCTGGATATTGATGCGGATTTTCTACGCCAACTGAAACGCAAAGGTTTTTCAGACAGTCGTCTGGCCAGTGTTTTAAATACTGATGAAGCCACCGTCAGAAAATACCGTCAGCAGCTGAGTATCCGTCCAGTCTACAAGCGGGTGGATTCCTGTGCGGCAGAATTTGCCTCTGATACCGCGTATATGTATTCCACGTATGAACAGGAATGTGAAGCAGAACCCACTCAGAAAGAAAAAATTATGGTATTGGGCGGCGGACCTAATCGTATTGGTCAGGGCATTGAATTTGATTACTGCTGTGTACACGCAGCCCATGCCTGTCGGGATGATGGTTATGAAACCATTATGGTAAACTGTAATCCTGAAACTGTGTCTACCGATTATGATACCTCTGACCGGCTGTATTTTGAGCCTTTAACCCTGGAAGATGTGCTGGAACTGGTTGATCTGGAACAGCCTAAAGGCGTTATTGTGCAATATGGCGGTCAGACACCGCTGAAACTGGCTCGTGCCCTGGAAGCAGCCGGTACTAATATTATTGGTACTTCACCCGATTCTATTGACCTGGCGGAAGACCGTGAGCGCTTTCAGATCATGATTGAAGAACTGGGTCTGCTGCAGCCGCCTAACCGTACGGCCAGTGATGCGGAATCAGCGGCGGCTCTGGCGGTAGAAGTAGGTTATCCGTTAGTGGTAAGGCCTTCTTATGTACTGGGTGGCCGGGGTATGGAAATTGTTTATAACGAAGAAGAATTACGTACCTACATGACTACCGCAGTTAAAGTATCCAATGATTCTCCGGTGTTACTGGATCGCTTTCTGGATGATGCTGTAGAAGTGGATGTGGATGCTATCTGTGACGGTGAAAATGTTCTTATCGGCGGCATTATGCAGCATATAGAACAGGCAGGCGTTCACTCCGGTGATTCTGCCTGTTCTATACCGCCGTATAATTTATCAGAAGAATTACAGGACAGACTCCGTGAACAGACCGCCAGGATGGCAATAAAACTGGGGGTAATCGGTCTGATGAATACACAGTTTGCCATTAAGGGTGATGATATCTATGTACTGGAAGTAAATCCCAGAGCTTCACGTACCGTGCCCTTTGTTTCCAAGGCAACGGGTGTATCGCTGGCCAAGGTGGCGGCATTGTGTATGACCGGTAAATCTCTTAAAGAGCAAAACCAGCTGGTAGAAGCCAGACCGAAATTTTTCTCCGTTAAAGAGTCTGTTTTCCCGTTTATTAAATTCCCGGGTGTTGATCCGATTTTAGGGCCGGAAATGAAATCCACCGGTGAAGCCATGGGCCTGGGTAAAACCTTTGGCGAGGCCTTTGGTAAATCTCAGCTCTCAGCCGGTGTGGAATTGCCCACAGGCGGTAAAGCCTTTATCAGTGTTCGCGAAGCCGATAAAGGCAAAGTGGTTGCACTGGCGAACAAGATCCAGTCTCTTGGCTTTACATTATTAGCGACCCGAGGTACTCATAAGCTGCTGGTGGAACAGGGTATTGAAGCCGAAGTGGTCAATAAAGTTCAGGAAGGCCGCCCAAATATTGTAGATATGATTAAAAATGAGGAAATTGACCTGATTGTGAATACCACAGAAGGTAAAAAGGCTATTGAAGCATCTTCCATGATACGTCGCCAGGCATTACAGCATAAAGTGACTTATTCCACGACTATTACGGCGGCTGATGCATTATGTGAAGCCATGATGATTAAGGGTATTCACCAGGGTGATGTGCAGGTGTATCGGATTCAGGATATTCATAGTAAACTCTCAGCATAACTCATTTTCTGTGAAGATTACTCTGAAAACAAGGATATAAAATGAACAAAATACCTATTACTAAAGTGGGTGCAGAAAGACTGGAAGCGGAATTAAAGGAGCTTAAAAGCGTTCGCCGTCCCAGAGTGATTCAGGCTATTGCCGAAGCCCGTGAGCATGGCGATTTAAAAGAAAATGCTGAATACCATGCCGCGCGTGAAGAACAGGGTTTTATTGAAGGCCGGATTAAGGATATTGAAGCAAAACTCTCAAATGCTCAGATCATTGATGTTACCACTTTAAAAAATGATGGCCGGGTGGTATTTGGTACCACTGTCGTTTTATATTCAGATGCAGAAGATAAGGAAATTACTTATCAGATTGTCGGCGAAGACGAAGCGGATATAAAAGCCGGTAAAATTTCTATTTCTTCCCCGGTGGCCATGGCTCTGATTGGCAGGGAAGTGGATGATGTCGCTGTTGTAAAAGCGCCCAGCGGCGATAAAGAATACGAAATTGTGGCAGTAAGCTATATTTGAGCATGATACGTTTTAATGTTAATCCGGGTAGTGGTGAAAAAATTCTTCTGACGCTCTGGATCGGTGCATTATGGGCTATCGGTTATATTGCGGTTCCGCTATTATTTGGTAATCTGGATGATCGTCAGTTAGCCGGGATGCTGGCTGGTAAAATGTTTACCGTAGTAAGCTATATTGGTCTGTTTTGCGTAGGGGTGTTATTGCTTTCTCTGTTCAGACGTACAGCACATATTCAACAGGAGCTCAGCTTCTGGCTGTTGCTTTTTATGCTTATTGTGATTATTGCGGGTGAGTTTATTATTCAGCCCCAGATGGCTCAGTTAAAAGTGCAGGGGCTTAAGGAAGGCTCGGAAGCGGCTGTGCAATTCGGCAGATTACACGGCATCGCCTCAGTTTTGTATATGCTTAATTCTCTGACCGGTCTGATCCTGGTGGTCTTTCATAATAATAAAAAGCACAGTAATTAAAAGCCGCTGTAATTATTTTTGAGGGATGACAATTTTAGGCTTTTTCTTATTCTGGCGGTAAAAAATACCGATATGTCCAATGGTCTGGATAAGGAATGCTTCAGTCTGAGCTGAAATTTTATCCACCATGGCGGCTTTATCTTCCCGGTCATCAGCATTAACACGAACCTTAATCAGTTCATGATCATCCAGAGCCTGATTAATTTCATTAATGACATTGTCAGTTAAACCATTGCCGCCAATGATAACCACGGGTTTTAGAGAATGGGCCTGTGCTCTTAAAAAGCGAATTTGTTTATTATTCAGTGACATGCTGTGACTCATATTAAAAAGAACATTATACCGGTTAGTACTAAGGGTTTCACGGACAAATAGCATATAATTTGCTAACATCTTTTTTTTGAATCGGTTTTGTAAATATAAATGCCTTCTTCCTGCAGGGAGAAGGGCCGGTAAGGGTATTTTTAAACGTGGCAAGAAGCAAAAGCAGTTCGCAGTGGCTACAGGAACATTTTAAGGATAAATATGTCCTGCAGTCACAACAGGATGGTTATCGTTCCCGTGCAGCCTATAAATTACTGCAGATCCAGGAAAAGGATAAACTTATTAAACCCGGTATGAATGTAGTGGATCTGGGCTCAGCACCGGGCGGCTGGTCACAGGTAGCCCGGCAGTTTATCGGCAGTAAGGGAAAAGTGGTGGCGCTGGATATTCTACCCATGGAGCAGCTGGCTCAGGTAGAATTTATTCAGGGGGATTTTCAGGAACAATCCGTTCTTAATGAATTATTGAATGTTCTGAATAATGAACCTGTTGATCTTGTTATTTCTGATATGGCTCCCAATATAACAGGAGTAAAGGCAGTGGATCAGCCAAAAAGTATCTACCTGCTGGAATTAGCAGTCGATCTGGCCGACCAGGTATTAAAGCCGGGTGGTGCCTTATTAATGAAAGTTTTTCAGGGCGAAGGTTTTCAACCTTTAATAGCTGAACTGAGACAACGCTATCAAAAGGTGATAAGCCGTAAACCGGATGCATCCAGATCCCGTTCTTCTGAAGTGTATCTGCTGGCAAAAGGTTTTAAAGGCTGAAATTACAGAGGCTTCCTTTTTAAATACCACTTATCAATGAGATAAAAATAATATATCATTGATGATTCGGCATAATGCCGGAACTTTTATCAACATATAAAATGCAGTTGGAGTGTTCGTTTTGAACGAAATGACAAAAAATATCTTGCTCTGGGTGGTGATTGGTATCATCCTGATGTCGGTTTTCAGTAATTTTACCCCGGCTACAGCGCCCAAAGAAACCAGTTACTCTGACTTTATTCAGAATGTTGAGCGTGGTTCTGTCAGTGAGGTTAAACTTGAAGGACGGGTGATCACCGGCCTGACCACTGAAGGCAAAAAATTTACCACTTATAGTCCTGAAACAGATAACCGCTCCCTGATTGGTGAATTATTAAACAACCAGGTTAAAATCGTGGGCGAGCCGCCCAAACAGCAAAGTCTTCTGGTGCAGCTTTTTATCTCTTCTTTTCCAATCCTGCTGATAGTCGGTATCTGGGTTTATTTTATGCGTCAGATGCAGGGCGGCGGCGGTGGCCGTGGTGCCATGTCCTTTGGCAAGAGCAAGGCGCGTCTGCTGGGCGAAGATCAGGTTAAAGTTAATTTCTCTGATGTGGCCGGTTGTGATGAGGCAAAAGAAGAAGTCAGCGAACTGGTTGATTTTCTAAAAGATCCCGGTAAGTTCACCAAACTGGGTGGTAAAATACCCCGTGGTGTACTGATGGTAGGTAACCCCGGAACCGGTAAAACCTTACTGGCCAGAGCCATTGCCGGTGAAGCTAAAGTGCCGTTCTTTACTATATCCGGTTCTGACTTTGTTGAAATGTTTGTCGGTGTGGGTGCCTCCCGGGTGCGCGATATGTTTGAACAGGCCAAAAAACATGCACCCTGCATTATCTTTATTGATGAAATTGATGCCGTTGGTCGTCATCGTGGTGCCGGTCTGGGTGGTGGACACGATGAACGTGAACAGACCCTAAATCAGCTATTGGTTGAAATGGATGGTTTTGAAGGCAATGAAGGGGTTATTGTGATTGCCGCCACCAACCGGCCAGATGTACTGGACCCCGCTTTATTACGTCCCGGTCGTTTTGACCGTCAGGTGGTTGTACCGTTGCCGGATATTAAAGGTCGTGAACATATTTTAAAAGTTCATCTGCGTAAAGTGCCAATTGCTGATGATGTTCAGCCTAAATATATTGCCCGCGGAACCCCCGGTTTTTCCGGCGCGGATCTGGCTAATCTGGTTAATGAGGCGGCTTTATTTGCCGCTAAGGAAGGTGCCAGGGTAGTCAAAATGGAGCATCTGGAAAAAGCCAAAGACAAAATCATGATGGGTACAGAACGTAAATCCATGGTGATGAAAGACAAAGAGAAGAAAATGACGGCTTTTCATGAAGCGGGGCATGCCATTGTTGGCCTGCTGGTACCGTCACATGATCCGGTTTATAAAGTCAGTATTATTCCTCGTGGCAGAGCACTGGGTGTGACCATGTTTCTGCCGGAAGAAGATCGTTATAGTCTGACCAAGGAACAGCTAAATAGTCAGATCTCCAGTTTATTTGGTGGTCGTATTGCAGAGGAACTTATTTATGGTTCCGATATGGTTACCACCGGTGCCAGCAATGATATTGAGCGGGCTACCGATCTGGCTCGTAATATGGTCACCAAGTGGGGCCTGTCCAGTAAACTGGGTCCGCTGGCCTATACTGAGGAAGAAGGTGAGGTATTTCTGGGACGTTCCGTGACCAAGCATAAGAATGTATCTGATGAAACCGCACATATTATTGATGAAGAAATTCGTAGCGTTATTGATCAGAATTATGAGCGTGCAGAAACTATTTTAAAAGAACACATGGATAAACTGCATGCCATGGCGGATGCACTGATGATTTATGAAACCATCGACCGTGATCAGATTGATGATATTATGGCAGGTAAACCGCCCCGTGAACCAAAAGGCTGGACAGATATTGATTCCGGCAATGACGATGATTCCGGTAGTAAACTTGAGATTGATGAATCTGAAATAGAAGATATCAATCCGGCTGATGATGTTGATAATAGTGACGACAAACCTATTGGCGGTCCAGCGGATCAGCATTAATCCTGTATTCTTCTCCTGTTTGCCTTAAGCTTTCTCTTCTGGCTGCAGGGAAATACTATGAGGCATAAAAAAACCGATAATATATAAAATAAATTATCGGTTTTTTTATGCCTGAATTTTATTGCCTGATCAGGTACTGGAAAATGAAACCACTGATACTTCAATGTGCTGATAAGCAGCTCAGTTTTAAAGCGCCGGTCATTATGGGCATTTTAAATGTCACCCCGGACTCTTTTTCCGATGGCGGGTGCTACAATAAACTGGATAAGGCCTTGCAGCAGGCAGAACAGATGGTTGCTGACGGGGCACAGATCATTGATATTGGTGGTGAATCTACTCGACCGGGAGCGCTGCCGGTTAATGAAGCACAGGAACTGGAGCGAGTGATTCCGGTCATTGAAAAACTGCATCAGCAGTTGAATGTAATTATTTCCATTGATACCACTAAGGCCGGTGTTATCACTGAAGCCGCCAGAGCGGGTGCTGGTCTGATTAATGATGTTATGGCATTACAGTCAGCAGGGGCGCTCTCTGCGGCTCGTCAGACAGGCTTACCGGTGTGTCTAATGCATATGCAGGGAGAGCCGCGTACCATGCAGGCCAGTCCGGAGTACCGGGATGTGGTTGAAGAGGTAAAAACTTTCCTTAAACGCCGTGCTGATCAATGTATTGCACAGGGAATAGCCAGAGAGCAGATTATTATTGATCCCGGATTTGGCTTTGGTAAAACATTGGCGCATAATATTTCCCTGTTTAAACATCTGGACAGTCTTCAGTCCCTTGGCTATCCCGTACTGGTAGGTGCATCACGTAAAAATATGATTGGACAAATTACCGGTAAAGGAGTGGACTCCCGTCTTGCGGGCAGTCTGGCACTGGCAACACTGGCAACCGTAAAAAAAGCGGCTATTATTAGAGTTCATGATGTGGCAGAGACTGTGGATGCTGTTAAAGTGGCTCTGGCTCTGAGTGAAAATCCTGAATAACCAGGTAAATGGTTAAATTCGAAGCAGCAAATACCCCATACCTGCTGCGGACTATGAAATAAGTTACTTAAAGAGATAAACTGCTTAATATGAAAAAGAAATATTTTGGTACGGATGGGATCCGCGGCAAAGTCGGTCAAAGTCCTATGACAGCTGACTTTGTAATGAAACTGGGCTGGGCAGCCGGTCGGGTACTGGCTAAACAGGGCAAGGGCAAGGCGGTCATTGGTAAAGATACCCGTATTTCCGGTTATATGTATGAATCAGCTCTGGAAGCCGGTCTGTCAGCAGCAGGTATTGACTGTCTGTTGACCGGTCCCATGCCAACTCCTGGTATTGCCTACCTGACCCGTACCATGAATGCCCAGCTGGGTATCGTGATCAGTGCTTCTCATAACCCCTATTATGATAATGGTATCAAGTTTTTCTCTGCTGAAGGCACCAAGCTATCTGATGAAATAGAGCAGGCCATTGAAGCGGAACTTGAGCATGAAATGGTTACTGTGGATTCAGCTCTGCTGGGTAAGGCTAAACGCATTGATGATGCCACCGGACGTTATATTGAATACTGTAAAAGTACCTCACCATTTTTTATGGAATTAAAAGGCTTACGTGTGGTAGTGGACACTGCTCATGGAGCTGCCTACCAGATAGCTCCTAAAGTTTTTAAGGAACTGGGTGCGGAAGTTTTTGCTATTGGAAATGAACCGGATGGTCTGAATATTAATAAGGATGTGGGTTCAACACATCCCGAAACTCTGCGTGAAGCAGTACTGCAGCATCGGGCGGATCTGGGCATTGCTCTGGATGGTGATGCGGATCGGGTGCTGATGATTGACCATAAAGGTGAAACTGTTGACGGTGATGAACTGCTGTTTATTATTGCAATGGCACGTCAGAAACATGAGAACTGCGAAGATTTTGGTGTGGTAGGTACGCTAATGAGTAATCTGGGTATGGAGAAAGCCCTGAAAGACGCAGGCCTGGGTTTTATTCGTGCTGATGTCGGTGACCGTTATGTGATGGAAGAACTGCATAAACAGGGCTGGAGTATTGGCGGGGAATCTTCAGGACATATTATCTGCCTGGACCGAACCACCACCGGAGATGGTATTGTTTCAGCACTGCAGGTACTGGCGGCTATGATGGGTACCAATAAGAGTCTCAATGAATTAAAACAGGGTATGCAAAAATATCCTCAGCACATGATTAATGTGCGTATTAAAGAAAAAGTGGATCCCTTTACTTCTGAGCAGGTGGTTTCTGCGGTTAAAGAAACGCAACTGCGTCTGGCTGATCAAGGGCGGGTGTTATTAAGAGCATCGGGAACAGAGCCCCTGATCCGGGTTATGATAGAAGGTTCTGATGAACAGCAGGTTCTTAAAGAAGTTAAAGGACTGGCAAATGTAGTAAAACGTGTTTTTGGATAATAAAGCAAAGAATTTCTGGGATTTATGCCCTGAACAATTGATTTATCAGGGCAGTAAAGGTATCATTTCGCGCTGGATAAACAGGTAGGAAAGACAATGCGTACCCCATTAGTAGCTGGAAACTGGAAAATGAACGGCTCGCGAGCGAGCGTTAAAGAATTAATCAATGGCGTTGTTGAAGGTGCAAAAGCCATCAACGGTGTTGAAATTGCGGTATGCCCCCCCTTTATTTTTATTGCCGATGTGTCTGCTGCTGCTCAGGGCTCCAATGTTGCCGTTGGTTCACAGGATGCAAGTACGGAGCTTAAAGGTGCATTTACCGGTGAAACATCCATTGAAATGATTAAGGACTTTGGCTGCAAATATGCCATTGTCGGTCACTCTGAACGACGTACCCTATATGGGGAAAATGATGAGATTGTGGCGGAAAAGTTTACCGTAGTTAAAAAAGCCGGAGTTATTCCTGTTTTCTGTATTGGTGAAACTCTGCAAGAACGTGAACAGGGTATTACAGAAGAAGTCTGTGCTCGTCAGATAGATGCCGTGTTTGCTGCCGAAGGTGATAATGCCTTTGAAAGTTCGGTCATTGCCTATGAACCTGTCTGGGCAATTGGTACCGGTAAAACCGCCTCTCCTGAACAGGCTCAGGAAGTGCATGCCTTTATTCGTGCGCATATTGCCAAACGCAATGCTGACATTGCTGAAAAAGTTCAGATCCTTTATGGCGGCAGTATGAATCCCGCTAATGCCAGAGAATTAATGGGACAGATGGATATTGACGGCGGTCTGATTGGCGGTGCATCCCTTAAAGCAGACGATTTTCTGGCTGTCTGTGCGGCAGGCCAGTAATTTATAGTTAATATTATTCTTTATAAAATTAATTT
>Ga0256831_1000573_pt1 | contig 19132 bp, 21 predicted proteins | sample 132544metaG_FD_189087 | JGI IMG/M metagenome (GOLD analysis project Ga0256831, IMG submission 189087) | Hydrothermal vent microbial communities from Lau Basin, Pacific Ocean - 132-544 | ecosystem: Environmental > Aquatic > Marine > Hydrothermal vents | place: Pacific Ocean: Lau Basin | collected... | reverse complement strand
GGCTTTTCTCCCTCACGTTGCCAACACTGTAGGGTAAGAAACCACTTGGATAGACGTTTCCGTTGTAGGCGATGAATACTATACCCTTCCCGTCGCGGGTTCCCATCGTCTGTGCTCTTGCCTCTCCACCCTCGCCGAGGAGCTCAACCAGCCTGCGCTTCAGCCGGAAGTAAAGCTCCCCCGGCTTCAGAACCTCGTCAGGGTCGAGGCCCTTCTCCTCCAGGGCCTTTCTCACTATGGCAACTCTCCTGAACATCGGCCCTTCTGTTGTTCTGACGAGGAGATGCTTCGAGGCCTCGTAGAGGAAGTGGGTTACATCTTCCCACTCCTCTGGCCTTAAATCGCTCTCGAAGTTGCCCCTGCCGGTCGGAACGAGGTAGAAGACCTCCCAGATTCCAACGCCCAAATCCTTCAATAGCTTGATCATCTCAGGTAGGCCTTCAAGGGTCTCACGCATGACAACGGTGTTAACCTGAACTGCAACGTCCCGCTTGAGAAACTCCCTTATCGCCCAGACCGTTCTCTCCCACGTCCCTTCGATGCCCCTTATGGAGTCGTGAACTTCCGGGAAGGGACTGTCGAGGCTTATGCTCACAGCCTTAACGCCGTGCTCGACTATTTTATCAATCGTCTCCTCCGTGAGGAGAGGTGTTACAGCCGGAGCGAGGCCGACCCGAATGCCCTTTTCGGTTGCGTAGTCAATGAGGTCGAAGATGTCCTTCCTCATGAGGGGGTCTCCACCGGTTAGAATTAGAATCGGATATGGCCTCCCGAATTTGGTGAGGGAATCGATAAGCTTCTTTCCCTCATCGGTTGTCAGCTCGCCGGGGAGGGCCTGAAGGATGGCCTCCGCCCTGCAGTGCCTGCACTTGAGCTGGCAGGCTTTGGTGGTTTCCCAGAAAACCAGAACTGGCTTTTTATCGTAGGGCCAATGACCAGATTTGCCTCGGTGCATTTCGACCACCGTCTCTTAGGTTACCAAAATGAACTTAGCCTTATCGAATTATAAACTTTTCCCCAAAAAAGTTCGAATATCGAAAGAAGGAAAAAGAACTCAGTAGTAGCCTTCCGCCTCAGTGACCTTACCGCCGAACATCTTGTAGACGTAGAGGGTGTAGACCATTATGATAACCGCTAGTATTACCGATATGCCCAGGACCGCCTGAAGCGTCAGTGGAGACGCGGCGAGCTGTTGTATGCTGAGCCTGAAGTTCGGGTCGATGGTGGATATAATCCAGTACGGATACATGGTGTAGTATATCAGGAACACCACCAGCGGGAAGGCGAGCCAGCTGATGTAGAAGGCCAGTTTCTCGGCGCCCTTCTTGATAAGGTAGCCGTCGAGCAGTCCTGCAATGAGGATTATCAGCGTGAGCCCGAGGCCAAGGGGGGTCATGAGTCTCTCGAACCTGGGCGGTGCCCAGATTTTCATGCCAATCACTGTCAGCAGGAGGAAAACCACCGTGAGGAGCCAGAACTTAAAGGCATAGCCCCTGAGTTCCTCCTGAAGCTTTCCGGTGGTCTTGTAAACTCCCCAGTTGGCCCCGTGCCAGAGCACCGCGAAGAGCACGAAGAGGCCCACTATCAGCGGATATGGCCTGAAGAGCGTCAGGAGTGAGCCGTGGAAGCCCTTTGCGTCAATCGGGATTCCCATGACGAGGTTGCCGACAACTACTCCAATGACGAGGGGAATGAGGGCGCTTACTAAGGCGAACAGCTTGTCCCAGAGTTCCTTGTTCTTGTTCCTGAACTCAAAGCCAACCGCCCTGAATATAAACAGGAACGCCAGCAACCATATCGCCAGATAGAACGTGCTGAAGAGCGTCGCGTAGAGGGCCGGCCACATCGCGAATATCCCAGCGCCCCACGTGATGAACCATACCTCGTTGCCGTCCCAGACCGGTGCGATTGTGTTGATTAACACATCCCTGTCCTTCTGGTTCTTGATGAAGGCCAGTAGCGTCCCTATTCCGAGGTCGAAGCCGTCAAAGGCAAGGTACATCCCAAGGAGGAAAGCTGAGAAATAAAACCAGGCGGTCGCGTAGTCCATCACTGACCACCTCCAGCAACGCTAACAGCCGGAGTTGGCTTTGACGTGACGTCGCCTTCAACCGGCTCCGGTCCTTCCCTGATGAGCTTTTTGATGAAGTGGAGCCAGATGTAGAACAGCACGCTGTACACCACGACAAACGCTATCAGGGTAATCAGAACGCTGGTTGCGGAGATGTTCGGTGAAATTCCTGTGTTCGTTGTTACCATTCCCCAGACCATCCACGGCATTCTTCCTACCTCATGGGTAAACCACCCGGCCTCACCAGCCAGCCATGGAAGCGGAACGGTAACCACGAGCACCTTGAGGAACCATCTGGCATCGTAGAGCTTGCCGAGGAGGAGCAGTAGAACTCCAACGAGGCCTATCAATATGAAGAGCGTTCCCAGACCGACCATAACACGGTAGGCGTAGAACATGAAGGCAACTGGAAGCGCGTCCTCAAGAACCTTGACCATCTTCTCGTTTGCCTGCGGGTCGTTAGGATTAACGCCGTAGGCCTTCATTATGTTGTCGATAACTTGCTTCTTGACCTGTTCGTTGGCGTAGTTCGGGTTGTTTAGAACTTGTTCATACCAGACGTACTTTGCTGCATCGTGCAATCCTAAAACTTTAGCGTTCCAGTCACCGAAGGCCAGCCAGCTGAGGAGCTTTGGAATCTCTATTGCGTACTTCACCTGCTGGTTCTTCTCGTCAACGATTCCGAAGACCACCATCGGTGCTCCTGTCTCCGTTTTGAATAGACCCTCGTCGGCCGCTAACTTAGTCGGCTGGTACTTGGCTATGACCATACCCTCCTCGTGACCTGTTGGGTAAAGCTGGATTATGGAGCTTATTGCGAGGACGATTATACCCAGTGCCAGAGCACTTCTCGCAACCTGAACATGCCTCTTCTTGAGGAGGTAGTAGGCACTAACTGCAACGACTATGTAGGCACCGGTCAGTATTGCAGAGTTTATGGTGTGAGTGTACTGGGAAACGAGAAGCGGGTTAAAGACGGCCTTCATGAAGTCTGTAAGCTCCGCCCTCGGGCCGAGGGGAGTGTCCTTAATTATATACGCCGTAGGTGTCTGTTGCCAGCTGTTGGCTATGAGAATCCAGAGTCCCGAAAGGCTCGAACCGATGAACACGAAGAAAGATGATATCCACGTTATGGCCCTTGGGAGCCTGTCCATGCCGAAGAGCAGGACACCGAGAAACGTTGACTCGAGTGCGAAGGCGAAGAGACCTTCAAGCATCAGCGGCGGGCCGAAGATTGAACCGACGAACATCGAATAGTTGGCCCAGTTGGCGCCGAACTCGAACTCCATAACGATTCCCGTTGGAACGCCAAGGACAAAGAACACTCCAAGCCACTTGCTGAAGAACTTCGCTGCTTTATGCCACTGTTCCTCGTTGGTTATAGCTGCCATAGTCCAGAGCAGGAATACCATAAAGGCCATTCCTATACTCGCGGGCACAAAAACCCAATGATAGCCCGCGGTTAGGGCAAACTGTATCCTTGACAGCAATATCGGGTCCATACCCACTCACCCCTGAGTTCATCTTTCAAACTGAACTTACAGGGAAACAAACTTATAATGTTTTCGGAACTTTGAGTTTCAGTAATGTTTTCCTTAAGCTAAGAACATAAAAGAAAGGGTTAACCTTTTGCTTTCGGACTGTTTGTTGATGGCATTCCGTGCTTATGGAAGACCCATATCATATAGGCAACTCCAAATATCATGCCTGGCACTACCCAGACAACGTTGTGCACTATGAATGCCACGAGAATAAACACAAACGCGAGCACTATTGCCACTAATCCTGCGATAACTTCTTTACCAGTTTCCGCCTGTACAGCCATGGCATCACCCCTTTCGAATTCTGAACTTGGGTCTTATATCTCTTTCGGGCATATCTTTTTCCGAACCGAATAGGTGCGATAATCAAAAGGGTTATATACCCCAAGACGTCACTTAGTTTGATATAAAAGGTGGAGGTGCAGGTATGACAAAGGTTTTGGTTCTCGGCGGAGGAACTGCCGGACTGGTAGCGGCTCGTTATCTGAAGGCCGAAGCTGACAGGCTAAAGCTCGACATTGACGTAACCATGATAACAGCGAGCGAGAGGCACTACATGCCACCCCTCTTCATGGAAGTTGCCCTCGGTTCCGCGGAGGGGCATGAGACGTGGGCGCCGATAAAGAACGCCGAGAAGGTTTACGGCTTTAAGGTTGAGCTGGATAAAGTTACTGAGATTGACCTCGACAACAGGAAGGTGAAAACCGAGAGCGGTAAGGTGTACGATTACGATTACCTAGTCCTTGGTCTTGGCGTTAAGTACGTGTGGGACAAGTATAAGGGACTTGCCGAGTACGGCTATCATAACTACACTCTCGAAGGGGCGCTTAAACTCAGAAAAGCCCTCTCAGAATTCAAGGGTGGCAAGATAGTAATATACGTCCCCGAGGTGCCCCATCGCTGTGGTATATACCCATTCGAGATGAGCCTCAACCTGCGCTCCTACTTCGAACACCGCGGGATTGAGGACGTGGAAATAAAGGTCGTCCACCCCGGGGAGGCCCCGGCAAAAGCTCTGAACAAGACCGTGTCCAAGTTCTTCGAGAGGGAAATGGGGAAAGCTAGAGCGGAGTTCGTTCACCACGACGGTCACGTGGAGATAACGCCGAATAAGGTAGTAACGAAGAACGCCGAGGTTGACTACGACCTTCTCATCAAGGTTCCGCCGATAGCTATTCCTGATATCATGTCGTTCATGGCCGACGATAAAGACCCGCGCTGGGCAAAAGTTAAGGGGCCGGACTTCCGTTATCCGGGCTACGATGAGGTCTACGTTGTCAGTGAGGCGAGTATGCCACCCCTCGGGCTTTTAACCGCTGGAGTTCCCCTCCATAACGCCGCAATAGTTTCCGCGACGAGCATACTGCACCAGATACACGGTGGCTTCCCCGTGGCGGAGTACGCCCCGACCATGTGCCTCGGCCACGGCTACAATACAGGCTTTGCAGGGAACTGCGAGTACAAGTGGAACGGAAGCAAGTACGAGCGCCACTGCTACCTGCTCTTCAAGAGTCCCCTCGTGAGGCTGATGAAGGATTCCTTCTACAGGGGCTGGCTGGACAGTTTGAGGCTGTGAGGTGGTGAAGATGAGCGAACTCAAGCTTACCCCAGAGGAAGTTTCGGCCGTTAAGGAGCTAATAGAGGTTGCCGTTGCCCTGAAAAAGAGCGGAACGCTTGGGATACTCAAGGCCATGACCGAGAACGGCGACAAGCTTCTCGAAACAATAGCCGAGGAAAAGGCCGTTCTTAGGCTGGCAGGCATTGGAAACGCCGCCCTCGAACCGGTTAGGGAAATAGAGCCGGAGGAAGTGGAGGAAATCCAGGTCAACATTGAGGAACTCGTTGGGGCGCTCCTCAAGGCCCTAGCAAGAACTAACCCGAAGGAAGTCCCCAGAGTCGGTATGACCGCTGCTTTGGGCTACCTCCGCGACGAAGATGTGCAAAAGGGACTCGGCTTCCTCCTAACCCTGGCCAAAAACCTCGGGGCAGTTTTGAACGGTAAGCTTTGACCTTTTTCTTCTTTTTGGAGGTGAAAAGTTGAGGATTCTTTTCACCTACATGGGTGCTCCTACGGAGCCAGATGAAATTGAGGACTTCATATTCCGGTTTCTCTATGATATACGGCACCATATAGGACTCGATGTTCCGGGAGCGAGGGCCATAATCAGGGGCATAGCTAAGGCCCGTGCGAGGGAGGTTAGGGGACACTATATGGCCATAGGAGGCAGGAGCCCCCTCGTTAGATACATGGGCGAGATAGCCAGGGCCGTGAGCGAGAAAACCGGGCATGAGATAAGGCTCGGCATGTGCTACTCGAGACCGCTTTTGGAGGAGATGGAATGGGACTTCGATTTGGTCCTCCCGCTCTACCACGTCTACTCAAGCTCGACAACGGAGCGCTGTCTGGTCAAAATAAGGGAACTCTTTGGCGAGAAGCCCTATGTGAGGGAGTGGTGGAATCGGGAGAGCTTTGTCCAGTGGGTTCAGAGGAACATCGAGAACGGTTTGAAAGAGAGTGGCTTTGAGGAGCCTTACCTCATACTCAGCGTCCACAGTTTGCCCAAGAAGGTCATAGACGAAGGCGACCCCTATGAGAGGAGCCACCGGAAGCTCGCTGGGAGAGTAATGAAAGCATTCGACCTGCCCTGGGAGATAGCCTTTCAGAGCAGGTTTGGTAAGGGTGAATGGCTCGGGCCCGGCATTTCAGAGGTTTTGGAGAGGCTAAAATCGGAGGGCATTAAAGAGGTTCTCGTTTACCCCCTCAGCTTCATAGTTGAAAATATTGAGACCCTCTACGAGCTGGATATTGAATACAAGGAGGTCGCCGACAGGCTCGGCCTGAAATACTACCGGGTGAAGCTTAACCACCGCGATCCCCTTTTGATTGATGCAATTGCGGAGGTGATTGAAGATGCCGGTTGACAAAACTGGAAATGTAAAGGGTTTTGAGAGGTTCACCAATGCGTTTATAGCCTACGTTTTTGGCTTTGTGGGTGGCATACCTTTGATACTCATGAAGGACACCGATGAATTTACAAAAATCCACGCGGCCTATTCCAGTGTAGTGGGGTTTTTCTTCTGGATAGCCTTCATGGGCGCATGGCATATGTATCCGGGCTATCCGGAGTTCGGATGGGCCCTCTATGTTCTGGCCCTCTGGTACGTTTACGCTGTTTTCGGGGCCTGGAAAATGGTGAGGGGAGAGCTTTACAGGATTCCGGTGATCGACGGCTTGGCCAAAAAGCTCATTAATGCCCTCGCCTCAGCGGTGTGAGGGATGGAGATGAGAAAGACCATTGTGATTTTCATTGTACTGGCCTTGCTCCTATCTTCAATACCCGTTACTGCCGATGAACTAACTGAGAAGGGCAACGCCTTTATGGGAAAGTTCATTGAGGCCATAAACACGGGTAACTACTCCCTCATAGAGCCATACCTGAGCGAAAAGCTGAAATCCGAGCTCGGCGAGAGAGAATTTGCCCAGCTGAGGGATTTTACAATCGAGAACTACGGAAGGCTACTGTCCTTTAAGTTCGTTAACGAGACCAGGGAAGGCAACCTCGTGAAGCTTGAATACGAAGTTAAGGCTGAAAAGGGGACGTTCCCCGTTGCGCTGACGTATAAAAACGGCGAGCTGGTTGGAATCGGACTTGGAGTCAGGGCGAAGCCAAACCCTGCCGGAATGGTCGCAATGATTCTCGGTGCCCTTTTAGCCCTTGGGTTGTTTTATCTTCTCAAAAAACCCTCCGTTCCCGACTTAGTGTTAGGTTCTGGAATAGCGCTCGGTCTTTCCATCGTTATTCCCTTCTACGGACTGGTGTCCTTAGTAATGTTCTACTCAACCCTTTCAAGGGCTCTCTTCACGGCCGTTTTAACTGCCCTGACCGTTGAGGGGGTCAAGTTCTACTTCTCCCGTGGCAGAGACGGACTTTCACTGGGACTGGGCCTTGGAATTGGCCAGTACGTCCTCCTCTCGATAGGGACCTTCGTGGCGACGAACTTTATAATGCAACTCCCCGTTTCCTTCACGGGGCCAACTTACTGGGCGTTCCTCTTCGCGCTGGCCTTCACGGTTTTCCATTCTGTATCTGCAGGAACGTATTCCCTCAGGGGAAAGCTCACCGATGCAGTTCTCTTCGCAGTGCTGGAAACTCTTGCCCTGTTCTTTGAGGGGAACAATCCCGGCGTCTCGTTGCTGTTCGCGGTTTTGGGAATCTCGATAGGCCTGAAGCTTGGGGGTGTTTTCAATGGAATCCCTGGACGAAAAGCTCATTGAGGCCCTTGAGGGGAGCGTTGAACTTGCCAAAAAAATCGGGGAGTACATTATTAGAAGCGGTGGGAAGAGGATAAGACCTCGCATAGCCCTCGCCGTTTCAAAGGGACTTGGACTCAGCTATGAAGACGCCCTCGACCTTGCCTCGGCCATAGAGCTCATTCACACCGCCAGCCTGGTTCACGATGACGTTATAGATTTGGCCGAAAAGAGAAGGAACAACCCCACTGTGGTCATGCGCTGGGGGCCAGAATTAGCGGTTCTCAGCGGTGATTTCCTCTTCGTGAGGGCTCTGAGAATTATAGCGGGCAAAAGGGTTGAGATGGTTGATTATCTCGCTAAAGTCGTCGAGGACATGGTGAAGGCCGAAATCCTACAGGAAGCCGTAAGGGGAAGCGTCCACCTTGACGTTGAGACATATTACAGAATCATAGACGGAAAGACGGGCAGACTCTTTGGGGCCTCCTTTGGCCTGCCAGCTTATTACCTAGAAAAGCCCTTCTGGAAGGAACTGGATAGGGCCGGAACCCTCGTCGGAAGGGCGTTCCAGATAGTTGACGACGTGCTCGACTACTTTCCGGGAACGGGCAAAGACCGCTTCAAGGATTTGCTCAACGGAAAGACAACGTTGCCCCTAATCCTCTACACCGAACGTTACGGCTCGTCCCTTGTGGAAAAAACCCTCAGAAACCCAACCGAGGAAAACCTTCTGGACCTGTTTGAGAGAATGAGAAAAGCCGGGGTTTTTGAGTCGGCACTCAACACCGCCAGGGACTACGTTAAGGAGGCGCTTGAAGTTGTGGAGGGCCTTCCCTTTGATTCCGGGGAAGTGGTTGGCCTCGTCTCGGAATACTTTGAGGGCATCTTTCAGAAGGTCGAAAAAGTAAACCCCTAACCTATCGGATTTCACAGAAATGGGCATTTGACGGAATGGATTTCGAGAAAGAACGAAAAGCTTTAAAAAGGTTCGTTAGACAAACCTAATGGATTTTCGCCTGCGCGGAGGGGTGACGATGATAGGCCTTCTTGCAACGCTGACCTTCACAGTTCCTCTCATCGGTGGTCTAATCCTCTTTAAGCTCGACGAGAGGAAAGCAGACGTAGTAATGCTTGCCTCCCTGTTAATCGCCCTGATAACTCAGCTGGGGGTCGCGTTCCTCTATCTGACCAACCATGAGGAGCTAATCCACGTAACCTACCTTAGAAGTTCCCAGTTCGGTGAGGTCTATGGGCTAATAATCGACCCCATGAGCGTTCTAATCGGGACGGTTGTGGCCGTTGCAGGTTTCATATTCATGTTCTACGGCGTGGAATACATGAGTGAGCGAAACGTTGGTCACCCCGGTGGGAAGGGCAGGGGGCTCTTCTACGCCTGGATGACGCTCTTTGAGGGAGCTACCCTCGGTTTCATCTACTCCTCAACTTTCCTCGGTCTTCTCATCTTCTTCGAACTTATGGGCCTGGCATGTTGGGGTGTTGTCAGCTATTACAACACCAAAGAGGCGAGGAGGGCGGGCTTCAAGGCCTTCATAATACCGAACGTCGGGGCAATGATAGGCTTCTACTCGGCGATATACATCGGCCTGACCCAGCTCCACGATTTAAGCCTGTTCTCACTCTCGCAGGTTTCCCCCGATGTAAAGCCCTGGCTCTTCATAGCCCTCCTAATAGCCGGCTACACCAAGAGCGCCCAGTTTCCCACTTATTCCTGGATTCCCGATGCCATGGAGGCCCCAACGCCGGCAAGTGCCTTCCTACACGGAGCGGCGATGGTCGAGATGGGTGTTTACCTCGTTGCCAGGGTTCTCCAGTTCATAGGAAGCCTTCCCGTCTGGGTCTTTTATTTCATGGCGGTAATGGTGTCCTTCACGCTCCTGATTCCAATACTCAACTATCCAGTCCAGAAGGACGCGAAAAGGCTTCTGGCCTATTCGACCGTCGCTGAGGCAGGAATAATGTTTTCCGGTTTAACCTATGCGGTTCTGGGCCTGACGGGCAAGGCACCGGGGTTTGATATAGGCCTTAAGGCCGCGATGTTCCAGCTCACTACTCATGCTTTCGTCAAAGGACTTGGATTTCTAACCGCGGGAACCTTCACGTACTCCCTCAGAACGCTCGACCTGAGGAGGATAAGCGGGCTCAGGGAGATTTTGCCTGTAAACGGTCTTGCTTGGACAGTTGCACTTCTGGGACTGGCGGGACTTCCTCCTATGGGAATAGCCTTCAGCAAGGCCGAGCTTATTACAAACCTCAGCCTGATCAGGGTTTCTCCTCTCGCGTGGCTTCCAATCTTGATGGTTCTAACGGATTCTGTGGTGTTCCTCTGGGTCGGCCTCAAGTGGATTATCCGGAACGTCTTTGGAAGGCCAAACGTCGAGAAGGCCTCAACGCACCCCATCATAACCGCTTCCCTCGTGGCTTTAATAGTCCTGACCCTGGTTTCAGCCTACCTGGCCTATCCCCTCGTTGAGGAGATAACCTTTTACGGGGTGATACCATGAGCCTCTACGTCCTCGAGCTGGCCCTTGGACTGCTCTTCACGGCCTCACTCCTGGGTCTGGCCGTCGGTAAGAGGGCCTATTACGTAACGCTGGCCTCTTCCATCGCGCTCTTTGCGAGTGCCATAGATGGCTTAAATGGGCTCTCTGGAGTGATAATACCCTTCCTCCCCACGAGTGTTATGGTGGATTCTCTATCAGCTCTCTTTCTCCTCGTTGTTGCGTTCCTAACATTTGCTCTTTCCCCGTACCTCCTCTCCTACGAGGTCAAGGGCGACGAAAGGTTCCTGGCCATGGCAACCAACATGGCGCTCCTCTCCGCGGTCCTTTTCCTCGTAACGGATAACATTGAAAGGCTAACACTCGCCTATGAGCTCTTTGCAGTCTTTACGGCGGTTATGGTTCTAACCTCCGAAACGAGGGGCTCCAGAAAGGCCACGTGGCGCTATCTGGTACTTACCCAGGTCTTCGGGATAATCCCCCTACTCATCATTACTGGAATAACATACGGGGCCGTTGGCAGTCTGCACCACCTTACCTTTGAGGGCTTGAGAGAGAACCTTGAAAACCTCGCCGTAAGCCCGGGCTTCCTCCTTGCGCTCTTCCTCCTCGCTTCCCTCGTCAGGAGCGGGGCATTTCCGTTCCACGTCTGGGTTCCGAGGGTCTATCGCTCCCTTCCAAGTCCTTTTGTCCCGGTCTTCCTGATTGGGGAGTCTCTGGGAGTTTACCTCCTCCTCAGGGTTTCCCACTTCGTCCTCTCATCTGGGAAGTCCTTTGGCTACACCGTTGCGTTTCTTGGCACGGTTACGGCCTTCGCGACGCTCTATTCCTTCAGGGAGATAAGGCTAAAGCGCAAGTTCGCCTACCACAGCGTTATGGACGTTGGAATAGCCTATTTTGCCCTTGGGAGTTCACTGGTTCTCCAAGGGACGTTCCTCGGGACGATAGCGCTTCTGGGTGCTCTGCTTCACGTCCTTTATCAGATGCTCTATAAAAGCTCCCTCTTCTTCGGCCTTGGAGCCATAGAGCACTACGGCGAAGATCCAAACATATGCTCAATGCGAAAGCTCCTGAGAGGTCATGTGATAGCCCTCCTGATGACCCTCTCCGTGTTTTCAATGGCGGGTATACCTCCGCTCTCTGCCTTCGTCAGCAAGTGGCTGATTTACACTGCCTCTATGGGTAGCGTTGATGTCCTCCTGTGGCTCATGGTTGTTACAATAGCCTTTCTCGGAGTATTCCCTCTCGCCTCCATAATCCAGGTGAGGAGGATAAACAGGCTCATATGCAAGAGGGAAGTTGAGAGAGAAGAAGTTCCCGTTCTAATACGAACTGTTACTGGTATAGTGGCCTTTGTGAGCTTTCTCGTTGCAGTGTTCCCCTTCATACTCCTGCCCTGGCTCATTAAGGCCATAGAAATCCTTGGATACCCGTTGCCAAAGAGCCCGGTGCACCTGTTCTTCGGCGTTTTCTCGTCCTTTGTGGCCCTCGCTGTGTTAATCACATCTGCCTACCTCGGGTGGAAGATTGGAAAGATGCCAACCGAACGCATAAGCGAGTTGCTCCTCATATTCTACAACATGGGTAACATACTCCGCTTCACATCGGATTATCTCCTTTCCCTCGGCAAGAGGTTTTACATCAATCAAGTTTTACCCATAATAAAAGTCGTCCCGAGGCACGAACTTCCACTCATTAAGGACTACGACGATGCCCTCGATTACCCGGTCAGGCACCTCGACGAGGCAATGTTCATGCCCCTAATCAAAGCCTTTCAAAAGCTTGCGGAATGGGGCAGGAGCAGAAACCTCGACATGAACGCCCTCATAGGTGGGTTCGCCATAGCGATGGCCGTCCTTATAGTCCTCCTGGGGGTGTTTGCATGAACGTTGAAAGCGTTTTCCTGAACGTCCTTTACTTCGCGGCGGTTATCTATACTCTGGCCTTCGTTCTATACGGAATAAGGGCCATTAAAGGTCCCACAACAGCTGACATTATCTTGGCTGTGGACTGCCTGTCCTTTGACATGGCGGCCTTCATGGTGATACTGGGAATTTACTTCAAGTCCATAATGCTCGCCAGCGGTGCCATAATCCTCGCCCTCTGGGCTTTTATGCTCGACATCTACTACACCAAGTACGTCCTCTACGGGGAGGTGGAAGTATGATTCTCGAGGACGTAATCTTCATCATAGGCTCAATAGCGATACTCCTTGGGGCAATCTACGACCTCATAGCGGCCATAGGGTTGCTTCGCTTCAACGATTTCTACATGAGAACCCACGCCGCCACAGTCGGAACCGTTGGAGGTGCCGCTTTGCCCGTATTTGGAGCGGGACTCGTTGCCCTCGTCTACCACCCCCTCGGAAGCCAGAGGTTATTCATGGCGGGCATAGCCTTCACCGTCGGAGTTTTAATCCTCCTCATAGCTCCAACCGGAACGCACTCGCTCGTTTCGGCCGTTTACTTTGGAAGGGTCGGCAAAAAGCCCCCGCTGGTAGTTGACCAGCTTGAGGAGGACCTGCCAAAGAGGGAAGACGTTGCTGAACTCGTCCGCGAGCACGAGGAGTTGCCCGGTGAGGAGGAAGAGCCCAAGTTCACCTTCAGGAGGCTGGTGAGATGATTGAGATTCACCTCCTAATCCTTGCAATAGTCGTTTCCTTCGGCTTCGTCTTCAGCTATCTGGCCATGAAGGAGCACGACCTGCTCAAGGCCCTAGCATTGAGCTCGGTTCAGTCCACTTTCTTTGCCCTCGGCTTCTACATACTGGCCGCACCGGACATAGTCCTTGCATACCTCGCGATAGCGGTTGGAGCCTACACAGCGTTGGTAATCCTCGCTATAAGCAAGACCGAGAGATACGAGGTGGGAGAATGAAGCGCGACGTGCTGGTTGCCATCTCGTTCCTGCTGGCGTTCCTCTTTATCGCCTACGCCGTAACGGTCAAAAACGTTCTTGGCCTCGGCGGAGCCGAACTAAGGCCACTCGGTGAGTTCTACCTTAGCCACGCCTTTGCCCACGAGGGCTTAACAAGTCACAGCCCCGAGGTGGTAACGGCAATAGTCTGGAACTACCGTGGCTTCGATACGCTCTTCGAGACCTTCGTGTTCTTTCTGGCAATAATGGGAGCCTTCAGCGTGTTGAGACTCACGAATGAGCAGGAAAAACTTGTGAGAGAGCTTGAAGCGAGGGAACCTCATAGACACATGGACTTAATAACACGGGCCACCACGAAGCTCGTTGTCGTGATGATAGTGGCCATCTCAGCTTCGATAGCACTCCACGGACACCTAACCCCCGGTGGAGGTTTCCAGGGTGGTTCGGCTATGGCAGTCGCTTCACTGCTCCTCTTTGCCGTGTTCAGCAAGTTCACCCTTGAGAGGAAGGGGCTGAACCTCAGCCATACGGTTTCAGCCTACGCACTTGGGCTGGGGCTTATCCTCGCCACGGTCCTCGCTCCGGTGTTCCTCTACGGTGGAAAGGTCCTAGAGATAAACCTCTTACCCGGTGAGACAGGTCTCTTCAACCTCGACGTTGGCGAATACACCGCGGTGACCTTTGGGTTCCTGACGGTTTTCCTGGTCCTCGGTGTCTCGGAGTGGATATTCAAGACCATTCTAAGGGGGGAGGCCGATGATTAGCCTTATTCTCGCCTATATCACGCTGACCCTCTTCGGCATGATACTCCTTGGAATCTATGGCGTGGCAACGCGCTCCAACCTGATTAAGAAGATAATCATGCTCAACGTCATGGGCGACGCGATAAACATGCTTTTTATCCTCATCGGCTACCGTCTCGTCTTCCCCGTCTTTCCCCCAATATACGAGAAGCACATAACCTTTCAGGAGTTCCTCAACAGAGCCGTTGACCCCGTTCCACAGGCCCTCGTCCTGACGGCCATAGTTATTGGAATGGCCATGAACATACTTCTCGCGACGTATGCAATCCAGTTCTACCGCCTCCACGGAACGGTTGATGCCAGGGACATAGCTGAAATCATGGGGGGTGAGAGCGAATGAACCCGCTGAGAAGATTTTCGCCGGCGACTTTCTTCATCGTGCTTGTTACCTATCTGTTCTACACGGGTTCGGCCACAGAATACGACATCGTGACGGGTTCGATAGTCGCGCTTATCGTTTCCTTCATAGTGGGGCACTGGATAGTCAAGGATGAGCTTAAATTCTTCTCCCCCAGGAGGTGGGCCTACGCGGTGTTCTTTGCCCTCCGCTACTTCCTGATTGAAGAGACAAAAACCCACATAGATGTTGCGAAGAGGGTTTTCACGCTCAAGGCGAACCCGGGAATAGTCAGAATCCCGTTGGAGGTGGAAAACGACTACGGGAAGGTCCTGGTGGCGAACTCGATAACGAACACGCCGGGAACGGTCGTTGTTGACATAAGCGACGACGGGAAATGGCTCTACGTCCACTGGATTGACGTTTCAACACTCGACGAGAAGGAAGTGAAAGAGAACGTAGTTGCCTACTTCGAGGACTACGCGAGGAAAATCTTTGACTGAGGTGATAACATGCAGGTCGGAATGGTTCCCGTGATTCCGCTCGGATTTGCCTTCTTCCTGCCCTTTGTGGCATTCCTCACCGGCAGGAGAAGGGGCGTTGTGATAACTTACTCCCTGCTGGCGCTTACTGTCACGTTCCTTGCTGGAATCTGGCTCTTCCGCGAGGCCTACTCAAGCAGAGAGCCACTAGTTTACGCCTTCGGAAACTGGATAGCCCCTATAGGAATAGTCTTTGAGGTGGACAAGTTCTCCGCCATCCTGGTCCTGACGGCGACTTTCGGCTTCCTGCTGGCGGGAATTTACTCGGCGAAGTTCATAAGGACTCATGGCCTCGAATTCTACTACACCTTCCTTCTCGGCCTCGAAGCAGGAACCCTCGGTGCCTTCATGACTGGAGACGCCTTCAACACCTTCGTCATGCTTGAAGTCATAGGCGCGAGCGCCTACGCGATAGTCGGCTTCTACCGCAACAGGAGCGAAGCAATCGAAGGTGCGTTCAAGTACGGCATCAGTGGTGCGGTAGCGACGAGCCTCTACTTCTTGGCTCTCGGCTTCATCTACGCCTCCTTCGGGACCCTCAACATGGCCGACCTGAGCGCGAAGTTCCACGGGATTTCCTTCCCGGTAACTACGAAACTCTTCGGCGACCCAACCCTCGCCCTGGCGATATTCCTTGCGCTAACCCTCTCGATGGCAATAGTCAAGAGCGCGATTTTCCCCGGCCACTACTGGCTCCCAAGTGCCTATTCAGGAGCCCCGATTCCCGTTGGTGCGATACTGAGTAGCTTCGTCGAGGTTGTGGGGATATACCTCCTGGCCAGATACACCTACACGCTCTTCCACGGTCTTCCCTTCTGGAGAACCCTCTCGCTGGTCTTTCTCGTCCTCGGAACGGCGACGGCCTTTCTAGGCTCGATTATGATGCTCGTCCAGAAGAACGTCAAGAGGCTCATCGCTTATTCCACGATACTCCACATGGGCTACCTCTTCATGACACTCGGGGTTGGAACAGGACTGGCCCTCATGGCGATAGACTTCCACATCGTCAACCATGCGATAGCCAAAACGCTCCTGTTCTTCACAGTCGGGGCGTTCGTCTACCGCAGAAAGTCCGTTGATATAGAGGGGCTCGCTGGGGTCGGAAGGGAGATGCCGATAACGACGTTTCTCTTTGCACTGGCGACGCTGAGCCTCGTCGGTGTTCCGCCACTCAACGTATTCTTCAGCAAGATGCTAATCTTCAACGCCCTCCTGCAGATCAGCCCGCTCGTGGCTTCCGTTGTGATAATAACGAGTGCCATAGCGGCGTGGGCCTACTTCCAGCTTTTCATAACCCTCTGGCGCGGAAAGCCCGTTGAGGGACACCACCACGAGCACAGAGAAGTCGAGAGGAGGGAAATCTGGACCTTCGTGGCTGTAAACGCAATTCTCGGAGTCCTCGTTGTGGTCTTCGGCCTCTTCGCTCCGGTGATAATAGACAGGTTCTTCCATCCGGCATCGCTTCAGGCGATGGACTACACCGGATACATCGATGCGGTCAGGAGACTCGCGGAAACGGTGCTCCATTAGATACCTTTTTAGTTCTCTTTTCCAATTCTTCTCCCGGGGGATAAAATGAAAAAACTTGTGTGGGCAGGTTTTGCGGGAGGTCTAACTTACTGGCTCTTCGTTGCATGGAGTATTTCTAGAAACCCCTGGTTTTCCTTCATGAAAAACGCACTGAGTGACCTCGGGGGGCCAAACGCAAACTCGCCCTGGATTTACAACGTGGGTCTCATAGTCTCGTCGGTTTTCATAATGGGCTTCGCCGTATATCTTATCCTAACGTCGAGGAACAGGCTCCAAACCGTTGGAGGGGCCTACATAAGTGTTTCCGCAATTTTTCTGACCCTGATAGGGGTTTTCCATGAAGGAACGAAACCCCACGTCTTTGTGTCCACATACTTTTTCTTCCAGTTCTTTTTGGGGATTCTAATATACGGCCTTGGCTCTGGAAACACCGTCAAGAGGGGGTCCCTTTTACTTTTTGCGCTCGCCGTTGTAGGTGTCCTTGTTAGGTGGCCCTCGACGGCTTTATTGGAGACATATGAAATACTCCTTCTGATGGCCTTTACACTTCTCGTTGCTCTTTGGGGTGATGTGAAATGAGCGCGCCGTTCCCGCCCATAAGGAGGGTTCCCGTTAAAGAGAGCAGGGTGTTAAAGCCGGAGGACGCTGAGAGAGCAATAGAGCTGGTTAGGCAGGCACTACCACTTTTCAGAGCCGGTGACCCCATAGTCCACCCGGACCACGTTGATGTGCCCGTCCTCTACCTTGACTTTGCCATAGACAGGGTTCACTACGACCCCCGGACGGGCACTCCCTCGCCCAAGGGGGCCCCTCCCCATGCCGAACCCTCGCCCGAAGGTGCCAGAGAAAGTGTGGAAAAAGCCCTGAAGGAAGCCGTTGTCCTTAACGGGGCCGAGTTCAGGGAACCAGAGGACTGCTGGATTGTCCCCGTTGCGTGGAAAAGCTTTATAATCCTCCACGTCCGCGTTTCAGCCGATGCAAAGGAGCTTATTCCAGACTACCATCTCACGGAAGAGGTGAGGAGGCACGGCCTATAAGCTGAGGGAGTTCCTAATCAGGGAGTGGTTCCTGACCCTTCTTATGGTGCTTTACGTAGCTCTGGCTGTCATAGATAACTCGCTCCCGAAGAGAACCCCCGGGCTGATAGACTGGGGAAGTTTGAGTCTCATAATGGCGTTGATAATAACTTCAAAGGGACTTGAACTGTCCGGAATATTTGGAAAGCTCGCGCCAAAACTCGTTGAGAAGGCGAACCATTCCGGAAAAAGGCTTCTTTTTCTCCTTCTCCCCACGATAGCCTTTTCCTCGGCGGTGATAATGAACGACACGGCAATGCTGGTTTTCATTCCACTTGTCGTTGCCCTCTCTGAGCTTTCGGGTCTGGATAAGGCGAAGGCTGTGACGCTCTCGGCAATCTCAGCGAACGTCGGCTCGGCCCTAACGCCAATCGGCAACCCTCAGAACATAATAATCTGGCACAGATACAAACTCGGCTTCACGACCTTTACTCTGGGAATGCTTCCCTTCGTTCTCCTCTGGCTTGGGATTCTCATGACCTTCGTTCTCATCTCGCGTGAGGAAAGGTTAACCCTTGAGTCAATCCCTGGAGTGGCCTTCCGGAGGAACCTGTTTCTCCTTTCACTTTTAACCCTCATCACAGACGTTTATCTGGGGGAAACGGGAAAGCATTACCTTGCCCTTCTTATCACGCTGGTTGTTTTCCTCTTGTTTGAAAGGGAAGTCCTTCTAAGCTTTGACTGGGCCCTGGTTCTGACGTTTGCCTTTATCTTTGCGGACTTCAACGAGCTTTCCATCCTCCTCCAGAGTTTAGGACTGTCCTTTCCCAGAGAGGGGGCGCTTTTAATCCTGACCTCCGCGGGTGTAAGCCAATTAATCAGCAACGTCCCCGCGACGGTGGTCTTTCTGAACTCTAATCCGCACTGGCTTCCCCTCGCGGTTGGTGTAAACGCCGGAGGAAACGGGGTTATAGCGGGCTCCATCGCTAACCTCATAGCCCTTCGGATAGCCCGGATTTCGGTGAGGGATTTCCACAGATACTCAGTCCCTTACTTCCTCCTATCCCTTGCGGTGGCCATTGTGGCGTTTGATTTTTAAACTCACGTCCCACTCTTTTACCATGCTCATCCACATCGGCATCGACGACACGGATTCGCCAAACGGCATGTGCACGACCTACCTCGGCGCGCTCCTTTACAGGGAGCTTTCCCGGCTAGCGGAGCCCGTGGATTTGCCCAGACTGATAAGGCTCAACCCGAACATCCCCTACAAAACCCGGGGCAACGGAGCGGTCGCGATGAGCTTCGAGGCGAAGGATGACGTTATCCCGGAAATCAAGGACACCGTTCTCTTCTACGTAAACCAGCTCGCCGACTTCACCCACGAGAACACCAACCCCGGCGTTGCATTCCTTGAGGGAGATATCCCAAGAGAGCTCCGCGAGTTCTCGCTTAAAGCCCTGAGGGAGCACGTTACGATTGAAGAGGCCGAGGAAGTTGCCAGAAGGGTTGGGGCCGAGGTTTTCAAGTTCAAGCTGGGAAGGGGGATAATAGGGGCGCTCGCTTCGATAGGCTACCCACTTGAGAAGTTCACCTACGAGCTTTTAGCTTATCGCGAGCCCGAAAACTTGGGAACGCCGAGAAG
>Ga0256831_1000572_pt1 | contig 19137 bp, 17 predicted proteins | sample 132544metaG_FD_189087 | JGI IMG/M metagenome (GOLD analysis project Ga0256831, IMG submission 189087) | Hydrothermal vent microbial communities from Lau Basin, Pacific Ocean - 132-544 | ecosystem: Environmental > Aquatic > Marine > Hydrothermal vents | place: Pacific Ocean: Lau Basin | collected... | reverse complement strand
GAGAATTGTGCTACCACAATAAAAGCATTTTTTTATTCATAACCTTTGATTTGCTGCAAAGCTAATAAATATAAGGCGTAGCAAACTTTATAGCCTCCTTTTTGTCCATTAGGCCTTAAATCATCTGAAATAGAAGGTCAATTTTTAAATTCCGAGCAAGTTCGCTCTTCCATTGCAAGAAAATTAGGAATTGAGTATGCAGGAATGGTTTATCCTGACAGAAATGTTGAAGGTGTTGTTGAAATGTTGCTTGATGCTACTCAAAACTATAAACAACCTCTTACTGAAGAAAGATTGTTTGCCAGGCACGGAGCTCTTTTCCCAATAGGAAGAAGTGGTTTGTATGAAATTGATGTGGCTTGTTATCGAAAGGGTGAAATGCAAATTGTTTCAGGCGCAATGGGAAAAGAAAAAGTACATTATCAAGCTGTGCCTGTGAAACAGGTTAAACTTGAAATGGACAAGTTTTTAGATTGGTTTAATAAAGAGACAAAAATAGATCCGGTTATTAAGTCTGCGATTGCTCATTTTTGGTTTATTGTAATACATCCTTTTGATGATGGTAACGGACGTATAGCCAGAGCGATATCTGATTTATTATTAGCCCGTTCTGATAATAGTTCCTTGCGATTTTATAGTTTATCAAACCAAATGTTATTGAAAAGAAAAGTATATTATAATACTTTACAAAAAGTTCAACACAATAATGCTGATATAACAGAATGGATCGTTTGGTTTTTAAATTGTTTATATCGTGCATTAAGAAAATCAGAAAAAACCATTGAAAAAGTTCTACACAAAGCTGATTTTTGGGACAAACATAAAAACACGGAATTAAACAGCCGGCAACGCTTAATGCTAAACAAACTTTTTGATGGATTTGAAGGAACGCTGAAAACATCGAAATGGGCAAAAATCACAAAATGTTCACAGGATACAGCTTTACGGGATATTAAAGACCTAATAGAAAAAGGTATATTAAGACAAGAGAAATCTGGAGGAAGAAGCACAAATTATGAGTTAAATGAATGAAACACTGGCTCTAACAAGAAATATAGTGCATTTGGCAACAAGGGATCGCTATGCGGCAATCAGGCGGTACCAGTTTTTCATCTTTTTTAATTTTACTTTTCTTCTATAATTTCTCCTGACAGGCTATTTTGTACTCGACTATTTAAAGAATCTTAAGGATTTTGAGTTAAAATTAATCTTTGATGCAGCGAATATTATACGCGTCAAAATTACTAGTTCCCATCCTGTAAAAATCAGTAGATTTTGCAACCAAGTACCAAACACTCATATAATTATTGGTTTTTGTCGCACTAAACCAGTAACCGCTGTATCCTACGGGAAATGGAACACCGTTACTTAGGTTGCCACCAGGAAGACCGGAAAACCCACTCTTGTTATTGTTGTCAACGGAATTTCCAGGAGTCCCGGGAAATGAAGAATTGTCCCAATTTGTTTTCGCTGCCAACGCCTTTGCAATGTCTTCTCCATCACCATCGAAACCATAACCATTATTTATTAGATAATTCTGCAAAGTTTTAAATTCAGAATCGGTTGGCAAATGCCAGCCTTCAGGACATGCTGTGTTGGCTGCTGGCCAATTATACAGCACACCGTATGTTTTAAAATAACCTGTTGCTTTTGCTTCATTTACACTAGCTCCTGAGTATTCCATAACATAATAAAGTGATTCAGTATGGGATGCATCTGAATGAGCATTTACTTTTGGTAGAAAAGCCAGGTTTTCTGCCATCCATATCTGATTGCCAATCCTAACCCAATTATATTCATTTCCATCTCTTGAATCAACAAGGATCCCTGTATAATCAGGAACTTCCATAGTAACACTTATTTCCTGATTGCCGCCATCAGACCTTATTGAAATAACTCCGGAATATGTTCCACCTGATAAGCCACTCCAATCGATATATGCTACGACCTCGTAAGGTTCTTCGGTGCTTGTACTACCTGACTTATAGTTTAATCTTAACCAGCTCAAATTTTCGGATAATTCCCAATCTAATGTCCCTGTTCCACTATTTTCTATTGCAAATCTTCTTTCTTTTGTCGAAGTATCAAATATTAAAGGTACTGACAAAACATTCAATTTAGGTTCCTCAGGAATTAACATGATAACCGGAATATTAAGATTTCCTCCATTGGAATTAACCTGAATTACTCCATCATATGAGCCTGGAGGCAGGTCTGAATGATCAACTGTCGCTGTCACAACATCTGAACTTGTTGTTGAACTGCCTGACGTCTTATCTAAAGTCAGCCAATCAAGGTTTTCCGATAAGGTCCAATTTAAGGCACCGGTTCCCGTATTGTTAATTTTAAATGTTTTTACCGAATCGATTGTCCCAAAGTCTATTGCAGTAGTAGAAACTGATAACTTGGGATTTGCTTCGACTATAATTTTTACAGAACTATTTGTTGCATCCTTACCATCATCTACCGTTACGAATATTGTGTTATTCCCAGGTTCTTCAGGCGCTTTCCATGAAATAGAATTTCCATTTCTACTAATTGGGAAACTTCCATTTGATGAAGACCAGGAATAAGTAAGTTGGTCACCATCCGGATCAATTGCATTGCAAGTTAGCTGTGTCGTTTCTCCGGTTTTTATGGTTTGAGGATTGGCAGTTGTACTTTGTATTAATGGAGCTTGATTTTCTTTTCTACACATTATCATTATTACTAAAATAATGAAGAGTAGAGAAAGTTGAAAAGTTTGTTTCATTGTATGTAAGTCTTGATTTTGTGTTGTGAAATTGCACCTAATTATAGTATATTTTAGCACTCTTGCTTGTACACGATTGCATCGCGTTCCTTTATGTTTTAACCCACACGATACAATCGTGTGGTAGCAGCGAGGCGGCGTTATTTAAATTCTCTTTTTATTGTTGCTAATACTTCACCAAAAGTTTCCTTAATATTATCTTTCGAATATCTTATTTGTTGAATTCCAAATAGATTTGAGAACTCTTCTGTTCCGTCTTCAATAAGCACTATCGCACGACTAAATCCTAATCTCCCTTGAAATAGCCCAGTTTCATGAATAACATTTGGTCTTGCCGCTAGCTTGCCATCTATTAATTCATCTTCACCTGTTAATATCAAAAACGCCATTGATGATTTAGTTAGCATGTCGTCTAATATGTCCCTTATCGTGTGTCCTGCACGCGCCCCTGTCTCATAAGTTTCAACTTTTATGTTATGCTTATCAGACAAATGGTCTTTGAGTTCTTTCCATTGAGGGTTTCTTCCGTGTCCTATAAAAATGGTTGGTGAATTATCCATTTTCTCAGACTCCTTTTCTGGTAATAAATAGTCTTTCCAATCTTTATCGAAAACATAAAAAACTTCTTCAATTTCTGCTCTAGTGGGAGCAGAAATTGAAATTTTTGTATTAATCCATTCCCCTGATGCAAAACTAAAACTATAGTCCCCATTCTCTCCATAACCAGTGAGACTATAATATGCATTTTCATAATCTTTTGCAAAATCAGCGTAAAACTCTCCATCTTTGTCGTATGATAAACTTTCAGATTCAAAATAAATACTTCTTCTTATGCGTAACTCTTCAATATTATCTTTTAAGGGTACTATTTCCATCCACTTTGCAATTCCTTCTTTCAATTTCTCAGGTGAGAATTTAATTCTTTTATATATTTTAGACTTTTCCATATTTAATATTAAATTAATCAATTTCCATATAGTTCCCCAATCTCCTATAGTATTAAAATATATTCATTTTAAAGTAAATCAAAACTATCCCACCTAAACCCCGGCAAAATCAACCTTCTTTAAAACCAGCGCAGTGCGGGCAGGCAGATAAAGTTTTAAATAGTGCTGACTTGTGATTCCTGCGCTGGGCAGTGTATAATAACTAATCTGCTCGTCAACCAGATCGTTACCGCCAAACCTGCCCGAGTCGGTGTTTAGTACCACTTTGTATTTTCCCGCACCCAACGGAATTCCGTAGTCGGTAAACGATTGTGTGGGGTTAAAATTAAAGACAAAAAGGAACAGCCCGCGATGAAAAGCAAGCACTTTGTCGGGTTTGTTTTCGAGCACCAAATCAACCGACGGAACGGTAAGTAATTTATTTTTATTAATCAGATTAATCATCTCTTTATCGAAATCGTAAAGCCAGTGGAATTTCAGTTCGGGGTCGTTGGCAATGCTCCAGATTCGGCGTGCGTGTTTATACGACCAGCCGTTTCCTTCGCGCGGAAAATCAATCCACTCGGGATGCCCAAACTCGTTTCCCATAAAATTAAGGTAGGCACCACCGGCTGTTGATGCGGTTACCAGCCGTATCATTTTATGCAGTGCAATACCGCGGTCGACAATTAAATTGGGCTGGTCTTTTCGCATGCTAAAATACATCTCTTTGTCGATTAAGCGGAAGATTATTGTTTTGTCGCCCACCAGTGCCTGGTCGTGCGATTCGGCGTAACTTACCACTTTTTCGTCCATCCGTTTCGACGTGAGTTGGTAGAATATATCGCCCACATCCCATTCGTCGTCCGATTTCTCTTTTATGGTTTTTATCCAAAAATCGGGTACGCCCATCGCCATCCGGTAATCGAACCCGAGTCCGCCATCGTCAACCGGAACGGCGAGTCCCGGCATTCCGCTCATATCTTCGGCAACCGATATTGAGTTTGAATTAATCTGTTTCATCAGTTTGTTTGCCAAGCGGAAATAGGTGGTTGCTTCGTGGTCGACTCCTGCATTAAAATAGTCGTCGTAACTTGTAAATGCCCGCTCTAATCCGTGGTCGAAATAGAGCATACTTGTTACCCCGTCGAAACGGTATCCGTCGAATTTAAACTCGTCGAGCCAATATTTAATGTTCGATAAAAGAAAGTGCAGCACCTCGTTTTTGCCGTAGTTAAAACAGTACGAATCCCACGCGGGGTGGTCGCCTTTTGCTCCGTCGTGAAAGAATTGAAATCGTGAACCGTCGTAATTTCCCAGGCCTTCAATTTCGTTTTTAACGGCGTGCGAATGCACCAAATCCATAATTACGGCAATCCCCATTTCGTGTGCCGCGTCGATTAACTGCTTTAGTTCGTCAGGTGTTCCAAAGCGCGACGAAGGGGCAAAAAAGCTGGAAACGTGGTATCCGAAACTTCCATAATAAGGGTGCTCGGGAATGGCCATAAACTGAATAACATTGTATCCGTTTGCATTAATTCGCGGTAACATCTCTTCTCTGAATTCATTATATGTATGAACGCGTTCCGCTTCGCCGGCCATTCCAATGTGTGCTTCGTAAATTAAAGCCGGCTCGTTTTCGCGCCTGAAATCGGGGAGTTTCCATTGGTATGGATTTTCGGGAGCCCAAACCTGCGCATTAAAAATATGGGTATTCGAATCTTGAACAACGCGGGTTGCCCACGCCGGAATTCGTTTTCCGAAGTTAATTGCCCAGTGCACCGAAAGGGCATACAAATCTTCGTGGTGCAGTGCCTCTTTTTTAAGTTTTAATTCCCAAACACCATTTTCTAAACCGGTAAACAGAAAATCTTCTTTCTCCTCCCAATTGTTAAAAGTACCCACTAAATAAATGTGTGTTGCATTGGGTGCCCACTCTCGAATTACCCACCCCTCAACAGTTTTGTGTAATCCGAAATAGAGATGTCCGGTTGCAAAATCGGCCAGCGACTTTTCGCCGGTTAACTCGGCCTCTTTTGTGTCGGCCTCTTTTATGCGGTTTATAATTGTTTCAGAAAAAGGTTCTAACCATTTATCATCTTTAACAAGTTTTGGTATTTTGCTTTTCATATTTTCATTTTTTATAAAGATAAATAATAGCGCGTGAAGATTGACTATTTTAAATAAAAAAATAGTTTGTTCAACAAATGATAAAGATAAATTAGGGAGAACCCATGCAGGCTGAAAGAAAGAAACCACGGCGGGGGAGCCGTGGTTTAGTATCGTTTAAAATAATGCTGTTTAATTATTAATTTAAAACTTATGGGGCGCATTGCAATTTCTATACCAAAAAACTAATCGTTTAGGAAATCGAGATTTTGTTTTAGCTTTTTAAATCCTGTTCGTAGTACCGGCGAGTTTCTAAACAATTCATTAAAAAGTGGTTTCTCCATTGCGTGCCATTCGTTTTTCGACAGGGCAAGTAGTTTTTTGTTTGGATTGAAAGCCGGCTCGGAATGAGGAATGGGTTTCGAATTCCACGGGCACACATCCTGGCAAATGTCGCAACCAAAAATACGGTTGTCCAGCTTGCCTTTTAAGTTTTTATCAATGTCGCCTCTGTTTTCTATTGTTTGGTACGAAATGCACTTGTTTGCATCGACAACACCGTTTGCCACAATGGCTTGTGTGGGGCAGGCATCGATGCACCGTGTGCAGTTTCCGCAATGGTTTTTTACACGATTTACTTTGCCGAAGGGCAGTTCGATGTCTAAAACAAGTTCGCCAATAAAAAAGAAACTGCCATGTTCTTTCGAAATTAGCAGGCTGTTTTTCCCTGTCCAGCCCAGCCCCGCTCTTTTTGCCCAAGCATGTTCTAAAACCGGTGCCGAATCGACAAATGCACGCCCGTTGCAGTCGCCAACTTCGTTTTTAATAAACCCGAGTAACTTGTTCAGTTTCTCTTTCAAAACAAAATGATAATCGGTTCCGTAGGCATATTTCGAAAGTACCGGAGCAGTGGAATCTGTTTGTGTGTCGGGTGGGAAATAGTTTTGAAGGACAACAATTATTGTTTTTGCATTTTCGTATAGCAGTCGCGGGTCGAGCCGTTTTTCAACATTTCGTGCCATGTAACTCATCCCGGCGTGCAAGTTGTTGTTTAGCCAATTTAGAAATGGCTCTTTCTCTTCGTCAAGCGAAGTTGCCGGAATAATTTCGCACTCCAGCAATCCCAACGATTTTGCTTTCGCTTTTATCGAGTCTGCTATTTTATCGGAATCCATTATTTTTTCAGTAAAACCTTAAGGAGTTTTACAGCCCTTTTGGGAAAAGTATTTTAGAAGAATCCCAGTTCCAGCCGGGCCTCTTCACTCATCATCGATTTATCCCACGGTGGCTCAAAAGTAAGTTCAACATTTACGTTTTCTATGGTTTCGACTTTTTTAGCTGCTTCCGAAATCTCTTCAACCAGTACATCGACCACCGGGCAGCCCGGTGCGGTGAGGGTCATTAAAATGTTTGCATTGTTGTTTTCGTCAACATCAACGTTGTAAATTAATCCTAAATCGTAAACATTTACCGGAATTTCGGGGTCGTAAACCTCTTTCAGGTTCTCTATTATTAAGTCAATTCGTTTGTCCATTTTGCAATTAATCTACCATTCTACTATAAGCAACAGCGTATAACCTTATTTGTTTTATCATAGCAACCAGCCCGTTCGAGCGTGTTGGCGACAAGTGTTGTTTTAAACCCAGGTCGTCGATAAAATGAAGATTGTTTTCCATCAGTTCTTTTGGTGTTCTACCCGAAACAACACGTAAAAGCAGGGCAACCAATCCTTTAACAATAACAGCATCGCTTTCACCCCGGAAAATTATCTTCCCGTCGACAAAATCGGCTACCAGCCAAACCCTGCTTTGGCATCCCTTAATTAAATTCTGGTCGTTTTTCTCTTTCGCATCGAGTGGCTCGAGTTCGTTTCCCAACTCAATTAAATAACCATATTTATCCATCCAGTCGTCGTACATCGAGAACTCGTCAATAATCTCTTGTTGAATTTCTTCTATTGTCATAGCAGTAAATTTTACGGTTGCAAAGGTCGTTTTTTTTTCACTTTTTACAACAATAAAATAGCCCTTATTAAGAAAGTTTCAAAATTAGTTTATGTGTTGAACATGTACTCTGAATATATGTTTAATTTTAAGGAACTAAAAAATCAATTTATATGACATCATTAGCAGGAACAAAAACAGAACAAAATCTTCTGAAATCGTTTGCAGGAGAGTCGCAGGCACGTATGCGTTACAACTATTTTGCAAGTCAGGCAAAAAAAGAGGGATTAGAACAAATCTCGGCAATATTTACCGAAACCGCTGAAAACGAAAAAGAACATGCAAAACGTTTTTTTAAGTTTTTAGAGGGGAATATGGTGGAAATTACAGCTACTTATCCGGCCGGAAAGATAGGAACAACACTCGAGAATTTGAAGGCGTCGGCTGACGGCGAGAATGAAGAGTGGACTGAGTTGTACCCCGAGTTTGCAAAAGTTGCCGAAGAGGAGGGGTTTAAAGAGGTAGCAACCGCTTTTAAAATGATTGCAAAAGTTGAAGCCGCTCACGAAAATCGTTTCCGTACCTTGTACAATAATCTGGAAGAGGGAAAAGTTTTTAAACGTGGCGATAAAGTAGTATGGAAATGCCGCAATTGTGGTTTTATTCACGAAGGAACAGTTGCACCCAAAATGTGCCCGGCTTGTTTACACCCGCAAGCTTATTTCGAGATTAAAGAGACAAATTATTAATAAAAAGTATTCCCCGGAGATTTGCTTCGGGGAGTTTTTTTTTATTTTTTGTACGAAACGCTCTTAAACAGCTCTTTTAAGCATCTTCTTTTAAAGCAAAACCAAGGTGTCTCCTTTTTGTATTCAAGATATAAATTGCCGAACTTCGATATGGCTTCGGGCTCTTCAACTAACTTTATCATTAGTAACATAAATGCAACCTCTGCCGGACTAATAATTAAAATAAACGAAGGAGAAGCGACCAAACAGGCAATTGCTACAGGGAAAAGAAAAAGCCCTAAATGCATGGGGTGCCGCATGTATTTGTAGGCTCCTTTTTTTACCAGAACATTTGTTTCCATCCGTTTCAGTTCTCCTCTTCTTCCATATTTTGCTAAAGTTCTTCCGGTGTTTTTACTTATTTTCATTACTAAAAATAAGATGAACAGACCAACCAGAAAGCAAGCAATATGGAAATAAATATTGCTGTGAATTCCGGGAAATAATACCGAATCGATGAAGTAACCACCTGCAATACCACCTGCAAGCATGATTATCCAAACTGTTATCCTGAATTTCATGGTTTACCGATAAAATGTTTCTAATTATTAGGCTTTAAAATAATAAGACTAAATATAGCAGAAAAAGAAAAACACATCGCAAATGTTTCTATAAATGCTATACCTTTGGCACAAATTTTTAAAAATGGAGATTCATAATTTTGCATTCTTATTAACTCTTGCCGCAATTGTTGCAATTTTATCGGGTGTGGGTTTAACTAAACGGTTAAACGTTTTTGGCTTGGTAAAATATATGTTTCCGGCAATTGCTTTTTCGGCTGCCATTCTTATTATGATTGATTTGCAATTTGCAAAACTTGCCGTATGGAGTTATCATCCAAAATATGTTTTGGGTATAAATCTGTTGGATTTGCCTGTTGAAGAGTGGCTCTTTTTTATTGTTGTTCCGTTTCTCGGAATTTCTATTTACGAGCTTGTTAAACAGCAATTTAGTCACATCGAATATCCCAATTTTTTCCTTTTGCTGAGTTTAATTGTGCTGGTGTTGGTTGGCGTTACCGCTTATTCTTCGCACAATAAAATTTATCCTTTTTTCCTCTTCTTTTTAATTACCATCTATTTAGGATATACAATATTCCGAAATAGATTTAAAACTCATTATACAAAGTTTTACCTTTCGTATATTATATTGCTTGTTCCTTTTATTCTGATAGAGAAAGTTTTAATTGGTTTGCCAATAATAGAATATAACGATGTGTATTTTTTGGGAGTTCAGCTTTTTTCTATTCCCGTCGAAAATTTTGCATCGCTGTTTTTGCTGCATATAATTACAATTACTGTTTACGAATATTTAAAAGAACGCCGCATTTATTAACTTCGTAATAGAAAAATGGAACTACTTTATAAAATCGGAATTTCTCTATTTTCGCTTGCCGTGCGTTTTGCATCGCTTTTTAACGAAAAGGCAAAGCAGTTTGTGATTGGCAGAAAAGGGTGGAGAGAAACGCTTAAAAATCAAGTTGAAAAAGATGCCCGGTACATTTGGTTTCATTGTGCATCGCTGGGTGAATTCGAACAGGGGCGTCCGGTAATAGAGGAAATCAGGAGCCAGTTCCAGGAGTATAAAATTGTACTTACTTTTTTCTCCCCCTCGGGTTACGAAATTCGAAAAAATTACGAAGGCGCCGATGTAATATCGTATCTCCCTCTCGATACAAAAAAAAATGCACAGGCGTTTATCGACATTGTTAAACCCGAAAAAGTATTTTTTATAAAATACGAATTTTGGTACTATTTTATTTCCGAATTGAAGGAGAGAAACATCTCACTCTATATTGTTTCGGCCATTTTTCGCGAAAACCAACAGTTTTTTAAAAATACATTTTGGGGGAGATGGTACCGGCAAACACTTTTTAAATTCGAACACTTTTTTGTGCAAAACGAAACCTCGGCACAATTGCTTAGAAATATCGGACTTAATAACATTTCGGTTGCCGGCGACACCCGCTTCGACCGTGTGGCGGCAATTGCAAAAGCAGCAAAAAAGATTACGGCTGTTGAAAAGTTTAAGGGAGAGAGCCTGCTTTTTATTGCCGGAAGTACCTGGAAACCCGATGAGGAGTTATTAATAGAGTTTATTAACCGATACGGCAATGCAAAGTTTGTAATTGCACCCCACGAGGTCTCCGGTGCTAATATTAACAGAATTCACGAATTGTTGAAAAGACCCGCTATTTCGATGAGTAAAATCACTGAAACGGAGGTTGATAAGTATGAGGTGTTAATAATTGATTCAATAGGGTTGTTGTCGTCTCTGTATCAGCATGGTAACGTTGCTTATATTGGTGGCGGATTTGGTGTTGGTATTCATAATATTCTGGAGGCTGCAACTTTTGGCATGCCAATTGTTTTTGGCCCCAATTACAAAAAATTTAAAGAGGCGGTGGATTTAATATCCGATGGAGGAGCATTCTCTATTGATAAATATAGCGAGCTTGAGCAACTGTTTTTGCGTTTAATCTCAGAGAAAAAGTTTGTGAATGATACGAAAGAGATTACCCGAAAATATGTTGAAAAAAATGTGGGTTCAACAAAATTTATCATAAAAAAAGTTTTCAACACAGCTAACCATTTGGACTGAAATTTGTTACTGTTTTTTCGCCAAAAAAAGTCGTATTTTCGAACTAAATATTCGACAAAAAACCAATCTTAAATTTCTTAAAAAGTTTTCACTTTTTGTAAACAATTTTCAGATATCAAAAGCTTAAAGCATTGGTAGGCAGTATGATAACAATGCGAAGTTGATAACTTTTGATTTCTTTTATTAAAAAAAACTTCCAAAATGTTGGATTGTATTCTATCTTCGTAACCGCTTTTGCCATGAAGCCAAAAACAATTTTCAGAACTAAAAAATTTATACATTCAATACTCTATTAATTTAAAGAAATGATGCAAAACGAAGTCTCAGTAAAAACACAGGCTGGTAGAAAAATTTACTCACAGGAAGAAGCAATAAATGCCTCGCTCGAGTACTTCAAAGGTGACGATTTGGCTGCACGCGTTTGGGTAAATAAATATGCCCTAAAAGATTCGTTCGGAAATATTTTCGAACTTACCCCCGACGACATGCATAAACGATTGGCGAAAGAGATTGCCCGAATCGAAAAAAAGTATCCAAACCCGTTAACCGAAGATGAAATTTACAACGTTCTGAAAGAATTTAAGTACATCGTTCCACAGGGAGGCCCCATGACCGGAATTGGCAACAATTATCAGGTCGCATCGCTTTCGAACTGTTTTGTTATAGGAAACGATGGCGATTCTGATTCGTATGGTGGTATTTTAAAAGTTGACCAGGAGCAGGTTCAGCTGATGAAACGTCGCGGAGGCGTTGGCCACGATTTGTCGCACATACGCCCCAAAGGTTCGCCGGTTAAAAACTCGGCACTCACTTCAACCGGAATTGTTCCGTTTATGGAACGTTACTCCAACTCAACACGCGAAGTGGCACAAGATGGACGTCGCGGGGCATTAATGCTGTCGGTTTCGGTAAAACACCCCGACTCGGAAAGCTTTATTGATGCAAAAATGGAGCAGGGGAAAGTTACCGGAGCCAATGTATCGGTAAAACTGCAAGACGATTTTCTTCAGGCAGTAGAAGCCGGAACATCCTATGTGCAGCAATACCCAATAGACGCAAAAGAGCCGGTTTATAAAAAAGAGATAGATGCCGGAAAACTGTGGTCGAAAATTGTTAAAAATGCCTGGCAATCGGCCGAGCCGGGTATACTGTTCTGGGACACTATAATTAACGAATCGGTTCCGGATTGTTATGCCGACCTTGGATATAAAACAGTTTCGACAAACCCTTGTGGCGAAATTCCTCTCTGTCCGTACGACAGTTGCCGGCTTTTGGCAATAAACCTCTATTCGTATGTCGATAATCCGTTTACAAAACAGGCAAAATTTAATTTCGAACTTTTTAAAGAGCATGTGCATTATGCACAGCGCATTATGGACGATATTATTGATTTGGAGTTGGAAAAAATCGATGCCATTTTAAATAAAATTAATTCCGACCCCGAAGATGAAATTATAAAGTCTACCGAAAAGAATTTGTGGGAGAACATTAAGAAAAAAGCAAACGAAGGGCGCCGAACAGGTGTTGGCATAACTGCCGAAGGCGATATGCTCGCAGCTCTCGGGCTTCGTTACGGCAGCGAAAATGCAACCGATTTCTCGGAAGAAATTCATAAAACTATTGCCATCGAAGCATACCGGTCGTCGGTTGCAATGGCAAAAGACCGTGGCGCATTTGCAATTTACGACAGTAAACGCGAGGAGAACAATCCGCTTATTAACCGAATTAAAAATGAAGACTCCGAGCTATACGAACAGATGACAAAATACGGGCGTAGAAATATAGCTTTGCTCACAATTGCTCCTACCGGAACAACCAGTTTAATGACACAAACAAGTTCGGGAATAGAGCCTGTTTTTATGCCGGTTTATAAACGTAGAAGGAAAGTAAATCCAAACGATAAAAATGCCCGTGTCGATTTTGTTGATGAGATGGGCGACCACTGGGAAGAGTATACCGTTTACCATCATAAATTTGAAACATGGATGGTAGCAAACGGATACGATCCATCGAAAGAATATACGCAGGAAGAACGTAACAGACTAATTGAAGAATCGCCTTATCACAAAGCAACTTCGAACGATGTAGACTGGTTGGCAAAAGTGAGAATGCAAGGTAAAATTCAAAAATGGGTCGACCACTCGATTAGTGTTACCATTAATTTACCTGCCGACGTAAAAGAGGAACTGGTAGGTCAGCTCTATTTAGAAGCCTGGAAAAGCGGATGCAAAGGAGTTACCGTTTATCGCGACGGGTCGCGTTCAGGCGTATTAATCTCGGACGATGAGAAAAAAGAAGAGACAAACTCTGTATTTCCAACAAAACGTCCGGAAAAATTGGAAGCCGATGTTGTTCGCTTTCAAAACAATAAAGATAAATGGATTGCTTTTATTGGTTTGTTAGATGGTAGACCGTACGAAATATTTACCGGATTGTTAGACGATGAAGACGGTATTTTATTGCCTCGTTCGGTATCGAAAGGTTTTATCCTGAAACACAGAGAAAGCGACGATATTTCGCGGTACGATTTTCAGTACATTAACAAGCGCGGGTACAAGACAACGATTGAGGGACTGTCGCATAAATTTAATCCTGTTTTCTGGAACTATGCAAAATTAATTTCGGGCACTTTGCGCCATGGAATGCCAATTAACAAAGTTGTAGAGTTGGTTACCAGTTTGCAGTTAGATAACGAAACCATCACTTCGTGGAAAGTTGGTGTTGTGAGGGCACTGAAAAAATACATTCCATCGGGAACAAAAGCCGAAGGAGCAAAATGCGAAGAGTGTGGCTCTGACGATGTTGTTTATCAGGAGGGATGTTTAACATGCGCTTCGTGCGGATGGTCGAAATGTGGCGGTTGATAACGAAAACATTAAAATAAAAAAACCGAAGCTTTTTAAAGCTTCGGTTTTTTTATGTAAAAAGCAAAGGCAGTGCCTGCACTTTTTCGAAATAAGTTAAGTTATCAGCAATCTTATGCTTCAATCATTTTTTGATACTCTTCGGCCGACATTAATGCGTCTGCTTCCGAAGCGTCGCTCATTTTAATTTTTATCATCCAGCCTTCGCCGAATGCATCTTTGTTTACCAGCTCCGGCTCGTCGGCTAACGTTTCGTTAAACTCTATTACTTCGCCACCAACAGGCATAAACAAATCCGAAACAGTTTTTACGGCTTCAACCGTACCAAAAGTTTCGCCTTTGTCGAGCTCTTCACCTTCAGTCTCAATCTCAACAAAAACAACATCGCCCAATTCGCTTTGGGCAAAATCGGTAATACCTACAACAGCAACATCGCCTTCAATGCGAACCCACTCGTGGTCTTCTGTGTATTTTAAATCAGCTGGAATATTCATATCAATATTGAATTAAGTTTGTGCAAAATTAATATTTTTTACCGAAATTTTTACCGAATCGAACAATCCTTTTTTACTGATTTTTATCGTGTTTTAAAATTGTTGCCTAAAATTTATCTTCTTTTTGTAATATTGCACAAAGAGTTCGAAAAAATGTTTTCAGAAAAAGTTACATCGATAGACGGGTTAAAAAGTGCAGCTGCAAAATTAATCGAGCAGTTTGCCAACCAGCGGGTTTTTGCTTTGTACGGAAAAATGGGAGCCGGAAAAACAACATTTATTCAGGCAATTTGTAATGCCCTCAATTCCGACGATGTGGTTACCAGTCCCACGTTTGCAATTGTTAATGAATATAAAACCAAAGATTTATCCTCCGTTTTTCATTTCGATTTTTACCGTATCGAGAATCTGGAAGAGGCCTACGATTTGGGATACGAGGAGTATATTTACAGTGGAAACTACTGTTTTATCGAATGGCCCGAGATGATTGAACCGCTGTTGCCCGAAAACATTGTTGAAGTTAAAATTGAAGTTGGAGACGATGAAAGCAGACGAATTACAGCCAATAAGAAAAATTAAAGGCAATTCTATCGTGCCGGTTTCTCATAATTTTTTGTATTGAATTAACCCATTTTGAAAACTCCCCTTTTGCTTGTAACTTGTTACCCTAATTTTACATTTTAGTTTGCCAAATTAAAAAGAATGGAATCATCGGATAAATCGCAGGAAAAAATCTCGTTACCAAAAAACATGCTGCTTCCGCAAGAAGAGATGTTGGAGATTCAAAAAAAAGGGAAAAAGATGAAAATCGGTATTCCTTCCGATTTTGATAAAGTGGAATACCGTGTGCCATTAACTCCGCAAGCTGTTGATTTGCTTATTTCGTATGGCCACGAAATTCTGATTGAGAAAGACGCGGGCAAATCGGCCAGCTATTCCGATGAAGAGTATCGCGAGGCAGGCGCAACAGTTGTCGATAAAAAAGAGGAGACTTTTCAGTGCGACATAATTTTGCGGGTAGCACCATTTAGTTGCGACGAGATTGATATGCTCCGTGGAAATCAGGTAATTATTTCGAGCCTCCAAACGCAGGCACACCGTTCCGAGTCGATACTGAAACTGATGAAGAAAAAGGTAACCACTCTCGCTTTCGAATACCTTGAGAACGAAGATGGGTTTTCACCTGTTGTTCATCAAATGAGCCAGATTGCCGGAGTAACTGCCATAACAACTGCCAGCGAATATTTAAGTAAATCGCGAAACGGAAAAGGCGTTCTTTTTGGCGAGGTAACCGGAGTAACACCTGCCGAACTTGTAATTATTGGAACAAGTACTGCGGCAGAATATGCAGCACGCGCAGCACTCGGACTGGGGATTTTTGTTAAAGTTTTCGACACATCGGTTTACGAATTGAGTAAACTGGAGGAGAAATTGGGACGCCGCATTTTCACCTCGGTTTTTTATCCGAAAGTTTTACGGAAGGCCCTTATTTCGGCCGATGTGGTTATTGGTGCAACTGCATTTAATACTTCTCCAAAGTTTAAAGTCTCGGAAGATTTGGTAAAACAGATGAAAGAGGGGGCGGTTATTATCGATTTAAATGCAAGTCAGGGAGGGTGTTTCGAAACCTCAAAACCCACCGATTTCAATCATCCTGTTTACGAAAAACATGGCGTTTTGCACTACTGTGTTCCTAACTCACCGGCAATGGTGGCACGTACGGCATCAATCTCTTTGAGTAATATTTTAATCCCGATTTTGCTTGCTGTTGGCGAAAATGGCGGTGTCGACAATTATATTAAAAATTCGCAGGGTTTCCGAAAGGGCGTTTATATTTATCGCGGAATTCTTACGAATCCTGAAGTGGGCAGGTTGTTTAATATTCCCGCACAGGATATCAATTTGCTGCTGGCAGTATATTAATTTCTCAATTATCTGTTGTTTAAACCGAAGCCAAAAGAGTCATCGAAACCGGTGCAACGGCTACCATATCCGAAACCGGTTCGCCAATTCCGGCTTCATTCAGCTCATCTCCTTTGGCAATAATCTTAAAAAGTCCCTCCTGAATGGGAATTGAAACCTCTTTTTTATTGGCATTAAAAATGGCAATAATTGTTTTAAACGGGTCGCCCACTGCATTTCCGGTTAAGCAATACGAAATAACTCCCATTTCGTAAGGAATACAAAAGTTAAGGTTTGTTTGAATCAGGTTAGATGTTGCCATTCGAAATGCGGGATGGTTTTTCCGTAACTGAATCAGTTTTCTGAAATATTCAAAAACATCGTGGTATTGCTCTTTTCTGTGCCAGTCGATTTGATTGACCGGATCGGGCGATTTATATGAATTTCCGTTGCCGTCTTTCGAACGGCAAAAATCTACTCCGGCGTGTAAAAATGGTACTCCTTGCGAAGTAAGAATCAGTGCTCCGGTAAGTTTTACCATCTTTCGCAACTCAATATCGGTTGCCTTCGGAAGGCTCATTTTTAGTTTGTCGAAAAGGGTATAATTATCGTGGCACGAAACATAGTTGATGCACTGATTTGGTTCTGCTGCCCAGGCATGTTGCAGTGTTTCAATGAAATCGAAATTAATTTGCGGATGATTAATTGCACCAACAATTCCATATTTTACCGGCTCTTCTGCCAACTCCAGTCCACTTACAAAACCTTTACTCTTTTTATTTCCGTGGTTTCCTTTTAGTGCATCTCTGAAATTGTCGTTAAACGCGGCAATATTTGGTAGTTGGTTAATATTGTTTTTTACTGCCCGAAACTGTTCCGGCATCGGACTCCGGTCGGCTGCCCAACCCTCGCCATATAAAAACAGCCCGGGATCGGTTTTGTCGAGTTCGACACGAATGCTTTTCATTGTTTCCAAATCGTACACACCCATTAAGTCGAACCGGAACCCATCGATATGAAATTCATTTGTCCAGTACTTTAGCGAGTCGATAATGTATTTTCGAACCATAGCACGCTCGGTTGCAAACTCGTTGCCACAGCCCGAGGCATTCGAGAAGGTACCGTCTTCGTTTTGCCGGTAAAAATAACCGGGTACGGTTTGGTTAAAAGCCGACTCTTTTGTAAAATAAGTGTGGTTATAAACCACATCGAGAATAACGCCAATTCCCGCAGTATGCAGGGCTTGTACCAGAGTTTTAAACTCGCGAATACGCACTGTTCCGTCGTACGGATTGGTTGCATACGAACCCTCCGGGGCATTGAAATTTTGCGGGTCGTAGCCCCAGTTGTATTTCTCCAACGGTTGCTCTTCGTCGACGGTATAAAAATCGTACACCGGCAACAGGTGAACGTGAGTAATTCCCAGCTCTTGCAAATGTGCAATTCCGGTTGAAATTCCATTCGAAGTTTTTGTATCCTTTTCGGTAAAACCTAAATATTTCCCTCGGTTTTTAATTCCTGAATTCTCGGCAATCGAAAAATCGCGAATGTGTGTTTCGTAAATTATTGAATCGGTAAAACTAGTACGATGAGGTTTTTTATCGTTGTGCCAATTTTCGGGATTTGTTTTTTCGGGATTATAAATTTGTCCGCGCCTGCCATTTACACCCACGCAACGCACGTAAATATCGGGGGTTTCGTTTAACCAGTCGCCATCGTTAATTCTGAATGTGTAATATTTCCCTTCGTAGTCGCCGGTTAAAACAGTTTGCCACGTTCCGTTTCCCGAAGGTTGTAAGTTGGTTTTGAAAAACGATTCGCCTGTTTGCCCGTCTTTGTACAAACGCAACTCCACTGTTTTTGCAGTGGGTGCCCAAATTTTAATTTTTGTTTTTTCGGGCGACCAAAAAACACCTAAATCGTCTTTGTCGTAAAACGGGTAGGTCGAAAAATCGATGTGGTTAAACTTCCAGTTTCTCATCTAAAATCTGATTAATGTTTTACGAATATAAACAGATTTGCTGCCCAAATGTTTTCCATTAACATTGAACAGTTTTACTTTTATTTTTGGATATTTTTTCAACTTTTTATCGTGCAGATAAAAACGGGTAATATCAATTTTGAGAGAGTGTGTGGCTCCTTTTTCAAGGTAGAGCGGATAAAAAGAGTACTTCCCAATTCCTTTGATTTTGAATTTCCGCTTTAGCCAGAAATTGTCGAAAACCAGAAGTGGTTTATCCAAATCGATATCCGAATTTCCCCGGTTGGTAACTTTCAATTTTAAGATGTTGGGATAGTACATTCGATCTTTTTCGAGCTCTATTTTTATTTTATTCCTCTGATGAAATAACCGGCCCTTTTTTGTTTTTGTTTTATCTCCTCTTTTTTTTATTGAAAAGAGTAAAATAGTTAAAATAAGCAAAGCCAGAAAAAACCCGATTAATTTATTTCCTTCGGGGGCAACTTCATTATTTGCCAGTAACAGTAAACTGTGGCTAAGAAAAACAAAAAACAATACAACTCTCTTCACAATCTATAATTTATGGCAAAAGTAAAAGAAAATAAACCTCTTCCAATAACATACTCAACCTTACACAAAATAATTAAATTCAATTATACGGTATTATAAAGTTATATGATTATCCGTATTTATACCCAAACTCGTTTTTATAACTCACGCATGCCACTAAAAGCCGGTTGAACAATGCTTCTCCGTGATATCTTCGATTAAATTTATAACAAAATTCGTCAAGATAAT